>Ga0210059_1012629_pt1 | contig 12727 bp, 5 predicted proteins | sample Ectturendosymbi2_FD_188042 | JGI IMG/M metagenome (GOLD analysis project Ga0210059, IMG submission 188042) | Ecteinascidia turbinata endosymbiont from Florida, USA - Sample 2 (SPAdes) (version 2) | ecosystem: Host-associated > Tunicates > Ascidians > Unclassified | place: Key West, Florida...
CTTCAAATTCTCGCATGTACCTAGGGCACTGCTTGCTTGTGGCGGAGTGCTGACCTCGGCGATTTGGACATCGTGACGTAGTTACAGTGCAGTCGCTCCACTTATGGGCTCCTGCACAGTTGCAGCACCTCATTTTACCCTTGCTAGGGCCGCTTACGTGCCCAAAGCGATTGCAATTAAAACCACGAAGCGGCTTTGGTATGCACTGATGGACCTTAAATATTAAGTATCCGACTCTGACTTGCGCTGGTATCTCAGGTGACTTGCGCTGGAATCTCAGGAGTTAAGAAGCGAAGAAGGACAATGCCAGTGTCTGCAAATTCAGACGTGTCTGTGCTCCGAACCTGGTAACATTTGACGTGTTGAGCTTGCAAAGCTTGCAGCAGCTCATCCGTCTGCACCTCTTCTGGGACGCTGTAAATCATACCCTTAGCCGACGGTGATGGTAAGGGAGAAGCTGTTACGGGAACAGAAGTCACCATTTGACAGGCATGAGCTACTGAGTACCGTTTTATTGCTCCGCAGACGCGCACTTAATCAACAAATTGCCATTGCCCAAAAGCGCACATGAAAGATAAGCACCGATAAACTTTCTTAAACAGTTGTCGATAAAAAGTGGGCTTTAATTCCGCAATTTCCGGTCGGACTGACTCTCGTGAATAACTGGTGGTATTTCTGCGACATCCTGTTTGCTGGAACTCTGGGATGCGTCGTCATTATTTGCAATCGATTTTCGTTTCCTAGGAGCCCTCTGCTGAGGGTCTCTGTAGTAATCCGACGAATCAAGCGGATCATCTTCGTCCATTAATGCGCACAAAGTGTGGCTGTTTAATATGTCGATGATTTGAATTTAATGTATAATGTACCAGACTGACTGACTACCACTAAACGAGATTTAAAGTGGAAAGCTGACCACCCTAACCAACACACGCCAGAACACAAAAGCAAAGCACAAAGACTAGCGTTCGAACTCTTACAAACACGGTCTGGACTTGCAACAACCCCTGAACACCTCTCTGCTTTCTTCAACTGACCGTGATCACTGAAACTGTGATTGACCACCGAACACGAAGGCAACAGCCGCGAAACGAGAAGTACGCGCTTAAGGCATTCACGCCGCACGCGTAATTAATCAATAGAACGATAAGGCAGTACTCATAAGAAACACTTTACACAACAGTCATTATGGCCCTGTAGCTTCCTTGGGTAGCGTTGTCAAAGTCATAATAACTTCAAAGCCGATAGAACAAATTTCCAACTTGAAATTCACAGTTAATATAAAATTGGATCTTTTGTAACAAGGCAGTTAAACACATATATAATCAACAAAAATGTAAGCACGATGAAGAAAAAAGTATTTATCACTGTTTATTTGGAAAGCAGAATATTCCACATCTTGTAGTGAGGTGTGACCGGCTGGTATATCATATGCAATGAGTCATATTAATCGCATGATAAAAGTCCGCAGTCACATTTACTCCCATCTTGTTCACCTGTCTTTGTCGTAATGAGTTCAAAGACATTATACTCCAGCCTTGCAATAATGATATTCACACAAAGATTCCTGTTGTCATGCACAACATAAACAATTTATTGGATCCAATGAATCCTATCAGTTGATTTATAAATATATGCTAGAAAAGATTTTTCAAAGTTCACAGCCTGTTCGTAGATTTCGGCCTAAGAAAAAAATTTAAATGAAATGTATGCAATGATAATTTCTATGACCGTTTTTCATGTATTATTGTGGAGAAATGCTTGTGACATCTGTATATAAATCCCATATAAGTCGATCCATTGGTTCGGGAAATGTTGGCGTTTCGATCAAATTCGTGTGTAATTCAATTTAGAAGTTCAACATGGTACAATGATGTCCACGCCCCATTTTAAATTCTTTCAACAGGGAGAGAACTCGTTCAGCGCGTCTATTAAAAAAAGAGATGTTGCCGTACGTGAAAATTCGATGCGTTACTGCGCTTTTAATTATTTGAAGCGCTTGGTGCGTGCATTCCGTTGATTATATTAGTGCCTTCACGTGAATCCTTGCTGGTGTGCGTGCGCATTCAATATAAGTGCTAGCCACATGACACACACGTATACTATTTACGCTTCAATTGTTACAACCTTATCCATATATTCCGTACAGGCGCAGCCCTGGAGTTTTGTCGTTTTCTCCAATTCGCAATCACCTAGGACTGAGTCTTTGAAAACAAGTTTCAAGCCCTCGGCAGCAGAAACCGGTTTCGCGTGTTATCCATATTTTCGCGGACATACATCCGCTTAAGGGACAAAATCAGGTTATAGAGAAAATCCTGGTTAATTTTGTTGCTAATCCAATCAATGTTATTTGGAGGTTTCCTAAATAGAACATTCTACTTCATGCTTCCACTGTAATTGTGAGTGAGAACTTTTTCCGGTAACGGCTATATTTTCTCGTCGTTCGTTTATTGCGAGGCCATTTCTGTGTGTGTCCATTACTTTCTTTAGGGTATTGGTAGATGCCCTTCAAAGCACACCTTATTTCTTCAACTTTAGCATACTAAAAATATATTCTCTCCCAGATGATGTGCAACTCTTATCAAAATGCACAATGTTACGTCAGTTATGTTCCTCCAGTGCCAGGAAACCATTTACATATCAGTTGACGTGGCCCAGGTAACAAGAAAGATCTCGCGCATGGTCAAAAGTCATACCGTCATACAATCATGTTGTAATCGGTCACTAATTTGTCGTACTTGGTCGTCTGACTACCACGTTCCAAATTTGCGCAGATTTTCTGCGCGTTGATGAGCATTGTGGCCTGTAAGTTGCATTTTACTGTTTTTATGTCATTCAGAAACATTATAAGATGTAACATCTGAAAATCATTGTTAGATGTAACATCTTTAATATCTTGATACATGAAAACGAGAGAAGTTGATTCCAAACATCAAACGTTCCCGTGGAAACTTCTTTGTCTACATTTTGGTCCCATTGTGATAAAACTCGTATCCCTTCTTCGCAACAAAAATTTTTAGATTCACAACGAAAGTACCTTAAAACAATCATTCATGTTATAGCGTGTTCTCCTTTTTGCATAGAAATGCAATAGCAGGCAATTTCTTCCAGAATACTACTCAAATTCTTCTGTTTGAGTCCACATGTTTCACTTTTTCTTCACGTTGTTTGATTTGGTTTTCAAGTTAGCTATTAAATTTGTAAAAATTCAAGCGGCAGACCATCATACACTTGCTTAAAATTCTCGTCTCTAGTGATATGTTCATATAGTTGCTAACAACTGTTTGACTAAAGACATCATTTCTGCTCAGTTCATCAACAATTGATGTGGAAGTGTGATGCTAATCATTCTTGTAAGACATGTGAAATTATAAGAATATTCTTCATTAAAGATTTAACTTTCTTTTCATCCATGGTGGCCAGCTTCCAATCCAGTTACATACCACTTCAGCAGTTCAAGAAAAAATTATTACCAAGGTTTAACCACTGCTACCACAAATGCCCCTACATAATTTCAGGTAGGTTACAAATAACGTTAATGTTGTTGGTTATAAATATGCTGCAAAACAAAGCACAAGAATGTTAATATAGAATATTCATCACTCGGATCATTATTCTTTTCAGTTACGCCATTTAATTGTTCGGCCCCAGTAGCTTTTGAGCAGATGTACATTCTACCAAGATTGGATACTTCGAAATTGTAACCCGATCTTGTGCTCCTTGAGCCGTGAAATGCCTAATTGCATTTCCAATTTGTCTCTTTTAGTACTGATTGTCCCTACAAATCTTTGGTGTTGGTTGAAAATTAAATCATACTTTCTCTGCTCGGGTAACTCTCAGTCCAGACAGGAACGTGAAAATTTTATTATGTCCTCACTTCCATTCATCATTCTTGCTGTCTTCCTAACCAGCGGTGTTGTGCTAAAAAAGAGGTGTGGGAATGTCGTTCCACACCAAATAACAAGGAAGACTGCACTAAATAGTTCGAATGAAGTGAGCATTCGCTTGCAAGAATTTCCACACTGGATCTTCCTGTTTCACAGTAGGCGTTTGACTAGCAGTGCGAATGTGCGCGTCGCTAGCACATCTGAGATTGCAGCCATGTTTGTTGTGGGAACGCCGTTCCCACCCCATTACAGCCCTGTTCTTAACCTTGTCAACTGCAAAATGCATCGGATTTCGTAATATGAAGTACCCACTTTACACTGCACTGTTATGGGATTGGGAATCCCATAGATCAGCGCTCTTCAACCGGTGTGCACAGTGCACCCTAGGGTGCACCAAAATGTGCGTGGGGTGCACCACTACGAAAGGGTTCACAAGGATGCATTACAAACTTGTCACACTAAACAGATGCTTTTTACAAAAACTCTCTGTTAGCATAAATGAACCATTATCCAACCAATGACTTTCAGCATTTAAACTAGGCTTTGGACATTCTTAAGTGTGGTGCGTAAGCATCAGACCATGTCAAGTTAATTGTTGTGTTTAGTTGATTATTTCTAATTCATAGGCAGCAGACAATAAGTCATTATCAATTGAATTATATACCTGAGTTATTGAATTAGGGTACTTGCTTATTTAGGCCAGGGTACATACAGACATGGGCGCAATTATGTGGAGGATACGGGGGACGTTTCAGTAAATAGGGTGCATGAGTTCGTCAAAATATCTTTAAGGGTGCACCATAACAAAAAAGGTTGAAGAGCACTGCCATAGATCACTCAGGCGCGACTGTGAGTGTCTCACAGAGCTGCTTGAGCCCGCATTCTTTGAACCATATCCGATTCAGCGAATCCAACTAGCAGAGGTAGTTTGGGAATCCGATAATAAGGGATTCGAGCGGCAAAGAAGTTGGGTGGTTTGTTATGGGTCTTGGGTAACGTTTTCTATACGTGTTTGATCCCAAAACTATCACCACGGAACAGATTAGCCTATGCAAGCTAATCTAGCAAAAATGACAGATTATTTTATTTAAAAGTATTGTTTGCAGGCTAACCACACCTAGTTAGGGAAACTGCAACAGTTTATCGGTTAAGCAAACTTAAAAATATTTGGTAGGATACACACAACCGATTGGCTACTGGGCTGAAGGACTATTGCCCCAGTATTCGTTAATACGTTTTTATTACACCTCAGTTTGGTATAGTAGAGTGATTCAACCTCTGTGCAAAATGTGTAGGCTGTTGGAAATGGATGACTTCAGTAAACACTTTGAACTTTATGTCCCATTTATGTGGCTATGATTTTCTCAGTTCATAACGGAATTCATGAAGTAGCTTAAAATGTGTCATAAAAGTTTATGAAATAGTTTACAGTTGCAATTTGGTGCATTGCAGTAGGATACATACAGTTCGTAGCTTACGACTTACAAAATCCTCATATTTAAAACTATTTTATTGTACTGCAGACAAAAGACTGGTTAAAAATCCTGACTGAAATCAACCAAGGGTCTTTGCAATGTAAAAACAAACTCCCATTTCCTGCCCTGTAGAAGCTGTTCAAATTCTACTGAAGTCACTTGAAGAGTGCAGTTACGATGCGACGCGGTTTTCATAACCTCATCGCCCAGCAGCCCTGTACGATTTTCTCTGCTGGCTTTTAATTTTCAGATCAGATTACACTATACAAAATCACGTCTCGGCGATTCAACACCACCTACGAAAATAACATTTTTGTAGTGGAATCAGCTTTCCCTCTTCATTTTCACCTATTCCCAACTTTTACAATACCATACATGCCAAGAGCACGAAGTCAATCTTCGAGTTCAGTGCAGTGTAAAAACGCTCCAACATCGAGTTCGCAGGTGTAATCACGGTGGTAAACCAAGAAATGATTCATCCCACGAATCCCATTTGACTGAAATAGGTTCGATTGTCAGAAAATTCAAGAATACGTTTTCTTTTGGTTTCATCTGCCATTGCCTTATGTTGTCATTTCGTTCATCCATTAATATTGCTTGTCGTTTGGGAGGTTCGTATTTTGATTTGAGTACGACTCATGCACGGTCTGGAACGTTGCTGCCTTGTTTTGATACTCCTGGGAGTTACTACGCGAATTACTAATTTTTCGGTTTCCGTGCCGCTGCAACGAAATATCTGGTAACTAAGTTTGTGTTACATATATCTGGAAATCGGCGAAACGACTGGAAGTGATTGTGATGACCTGGCTGGCTTACCTCGAGGACGGAAGTATGGCGAAAAAACCAGGCTTTATGTTACTTGTGCACAACTAGGCGCATAGACCTTGAAGACTTCGTGAACTACACTCCAACAACTAGCACCAACTGGTAACATAAATCTTACAATTATGACGTAAGATTTTGAGAGAGTGCAGAGAAGGCGGGGCAATTACACGCCGGCGTTGATTACAAGATTTCACGAGTCACTACCACAGTCATGAAAATCATTTGTGCTACCTTGCTTCGGTTTGGCGACTCAAGGTGTCAGGTCGCTTAATTGGGAGACATCACCGAGCTCCAACAACTACGTCGACTTCTCAACTTGTGCAGGAGGGGCCTTATTGGAATCGTACGCTGTCTCGATTACTTCACAGAAGCAAATCTTAAACTAAAGTGCATCGTCCAGTTGAAGCTCATGTCAAGACAAAGACGTCCTACCTTTACTTGATGTTTATTTCCAGTCGTATATATCGAGTAACTGTGTTTAATACAACGTAATTTCTCACCATTTGAGTTTGGTTTACTTTATTGCGGAGGGAACTGTTGGCTTGATGCTTTGTCTCCGACCGGGGAGAGTGGTGGGTGGAGCCGTTCATTCGGGATATTTGTTTTGTAGATAGTCAATGTGTTGCATGGGAAATGACTTGGCAAACTCTTCAAACTGACTGAAGTCTATTAACTCGAAAAATAGGAACTCCTGTATGTCAGAAAATCTCACGCTCAAGGACATTAGAATGTTATCAGTCATTGCGAAATTGGTCGTTTTGTAAAACTATGCACCCCTGACCTTTTCTGGGAGGCCCAGACTCATCTGCCTGGTTAATGGCAGTAGCTGTATCGCGCAGACTAGTTTCATAACGTTCATTCGCACGATAAGCTTCAATACAAGAAATTAAGTCATTTAACTTATTCTGTCCCAGCTTTATGTCGAGCTGCTTACACTGCAGGATATCAAACAGTATTACAGCATGTGAAAGCATACTATGAAAACAATTGATGAAAAACATGAACGTGAAATCATTCAACTTTGCCAAGAGATAATCTTGACAAAGTGTGTCTTCATTCCACTTCTCACTAGTGTCCAGACTCCAGAATACTTGAGAAAGCATTTTTCAAGTTTTCATGCCATTCGTTTATGGACGGCATGGTTCTCGATATATAGGATAACACCATCGTGTTTCGCACAATCATGGAATACTAACATTAAAGTGCCTGAAAACCCTTTTCCACTTGGTACTTGAAGATGTAAATTAACTAAAAGCACGTACATGAAAGAAAAACAGTTCCACTCCAATCACATTCGCGGCGCTCAAGACTAAAGGCCGGATTACACCAGACACGAAGCGAACGCAAAGCGAAGGCGACGCGACATTTTTTCGCGCGAAGACGCGTTTAGATTGAACGCGACTGTTACGTGGTATGTGTTAGTCGCGACTTGCGAGAAAACTTCCACTGGGGTTGTCACTGCTGTGTCTCTGAGGAAGTTTGAATGACATGAAGCTTTGTGCGGTGTTGTTGTGAGGTTGTATAGCTACCAAAACTTGCAAATAATACAAGACAATGACTTGTATGCTTTGATTTGACGTAAGTAAAATTTCAGCTCAGCTGTATTGTATGTCAACAAATGTAGTACACAGGCCCGTAACCAGCTTGGGACACCAGTGGGGACGAAGGGTTTTCTGAGAGTGGCCTACATTTTTTAAACTGTTCAGACTACGTCCAAACACATTTTTTCAGGTGGGCTTCTCCCCCTGGTTACGGGCCTGGTAGTACAGCACCCTCATTATCTGAAATCACCAAAAGTGCCATAGGTTTGAAATCATTAGAATTGCGTTGTAAGCTATCAATACCACTTACCGTAATCGAAATGGAATAAAAAACTTTCCTATATCTGAACTTCGTAAGAAATGTAACATGTAAGGAGTGTTTTTAATTCCACTGTGAACTACAGAAAAACATTTCATTCAGAGATTTCCGAAGATTCTCGTCGTAATACACCTTTCACTGATGTAACGTGATTCTCTGTCATTTCTGCAGTGTAGAAACATGGCTCATATTCCAGTTAGTATGAAAGCAGCCTTTGATGTTTATTTGCGCAAACGAAAGTTCTTTACTCAATATTGCTCTATTTATACATTCACTGCCGCCAAAAAGACGCTGATGTTTCTAGTGTAGGAGCTGGCAATTTTTTGGGGTGCAAAGGATATTTTGCCCATATTTTCCTTAATTTGTCCGAAATACTTTTATGCGACGTACTTTCTCTCTACAAATGCTCTTTAGGTGTTGGTACATTATATTTTCCTGTACCAAGTTTTCAGAGGCTTGCAAACAGAAAATTTGGTAATTAAAATTTGGTTTTTGATAACTCAGGAAAAGTACTCTGGACTGTGCAAGAACATTGCCACAACCCAGCTGGCTCAGTACTTTTGAGCATCTGCCTCAGTTTTGAAGTTTGGCGTTCCATTCACATTCACACCCCAGCTGTTGCAGTCAGCAAGGAACATCACACCTAGCTGAGGTACGCCTAAAGCTGGTATGTATCATATTATAACTATGCTGTGGGCTCACAACATTGTCCGAATATCCTTTGCACCCCAAAAATTCGCCTGCTCTACATCTTTGACCGAAAGATTGCCTTCTACCAAACACAAGTCAACGGTGTCTACAGTCGTGCCAGACACGTGGAAAGCAATCTGATATGTGCAACTTAGTCAATGATTTTGAAATGCGCTGGAACGCCGAACTGTGACGGCTCTATCGATGGAAAGCATGTAGTATTCTGGAAGAACCTGCACCAAGTGGCTCGTATTTCGACTACAAAAATAAAAAGTGCTGATGGTTGTAGCAGACGCACAGCAAAGGCTTACATTTGCTGACGTCGATTCACACGAAAAACAAAGCGACCGCAACGTGTTTGCAAACTGTAGCCTTGCCCAATGTTTGATTATAAATAGTTTAGATCTTCCACCCTGTAAACCTCTTTCTTGAACGGAAGAACCACTACCAAGTTTTTGTAAGTGACACGACTTCCTCTCAAGGATAATTTAATGAGACCGTTACGTACACAGCAGCTGACACCAGAGAAGCGAATATTCAATGATTGAGCCAGAAAAACAGTAGAAAATGTTTTTGGGATCATGTCCTCTCGCTTCAGGGTTTTTAGAACACCATTGGCCGTGAAACGCAGCACCGCTGACGAAGTAGTGAAAGCGTGCACAGTATTGTACAACAGGTTACGAAACAACTCGGCGTACTGTGAGGAAGTCATGGGTGATCACGAGGATAGAAACAGAATTTCATGACGGAACGTGGAGGTATGAAAAGGGCGCCACTGCCTTTGCTCCACTCAATCGCTCAGGCCGATTTCATGCCTGTAGAGCAGCGGATGTAAGAGAACGATTTACCGCACTTTTAAGCAGTAATGGTGTTGTGCCGTGGCTGCAAAATTTATTGCTGAAATGCTTTGCTATCAGTCGTTGAGCAAACGCATGTTGATTGGTGATACGCTGAGGCACACATTCAAATAATCCCGCAAATGCAGCTCTATTCCATAGTAAGGCTGCACCAAACCAGCAACATACCAAAAATACAAGGCGGTCAAACGGCAATTAACCGGCTAAAGTAAAAGCAGGATGTTTTCTAAAATGTTTAGCGGCTTTGCTTTTGATTCAGCTTGTTTGCTTGTTCTATCATTCACGGCGTTTTTTCATTCTTTGCTTGCTGCTTCCATAGCTGTAACTTCTGATTGTGCTTCACTCGTTTGAAGTCCCACGCTGATCACGTTCAGTTTGTAGTGTTGTCATCAGTTTCAAGATAACAGTTGTAGTTTTCTTCCGTGTTGAAAACTTTTTGGCATCACCTGCCACACTTTCGAAGAGAAGGACCATTGGATCTTTTGAGATCATTGCGACTTCTGAAAAAATAATAACTTGCAGTGTGGTGCGGATCACCAACTGAGTTTTACCCAAGTTGTACTGCGTTCATCTGATCAAACGCATGTGGTTAAACAGGAAAGCAGTACGTGTGCATTACTTACAATTTTTGACTGATTGCACCCAGTATGTCATGTAGTGGATCCGATCGACTGTTCTTCAGCTTCGCTAGTCCAATTTAGTTATCTGCTACAATTAGGATTGTGTTCAACGCTATCTTACGACTAGCAACATAACAATACACACCACCAACTTACAAATATACATCAACAAAGCCTGTACAATTGTACGGCATGAAAATATTTTCCTTGCATAACACATCGACATCAGTTGTAGCAGCTTACCCGATCCTCCAGGATCACTGGTGATAGGTGACTCAGTATCAAATCCTTCAACATCTATTTGAAACAAGTCAGAAACAATTCGTGAACAGCAACATCAGCTCCAGCGGCATAGCTACTGCTCTCAACATCCATGTTTGAAGTGGTTCTACAGACAAGAGTTTATTTTTACTTGCAAGCATTTGACATACGGGACATTTAAACTCAGCACAAAGAAATAAGGCTAACCCAGATTGTTGAAGGTAAGCATATGGACACAAATCTAATCTCGATTTTTGTAGTGCAAGTTAAGCAGAAATCCTACTGCTCAAAAAATACAAATACGAAACAGTTATTTTTGCACCTTCAAGTTTTTTAATAAGCACCCAAGAAAGTCAGTGATGGGAATAAACTCTGTTGGCAGAGTAGAAGCAAGAGAACCTGATCTGTGGCTGTTGTTGATTCTTTTTTAAGAAATATACTAGTCTGGTGGTGCTTTCCACTCCTTTTTACACTCTGCCGCAACTGCAACCATCTCACTTGAAAAATAAAGAATTTCGACAACAGTTGCATGACCAAAACAATAGAAAGCAACGTCAAGATGTTAAAAGCAAACTACACCTAAGCAATGTCGCCAGTTTTCAGATTGTTAGACATACACCATTTAAAGGCAATACCTGATGAGTTTTTGAAAAGTTGAAGTTTTGCAACATCATAACTTTTATTTACCTGGTTTGTTAAGCTCTTTACTAATATGCATCTAACACCTCTCAGTATTATTCTTTCTCTGTAGCTAATCAAGCCTGTATTGTATAAAGTTTTCTTGTGTTTGAACTTCTACAGTAATATCAAAAGTTCATCAAAAAGCGCATTTTGAAACTTCTCAGCACAATGCATTTCAAAAAAGCTGTTGCAAACTGATTCATTTCCACCTACCAAACACTGACATATTTTCAAAAATGATAAAAAATAATTTCCACAAGTGAAGTAATATGTCAGCAACTGTTGACAAAGTATTTTTTGATTCAGCATGCTGTTATAACAATCTGTCAGTTTGAGGATGTAGTTCTGTATGAGTGTATTATGTAAGCATCATTTTCCTGAGCTACTCCTAAAGTTTTCATATGGGAACCCTCACAGTTACACTAATAAAAACAAGACCTCAGCTATCACTGATATTTTAACTGAACACGAATTGAGTGGCCCATTAATATCTCACAAAAAAACAATTTTATGTCTTTGATCGCTTAATAACATTAGTCTATGAAAACATTTTACTCAGTGTTCTGCAACACAATCCTATTTGTTTCTCACAAATGTAAAGGTGCTGAATCCAAACCAAAATTCCAGAGTTAAATTAATACACAAGTGTGACTGTGGAGTAAACCTTTATAGTGTACTGTGCTATTAATTTTTGCACCAAAAAGACTATACCAAATAAACAATACCAGTATGTACATATTTTGAAGAATTTGGATGCAATTCAGTGAAAACGCGAGTGCTTGGTCCATCACTTAGTTCAGTGGTTCCCAACCTTTTTTGTTACATTCCTCCCCTTGCCCATTTTCGAACTATTCATTCCTCCCCATAATACGAAAAACAAATGGAACATAAAAAATTATAGCAATTTGAAATATCAATTTATTTAACATTACAACTCAATGCGAAATTTGCTCTTGTTTGCGCTCTGAAAGTAGTTGTATACGCGGTGCGGTTCGTGACAGTGCCCAACCCAAGTCATCCTCAACATCAAGTTGATTTCTTTGTTTGCTCTTAATCTGCAACAGAGCAGAAAATCCTGACTCACATAGGTAAGTCGATACAAAAGGCATAAGAATGCGAAAAGCTGTTTCTGTTGTTTTGGGGTAAGAATCTTTCATTCCGATCCAGAACTGTTGAAGAAGTTTTTCTTGATACACTTGCCTTGCTGAAGAGTCATTAATAAGCTCTAAAAATTCGTCCTGGCATTCATCTGAAAGCTTTTTGACTGGAAATGTAAACGGATTTCTCACCAAATCCAAGTCTTCATCAGATGTCTCTGGAAAGTATCTTTCGGATTCCTTCTCAAGTGCTGACAAATGCTTTAAAATTCCTTTTTGAATTAGCTCTGGCATTTTATTATCTCTGCTATCCAGAAGCATATCCAGTTTCTCAAACATTGCACAATTTTGGATTTGGATTTTTCTTTTCCAATTTGTCAATTTAGATTTGAAAGCCTTCAGCGCATCAACAAACTTAATGATATTGGTATTTCTACCTTGCATCTGTAGGTTGAGTTTGTTCAGTTGTTCAAATAT
>Ga0210059_1012630_pt1 | contig 12726 bp, 6 predicted proteins | sample Ectturendosymbi2_FD_188042 | JGI IMG/M metagenome (GOLD analysis project Ga0210059, IMG submission 188042) | Ecteinascidia turbinata endosymbiont from Florida, USA - Sample 2 (SPAdes) (version 2) | ecosystem: Host-associated > Tunicates > Ascidians > Unclassified | place: Key West, Florida...
GAACGAAGCTTATCCGTTACCGAACCTCCTTGAGTTTGCCTTCCTTTTTTAACCGCCTTTGTGCCTGTAAACTTGCCAACTCTCACCACGCAAGTTTTACACTTTATCTGTTCTCTATTTTATCCCATATCTTCACGCTATTTAACCATCTTTGTGAATTTTTATGTACGTTTTACGCTATTTATTGTGTTGTTATACTTCATCATCTCCCAGCGGTTTTCATTTTACACTTCTACGACTTTTCTGTGGCATGCTGTCAGCCATTCCTATAACGTGATGGTCAGTTTTGCGTTTTTTGTCTTTGTACGTCATACTGCTCATTGTTTCTTGTTATTAGTAAGTTGCATGTTATACGTGGTTAAAAAACATTGCCCTGAGGAAGCCCACTTGAATAGATGGGCGAAACGTCGGCTAATAATAAAAAATCGCCAGACGATCTAATTTATCTGCTTGATTTGAAACCTGGTGACAAACGCTACGAAATAACAACACGAGTAGCAAAAAGAACAGCATTTTTTGAGGGCTAAGTTGGAGGAACTTTCAGATTTGATGATTTTTCCTGAATGCTTGCGTGGGCCACATGTGGTCCACAATGGATTTTTCAAACTTGTAGAAGCACTGCTGCAGATTCACTCATGCTTGTTTTAACACAGTATAAAACTACGTGCTTTACCACTATCAGCAATCAAAGTCACTGTCTCGTTACTTTACCTGCCATGATGCGTGCGTTCAACAGTCACACGCGGCAAAACGCCTACTACCGTAGCGTGAAGTGAACATTTGAAGAATTGAGCCATGTTATTGTCACGCAATAAAGACCAACGATAGAAAAATTCGATCGTTAGTTTCCTAACCTGCTTTTGCCAGGCCCGTAGCCAGGTTTTAAGGTTTGGGAGGAAAAATGCATTTTCAGGGTGCAAGATTTTTGTTTTTATTTACGTGTTTACTAAAAAAATTTTGGGTACAACAAAATTTGGGAGCACAAAACTAATATGGGGAGAAACCCCGAATGCCCCAAGTGGTCACGGGGCTGTCCTCGCAGGCAAAGGAGTGGACATTAGTGAACTGCAAGCTCATCACTGAATGACATCAGAACAGCGAACCTGGCACTTGTGCAGTGTGAGTATAATACCGGCAATTAAACTGTCATCGCAGGAATTAAGTCAATTAATCGGAATTAAGCTGCTGAATTCAGGTTTTTTAGAAATTTTTTATTCTTATTCCCAATTTCCAGGAGTAAAAGTGCCCGTTTTGCTCCCCACTGCGGACGCCCATGGCGAGCACAACTTACTGTTGAAATTATGTTTCTCGATTTAAATTTCTATCGAAGAAGTTTACTGTTTGCAGTGGGTTAGTTCAGTTCAGTTTGGTTTATACTTGGTTTCTGTACTCTTTTCAGAGTGTCACGAGTGGTCTGCGGCCGTAGCGTAGGCAGCCCAAAACGTTGGGGGGTCAAATACGTATTATGAATTTAAGCGAACAATAGTATTTTGTTTGAGACACCGCCTATCAAAGCACAGAACGACGAAATATGCTAGAAATTTGGGTGTCTTGGCCTCCTTGGCTCCCCTGGCTACACCTATGTTCTGCGGGCTCTCAGCCCTTGGGCGTGGGCCACGTCACTCATTTCCCTTTGAATGCTGCACTGGTGGCGAGTCAGTGGCAGAATCGCGTGTGAACCATTCCATTGCATCCATAGATTAACGCCGAGCACGAGGTCGATCAGGCCGCATGTGTAGTTTTTCAAGTCTTCGGTATGACCAGGGGCGGATCAGGCCAGTAAGGTTAGGGGGTCGATTTCAGTAATATGTGGTAGTCACGTCTCATCACGGGTTCACTCAGGGCCAGCCTTAGCAAGTGCGGGGCCCGATTGGAAGCACTATTGCGGGGCCCCACTTAGTGGCGTGTGCAGACTTCCCGTACATAAACTTCCACTTTGACTATTTGCAGGGCCGCAACCAGCTGATTTTTTTGGGGAGCAAAATGATTGTAATTATTGTTGTACCAAAAACCTAAACATATTTTTGAAAATTTAGGGGCCAAATTGCCCGACTGTTCCCTCTGGTTGAGGGCTTGACTACCTGGCATAACTTCATCAGGCTAGCTGTCTACGCTGTCGCCATCTCCACTGTGGTGTGGCTCTTCTTGAGCTTTTTGTGCGTTTTCTGAGGTTGTTCTGTTAAAATGCCTCTCCAATGCACCTTTTTTTTTCCTTACTTTGGTCTTTGTTTGCCCTAGCTTTAGCCTTCTCTTGACGGCCACTTAAAATTTTGGTCTGTGTTTCTTGGTCTTTGAACTCATGATATTTATCTTAGTTACAGAAAAAATATACGCTTCAAATAAATAGCCCAAATCCAGCTACTGAAACCAAAAAATAAAACACCAATGTAACGCCTACCTATCACTATATACTTTACACTTGGATAATGGTTACAGATAGTGAAATCCTCTGAGGCACCTGTTAAGGACACAAACCACTTATTGGAGCTGGTCTAGAAACAAAATTTTCTCTTCCGACCTCTAACATGAAGTATATAAAGTAATTGCAGATTTCGCAATAACTATAAACCTACTTTTCAAACATTTTTCAAAACAGGTAAATATTGTAGTAACCTCCAAAGCTCCCACAAAAACTCATCGCACTGATGTACTTTTTCAGACTTTGGGCAACTTCTAATTTGTTAGGCTGTATCTCAAAAACTGCGTGTCAATATGTGTGAGAATGATGCCATAATCCTTGTTTCGACAGTACTTCATGATGCAACTCTCACAACAAGGTCGCTTCTCTTTCGCCGAAGGAGGCGGTCCAGACACTTCTTTTACTTTACAAATGGCTTAATTGTCAATATTCGTTAAATAAAGTTTCTGCTACCTTTTAAGGAACCGTTAGTTTTTGCACATTTGTAATAATCTTCAGTTCGCATAATTAAAACTAGGTTTGTTTCAAGCGTTTCTGCCATTCTCAGATTGCCTCATCAGATTTGTACGAGAGTGAAATTGAATATGACTGAGTAACGACTAGCGAGCACCCAGATGCAAATACGAACTAAAGTCAACCTTCACAAGAAAAGTAACTGTTGAACGAGCAATAAATATCGAACCGTATCTTGCAGAAACTATTGAAACTTGGCCTGCCAAATACGAAACGCTTGTAACCAGTGTCGTGGCAAGGCAGCCCCGTACCCCCCGGTCGGAGGGGCGACCATTTTGTAGGGCTCTCACAATATATTGTATTGGTAAGTTAGAGCCGTCTCTCTACCCTTGACTTCCACTCTGGTTTTTGCCCTCAATGCAAAATCCGGTAGATTAAGGATGTAATATCATGATTCGTTAATTTCGAAAAAGAATTGCGGACATTCGGGCATTATACCAGTTATTGGAAAGTTGTGGTTACGTCAGAACAAGGCCAATTGTTAATAAAGTCTTGACCTTCACCACTTAGCTTCGCTGGTTACGCCCTTGTGCATTGAAATTCTCGGGGAAATTTACGTCATAATGAATGTGCTGTGGAGTGTTGTTCAATCGATTTGTAGTTGCGCACAGGTAGACTAGGTTTCTAGTTCAACGAAACGTTTTCGTGAAAGTTGCTTAAGACAGGTTATGCAAAGTTGAAACGAAGGAAGGCTATTGGGTCAGTTTATCATATATATGTCTGTGCAGACTGTATTAAGACAGTCAAATTTAAAGTTTCGACCAGAAAAACCGGAGATAATCTCCATAAGTTTAACGCTCGCTTGCTCGATCTTGAAAAGCCTCTTCAGATTTAATCTCACGTGCTATATGTCATGATGAAGATGGCTGGTGTCAGATTCCAATAATTTCGTTCTTATCAGAAGTGAAGGCAGAGTGTTTGGAAGCAGTTAGTTCTACGCACTGCTTCCACCTATCAGCTTTTGCTGAAAGCACCAAGTTGATTCCGGGTCGTCGCCAGGATGCCGCAGCAGGGGGGCGAAAATTCACAAGCGGGGCACATTTTAAAAACGATGTTGGATGTATGCAGCAACTGCCACGAAAAAAGTCGCTTGCGATATGTAAACTTTATTCACATTTAACTCGACCAATAAAGTTATACAGATATGAACGCCGAACCGGCTGAGCACCGTCATTTGATGTTTTGCAACTTCGGCCAGGGAAGAGACAAGAAATAGCATACTTTGCAAACCGTTAAAACTGCTATCTCCTTGTAGATTGTCCTCGCTTCTCACCTTTGCCCCACGCTTCCTCTTTCATGTAGCACAAACTACAGCATATCAAGCGGTTCGCTATACAGCAGAAACAACGCAAGTAGACGATACAAAGTGGCAATTGAAGCACAAAAGCAGAAAGAATGTCATCGATCCTATGAATCTCTCCGTTTAGAAAAAACTTCGTCAAACAATGGTTTTGACTCATTTCTGGAATCAACATAGCACTGTTATCTGTTACACTTAAATCCTTCACGTATACCCAAAGCCGGATTTAGCTAGTGCGATGCCCCTAGGCTAATCCAATTTTAAGGAACCATCTCCCACTGTTACTAGGGAAAATAGAAAAGCGCTAGGCCGAACATGACGATACTGACGCTCTGAAACAGAGGTTCCCAACCTGGGGTGCATGTACTCCCAAGGGTACATTTGCCTATCTGAAGGGGTACATTTGAGGTTAGCAATATAGGAGAAAAAATAGTGACATTATATTTGTTTGTAAATATTTATACATATATCAAAATCATATGCTTATTGTTGAATATATCTATGAATAACCATGATAAAATATATTGTCATACGTGATTTTAGGGGTACATGTTCATTGTTCATCTATCGAAATGCTGGAGGGGTACATGCTCATGTGTCGGAATGCTTAAGGGGTACATGGGAAACGTAAGGTTGGGAACTTCTGCTCTAAAAGTACGGTCAATACAATTTTGTAGATCCTTGCTGCGAGTGCCCCACGATGACTGCGCTTGTTCTTACTTTAGGCGCAAAAGCGTTCAATTGCACGAAATTGCGTAATACATGCTTGGCTGGCGGGAACACTATTGTAATTTCGACAGGGGAGACAAACAAAAACGTTACGGTTAAATTTTTGAAAAAACACGTGGCCTACGTCAACTTTACATATCTTTTTTCTTCGCTGTGCTCAACAAGAGTACCCAAAATATACGATTTCCTAAAACCCAAACACACTACACATATATGAAGCGGCCGTAAGGACAAAGGCTGTAAAAATCTCGCGCACACGAGCAAACCACGTCATGTAAAACATCCCAAATGGTTGCAACTGCTAGGACAGGGGCGGGCAACCTTTTTCGGTTTGCGTGCCGAAATCGGCTAAATCAATGACAAAATTCTTCTGCGTGCCAACCAAAATTTGTGAGAACGTACTACTTGACATCCTTAAAGGTGTATGTGAAGGGCCTTGAAGAAATGATACAAATTCACCCAAACAATGAAAACACAATATAACCCAAATATACATTTATTCACCTTGAAAACAACGCCCAAAGAAAAACAATACTTTGCCTCTTTCAAAACAAAACATGCACAATAAACTTTTTAAACAAGACTTCAGTTACTTTTCAAAGAAAATATCAGTCCGACAAAAAGCTTTGATTACTTTTCTTGTGCTATATCAGTGAGACCTCTGCTGTTTAATTATGAAAAATCGCCTTAAATCTGGGTTTTTTTGACGTGATAAATTCATCAGCAACTTCAATGTGCTCAATAATATAAAGATAACTTTCTATTACAGTGTTTACATGCGCACATCAGGTAAGAAAGTATGCATATCGGATGAAGCAGAACGTGTTCAATCCGTTTCATATTCTCATATAGTACGATCATTGTCAGGGTTATACACAGGGGTGTGTTTAAGGGAAGGCAAGCGAGGCACTTGCCTCGGTCCCCCTTTTAGAGCCCCCTCAAGGTATTTCCGACCACATCATAATTCAGTACTCTGCCTTCAAAGGGGCCCCCAATAGCAACTGTAATGTGTAAAGAACCTTGCTTTCAATCGGGATCAACAGCAACTGCAACGTATAAGTAGGCTACTTTGGTTTCGAAGGGCCCCCAACAGCAGTTGCAATGTGCAAATACTTTGCTTTCAAATGGGCCCAAATTAGCTGTAATGTATAAGCACTTTTCTTTCAAAGGGTCCCCCAACTTCACTGATTTCCAGTGCTTCATATTTCAATTTAGGAATTTGGGGGGGTCGAAGCTTTTTTTGGGTGGCTAAGCGGTGAGGGGTCTGAATTTTGGACCCCTGTGGGAACGTGGGCCCCCCCAATTGGGGTATGGAGTGAGGCTGATACGGCTCTGTTTGTAGCTATATGGCATCAAAAGCACATAAGGGTTAAATTAAATAACGCTGGGGTGGACAAATAGTGGCCCGCCACAGCGCTTTGAGTTTCAATTTTCAGTGAAATATGTTCAAACCTGAAATTTCCTCCAACTTAGAAGCAAGTATTGGTTAAGTTACTTCCAATAGAAGGTACGGCCCTCCGCTAAATGCGGCCTTCTCAAAGTGGCCCTCGAGCTAAATAAATGCCCGCTCCTGAAATAACGGATTGTTAACAAACGAAAATGAAGAAACGGACACCGAGTTTCATCAGATAATACAGCGACTTGTAAGTTATTAACTTTTTCATTTGAAGGGGGGAGGATCTCGTTTCCGAGGCCTCGCTCACGTGCCGGATAGAAGTTCTCGCGTGCCAAGCTCGGCACGCGTGCCAGGAGTTGCCCACCCCTATGCTACGATCACGATTTGATTGTTTGTCACTTCCAGACTGCAAGGAATCGAATGCAACGAAACCGTCGCGCGAAAGGATGTGACGTTTAAACTTCCCTTATGCTGTCATTATTGAAATACGTGTTAAGAAATAAATAGCTACAATCATCGAATCAAGTCAGGCTGAACAGAGCACATCTACAATTAAAAGGGTTTAGTCCTGGCCTTCATAACAAAATTACCAAGGATTTCATTAAAATTTGTTTGCCTAAGTTTGTAATTTTTAAAATACACTGAATGCTTAGTGTTGTACAACCTGTCCTGGAACATTGTGATCATTTAATTCGCTTTTAATTCTTTTGAATCTTTAGAAAGACCTTCCTCATGAGCAGTTTGTGACCATCAAACTAAGAAATAAGACTCCGCGGATAGACAGACCACGAACCCCTCTAATCGAAGTTATCAGACGTCAGACCCAAACGCTGCTCTGTCCTTTTCTTGCTGTTTGCTTACTCTTTGTTTCCTTGGGTAGAGTTGCGTGGTTGCCATTTGGCACTTTTGGTTTGGCAGTGACTTTTGCTTATTATTTAAGCTCACCAAAATTTATTTGATTTGCTTAGCATGGGAGCAGTATAAACTTGCGCCAGTAGTGTATTCAATGGCAATCTGATTTCTGAATAACTGAATAGAAACGCTAACAATGCAGCTGTATTGCTCAAGATCAGAAAAAGCAACTGTGTTTTTATTGTAGGATAATGCTAGCCTTACACATACCTCTTATCTGCAGTATAACCTTTAAGCTTTGATCAGGTGCTTGTCGAACCTTTCGCATAGTTCACACGTAACAATCGACACGAATCACCATACGCAACAGGACGCAGTCAAAGTGCTTTGAGATGTCGACACCACAGTCGGCATGCTGGTCGACCAACGGTCATATTGAGATTCATGAAAACTCGTTGAAGACCCTCGGGTTATCGACACAAAATCTGATTAAATAAATAAAAACATAAATTATTGATGAATGTTTGTTTATCGAACTGATCATATACAGCAGTGGTCTTCAACGGGGGGCGAAATCGCCCCACTGGGGGCAATTTTATGTGCTAAGGGGGCGATTTTGTGATTAACTACATTTGGGAGGCGATTTCACTGTCCAGGGGGCGATTCTGCAGGTTAGAATATACTGAAATTATGCATTGATTCCAAGAATATGAACTACATTTGCCACTTTGGAACCAAATCACTTGAACTTTCGACTCCATGGTTCCTGACAAATACCATAAACCACAATATAAAGGACTGGTGATGCAACAATCAAACCAACATTGTCCTGTGTAATGCTTCACTGCTCTAACTATGCAAGGCCATGGAAAGTGCTACTGGTTGGGAGCCAAGGACTGCGGTACTGACGAATTCCAGGTGTGTTGTTAAGCCTAATATGGTGAAAGTATTTCAATAAGTAGTTTGGTAGTTTGCTGACCCAGTCTTTGCATGTGCAGCTTCAAACAAGGGATATCAAGCAATGACATGTGGAAGCTTGTATGCATATAAACATGCGCGAAATTTTGGATTTTTCTCGTATACAGTAATGTCCATTAGTCCGTTTTATTATACTGATGTTGGTTGAAAGCGGCCAATACTGAGTGATATACCTATTGGAAAATATTTAATCGGTCGAACTCCATTTTTTGAAGAGGAAAAATTCAGTTTCTTTAAAGTTACTGAAAATGGTCCAAGAATAATAAAATTACTAGCAATAAATCATCGCATCTACTATAGCCGCGATCAGGAACATTAAACAAAAGTTGCCAGTGTAATTAGTTTTTGCCATGAACTGCCACAAATCCCTCAAACTCTATGTCTTATGATTAGCAAAATTGCAAGATATGGTGGCATTCGTCAGAGCATTGCCAAATCATTGTTTTTTAGGCAAAACGCGTCATAGATCGTTACTAAGTGTTTCATAAATTTTGGTTCGTTATTTGAGTAAAACAATGGAACTAAGTGTAATCTATTGAAAAAATACGTGGAAAATGACTGTTGTGAGACGATTTACGTAGAAATTAATGACTAGTAAAATGAATTTACAGTTAGCCGTAAGTTGGAAACATACGTGTCGTGTTTTTCAGTCAGTTCGAGCGTTTTACTGTGCTTTTGGATATGGCTTTACTCTGTTCATCTGACTAATGACAGAGCATCCCAGTGCAGTAGGCTAGAAAAAGGAAATTTAGACTAGTGAATAAGTCCAATCAGCCCCATCTTGGCTCAACTAAGAATTGCAAAAGTCGTTTTGCGCCACCTGCAGTTTGAGGCTTAATTGCAAAGAAGTCATTCTGTTGTGGAGAAAGTTGAATTGCGAAGAAAGTGACTGGTGCAGTGCCTTTTGCCAATCAACTAACATAAACGAATGCGATTCCACATTCAGGGATTTTTTATCCACTTCAAAAGCGGTGATGCAGTCTGTGTCATGTTTTATTAACACGGATGGACAGACTTTTGGATCAACTGCAGCGAGCGTTTTCCAGATGTTTGGGGAAAAGTTAAGCCATTATTACTACTGGAGTTTCCCACGACGTATGTTGCTTAGCAAGGTTTCAGCCAAATACTGCACATGCGTAATAAATACCGCACATGCGTAATAAATACCGCAATCGTCTTCATATGAAGAAGATCGAGGGAAACGCCATACGACTCAAGCTGACCAATTTGCGACCTACTTTGAAAAAACTTACAACTGTTTTTTGTAATAAATAACATTTCTGTGCAAATGCAATTGCGTTCGTTTTGTTTGCTCGTTTTTTTGTGCTAACTAGATTGCCCGTTTATATTTCATTACCATTTACTTATTTTCAAAATAAAATGATATTTTGGACAACAATAAAATTATGAGTGGAGGGCGATTTTTGAGCAAAGTTCCTGTAGGAGAGCGATTGAACAAAAAAGTATGTACTTTCCACGATGCGTGTAAGCAAGGAATCGATCAGCAAATTTTTAATAGGAAATCGATTTCACGTAAAATGTAATCGATTTCCTATTAAAAATTTGCTGATCGATTCCTTGCTTACACCCATCGTGGAAAGTACATACTTGAATAGAGATATGTGCAAGTTTCAATCATCGCAAAAAGACGAAAGCAGATGGCAGTCGACTGATTCCTTGAAAGCATACAGAAACACTAGTGCTTTTAAGTGAACAAAAAAGGTTGAAGACCACTGATATACAGTAACGGCAATTGACTCCATGCCTACCACAGTTTGCTGGAGGGCCCCTTGGGTCTTGAGGCCCTAGGCTTAAGCTTACATGGCCTATTGCTAAATCCGGATTTGAGTGTACATAACCCACGTGTGAATACTCAAAAACTGATTTCGCAGTACCGGTACTTCGTGTTTCGTACAACTTTACTGTCCGTCATGAAACAAAAAGATGCCCTCTTGGTTTACCATAAGTGAAAGTTTTGTTTGCACAAAGCATTCAAGACCCTTATGTTGACAATTCCGGCAACTAAAACAGTGGAAATTCGCGCTTTTGTTTACTTGAAAAACGAACGCAATGTCGTAAACTAGACTCATTCAACAAGCTATTGCTTATTGACTATTTACAACTGCGCATAGCAATTGTACAGCTTCGTGGCAGTTCGGGGGGCAAACATGAAATGTGGGTGCACAGAGTTTAAATGGGGGGCCCGGGCACCACTAGCCCCCCCCGCTGGCGACGGCCATGAGTTGATTACACTGAGACTGGCTATTAAACTGATGAGGCTGTACAGCGACCACCAGGTGCTCTGTGATCGTCGGGATGCAAATCTCAAGCATTAATGAGACTGCCGGTTTCACATATTGTTGTATGCCAGGGGTGGGCAACCTTTATTATTGAAGGGCTAAACGCAATTGAGATTAGATCGCGGGCTGCGCCTTCGTTTCACACAGGCTGTCTAGTACTAGTGACCAGCATAAAAATCCACTTTGTTCTATTGCATTTGGCCTGCGGGCCGCAGGTTGCACACCCCTTTCGTACACTATAGTTGATGCAAGTACGGCAACTACATCAAACAGGTAAATTACATCATAAATAATTTTCCATCGCATCACAAGAGATATTTGTTTCGCTTTATTGATGATAGCAACCATGGATGCAATTTTATTGTAAAATGTGGGGGGCAGCTTGGTGTGAAACCATTATAGTCATCGGGTCGATGCAGAAGTGACGTTTTATAATACAGATTCTCAATCTTATTTCTAGAGATGTTTGAGAGCAACACTAATCACGATTTGTTTTGTCCTTGCAGATGATTTACATGTAGATATACTTAAATTTGTCGCTGGACACGGCACTGTAGTTCAGCCTGCTTCCATTAACATCGTATTTGGATGTAAACAAGCACAGCAGTATAGTAGAACACATCATTTGGGTTTCATCAGAACTGTCAGTTGGAGTGCACAAAATGCTGAATCGTATTGGTCGCACGTGCATATCACTCTTACAGTAGAACACTTCGTTTCCATGCATTTCATAAGAAGTGTGGGTTACAGGGCGATTTGATGTCTTGTTCAAGTCGCTTAACGTTACAAAGACGATAAATATTTTTCTTCCACATATCCGTTTTTTGAAAAAGCTACAAATCTTTTCAATGTTACTGGGCATCATGCATGCAGCCTCACCACTACCAAAATCTCCATTGATATTCTCTTACCAGCAGCAAAAACATTTGGCCTAAAATTAGCGTAAAATTTATTTTTGCTGTTGGTGGGTGGAGGTTGTATCCTTTCAATCTCCCCATGTTTGACCCTGAACCCACACAGAGTTGTGAAAAGGCCTCATTTTGAAGCCTGAACCCGGCCCCAGCCCGAGCCCGACATTTATTTTTGAAGCCCGATTTAGGCCTGAAAGCCCAATTTGCCGAGTGAGTTAAGATATGCGCAACTACGGTGAAACAAAAAACGTTGTGTGCAGGTGTAGTTGCAGGTACAGGGTTTATCACATCCAAAATAACAACCACCTTGACCAAAACATTGGCATAATCTGGCACAAACGTAGCATGTTAGTCAACGATACTGTAATACTGCGGAGTGTGGAATATAATGTTTCTCAAAAAAAAGAAACTATCGGGAAACTATCTACGATGGCGCTATAGGCATAAAAAAAACTTTCCAGGTTAGGTCTATGGACATGAAAAGCCGGCTTGTAGACTTCTCAAAAACAAGCCAAGAATCCCGTGGGCGATTGATCTTTTCGACGCAACGCCATCGCATGGTAATTTCCTCACCGCTGTCGCCTTCTCAAAAACAGTGTGAGACTAATCCCAGCAGAGAATAAAAGAACGCAGCTGTGTTTGCAAACAGAATTAGCTGAAGAAAAATCACAGTCACTTCACTCACAGACGTTACCGCAGTGAGCACAACAAATCTATGCCACGAAAGAAAAAAGTCGTTACTCTTAAAATTATAGAAAAGTTTTGTATGCAGGCCCGAAATATTTTGACATATTTAAGCCCAGGCCCGGCCCGACCCGACCCGACCCGAAAAGCCTGGCCAACTCTGCACCATGTAAAAAGTTTCATTCTAAGAGTTCTACTTGCATAAAGACACAAAATATATTTGAGATTAAATCAAAATGCACAATCAAAATAACAATTGGTCCCACCTATAGGGCCACGGGCAAAGTAATTGCTTGTCATACAATATTTATTTCAAATCTTTCGCTTTAGTAAAATAATCCCTTTCACAAATTTTATATGTGCTAAAGCACCAAATGAGATCTGCGATTACTGCTGGCAACAAAGCCACTCATAATTTTTTCTCTGTCGATCTGGCGGTCTTTGTGTATGGAAAGCAGTGCAAGTCCTGTCATTCGCTCATTTCCAATTGACGATCTTAGGTAGGTTTTAAGACGTCTCATGGTGCTGAAACTGCGCTCACTTGTAGCAGTTGATACAGGAAGAGTGCCTAAAATGGTGAGCAATATGTAGACATTCGGATAAATGTCAGCATGGCAAGCACAGAGTGCCTCGATGGCACTCGA
>Ga0210059_1012631_pt1 | contig 12725 bp, 8 predicted proteins | sample Ectturendosymbi2_FD_188042 | JGI IMG/M metagenome (GOLD analysis project Ga0210059, IMG submission 188042) | Ecteinascidia turbinata endosymbiont from Florida, USA - Sample 2 (SPAdes) (version 2) | ecosystem: Host-associated > Tunicates > Ascidians > Unclassified | place: Key West, Florida...
CAGATAGTTCTGCTGGATCCACACCAAGACGGGCCAAGCAAGATCGTAGATGTAATCACGCCACCTGGTCCTGTCCTTGGACACGCCGCCTTTTCCTTGGACGGACCTGTCGCGCCATTTACATAGCAACTTTTGCGATGTCACGAGGTACCACGTGAAGACGTTGCTATGGGCACATTTGCGTAGGAGGGGTCTTGCATCGAGTCTACTGCAAGCGCAGTCGTGCGGAAATCACTACACCTGAAAAAGAGGAGCTATGTATTGCCCTATCACTTTTCTTTATGGGGCAGGGCGGAGGATGTTTTGGACCCTTTCTGCCTGAAAATGTTTTATTAGTTATTTCATATCTGGTTCAATTTGATGCAACACTCAGTACTCGAAGGAACTACCACTTAATTATATGTTTGTAATCATTTTTTTCCATGTAAATACGTAGGAATATGTACTGCTTGGTTTACAATAAATCAATCTTCTTTTGTTAATTCTGAAATGACGAAATCGATTGAAGTTTGTTTAGTTTGATATACTGTTCTACGGCGAAGTGATTTGCCTCTTACGACTTAAGCGATATCACTCACATTTATGCAAACTGCAACGATAACTTCAAATAATGTTGCAGTTGCAAGTTTCCCCTCAACAGTAGTCATGGAAAGGGGTTTGGTGAATTTTATTACAAAAACTTTCTGCAGTTCTGAGAAACACGAATACTATATAGGTAGGGCATATGTTAGTTTTTCAAGCGTGTATGAAGAAAGGATTCCAACATGGTTTCTCAGAGTGCAAGTTCATTCTTTAGATTTTGGGTATGAGGACAGCTGTATTCTTTGGAAGAAACGAATGCATTGCAACAGGGGCGTAACGAGGAGGGGCAAGAGGGGCACAGTGCCCCGGGCGCCGAAAAGTCCCAACCAACAATGTCGCAAGTACTTTGATTTATACAATACATTTGCTTCTGAAAGACCTTAGTATGGAACATGGCGGCGCAAAATTTGTTTCTTGTCCCGGGCGCCATCTCACCTCGGTAAGCCCCTGCATTGTAAGGAGGTTGGGAAGTAGAATGCCTGTCGTATTCGCAATGTAAAAAGCAAAATCTGAGGCTGGTTTCTAATACCTGAAACTTTCCTCTCATGTCTTCCTTCATGATGTAACATGCACTGCTTTCAAGTTCTGTATTTTGTAAAGTGACTGATTGAAATGAACACGCAAGTTAACTAGTCGGGACAAATTTAAAAAATGTTTAAAAATTCTCGACATCGTAAGTTTTGATTCTGCAAGTGCTTTTAAACTTGTAAAAAATCAGATTTTGGTACAACTATATTGATTTTCAAGGTAATCCCACTGATAGGTTAAAAGACTTAATTTCCAGTTAACCATTGCACTTTTGTCATTACAGTTTATTACTGTAATCATTACGGTTTACTGCAGCCATTACGGTTTATTATGGTCAATTTAGTCATTACGGTACAATCATTTCAGTTTCTTACTGTGTTCATCACCATGCAGTATAACAGTAACGGTCACGGAATTGTACTGCATAGCAAGCACCTTCTGATTGTGGAGCTTGCTAAGGCGGAACTCTGCTACAAGGTTTACTTGTTGCTCACCTCTGAGCACGGCATCCAATTCGCTTTGCACACGATTCATCGCTTCTGAGTTTTTGAGCAAGAAGAGAAGAACCCAGAGCAATTGGTTGCCAGTTGTTGTACTTGCGGAAAAGATAAAGTCTTCAATAAGAATCGCCAGCTCCTCACGATCTTCAGAACTTGGATTCGGATTTTCTACGTAAAATTAATTGTAGCCTCAAAACACACTTGCATGCCACGTTGTTTTCCAAAACATAAACCTTGTCCTGGCGAAGAATCTGTGATTCAAATCGAGCAGAAATACGTTACATAAAACTTAGTGGAAACGGTGAAACAAATTTCTTAGTATTATAAATTAAGCAGGCGCAAAACGGAACAGCTTGCCGTGGTAACGGTGTAGACCAGATGGAAATGATGCAATATGATCCATGTTCTAATTTTTAGTATGCAGTTGCCATAATAATCCCTTTAAATGCTATGGTGCATAGCCCAAAAATGTTTTAACCCTTCACGCTGACAACAAAACTCAAACGAGATAATTTTCTATGCCTGCTGCTCCATCAAGGAGATCCAACATGAGGCGACAAAACACAGGGCAACGAAGCAAAATGCGTAGGTGTTAACAGCATATAATGTTTCCGCATTTTTTACATTCGGTGACCGACAGCTTGCCTAATACCTATATTTCAACATAATAAGACTTGAACTCGGTTTTCTGCAAGTCTCTCAATTCTACTTACGAACAACAGCAACGCTTCTTATTGCCAAACAATGAACGAAAAGATAATTTCTCTGGCATTGATTAGAAGTAGTTACATGTTGCTGGAACATTAAATTGTTTCATTGTCGCAGGCGTAACAAAGTCGAAATAGATCGCCATAAAGTTTTTACTCACTAAGCAACCGTTTTGTTCAACTACCAAGGTAGTGTTGCTGTGCACCTAATAATTTCGTTAACAAATTTGAGTGTTTTAGTTAATAAAAGCCTTTTCTAACACGTTACTTCTTTAGCCACTAAATAAAATATAAGTCAGACAGACAGTTAATTTCCTCCAAATGAAAGGTAATACCCTCAACCGAATTTTTTATTTTACATGAAGTTTTGGCAACATCCAAAATGTTATGAAAACTTTTTATCTAAAATATTAGGATAGGTGAAGAATCTTAGGTTTTCAAATGTGCTAAAAGGCACTGCCTGCTCTTCTGCGAGCCTTATTTAGCACTGTGAAAAAGTTTTTGCAGTTACAAATATTCAGTTTAGCGTTATTTACACTTGGTCATTCCTGGAAGCAGATCGAAGACGACTGGTTTTATTGTTCGCGCGGGAGCGAATAACTTTGCGTACGGTGGCTAAAATAATTCAATGCTGATGATGCGCACGACAGTGAGAACAGCACATAACGACACAAATCTATGCAGATTTTCTAAAATCAACAGCATGAGCACAAGAAAAAATGCTCTGCTTCTAAAGATTCTTTTGTCCGTTTTTTTCTGTTTTTCATTGGTGTCATGTTGCAAGTATTTCAGTTATTAAAGCTTATTCATTGATACAAAGGAAACCTTTATCAGGACTCGTCCAGAGCACTTTAACTTTTTGCAATCTTTCTATTTTTATAAAATCAAACTTTTATCTTAGAAGATTGAAACTTCATCTCTATCGGTGTCTTGTTTGAAAAGATATTTTCGTGTGCTATAAAACCTAATAAACCAGAAACAGCATCTGACACTCAGGAATAACTAGATTGGATGCAACAAAACTCTGAACACCAGTGCTACTGATGTTTGGCAGATAACATGGTAACCGCCTTGAATTGATAATATCAAGGTTGTTTTTTCTTGAAAAAAAATTAGTGCAAATTTGTTTTATGATGCATATGCAAATCATCTGCCGTAACAACTTTCTGTTAATAAAACTTTAGGTTCATTATAGTTACATATTACAAAATTTATTGTCCTTAAAATGATAACTATGACCGTCCTATAGACTTGATGAGCGCCTGTATAAGCATTTATAGCTGTTCGAAGCTTTAACCATTTGGTCTAGATTGCGATCGAAAAATTAACCTTAACGAATCTCTCAGATTGGGTACCTTGCATAACATATATGTTTATAGAAGTAAGTGTATACTCCAATAAGAGAACCGACTAGAATGCATAGGAGTCACTTAGATTCGAAGCAAATAAATCAAAAGTATAAACGAAAATAAACCTGACCTTTGTGAAAATAAGTTGCAAGATCGGGAGTAGTTCGATCCTCGGAAAGTCTTTCATCAACAAGTTTTAAAATCGATTGCACAATTGATTTTCTATTTTCCTTTACGCTTTCTAAAAACCTTCAAACACAAACGTTACCAATACTTCATTGGAAATTTTAGGTGTCAGTGGCAGAGATTAAATGAAGTTTTGTTATTTGGAATTTTAGCGTAATTTTACATTATTGTCTAAAATCCTCTCAGCCCAGGAATACAATCACTGCTTTACAAGATGAGTACGTCCGCTTGCGGCTGCTCAACTCAAAACTCTGGAAATAAATCAGAAAAAAGGTCAAGTCGTAGTTAAAATTAAACATTTCGACAACGAAAGTTACTAATTTCTAATAGTTTTGTTTTTACTTACGTTCGATATTTTTTATTCATATAAAATTATTTGTATAATTGCAATAGCATGGTGCTCAACGATAACACAACAACGTATAGCTTGTCATGGCTTACTTAGCAAATGCAGTAAAGATACATTTTCTGACTGTGCATTTGTCATTTCTTTTTACAGACCGTTTGCTCAAGCAGTTGATTGCGTATATTAGCTGGCAACGTAAAGCTGCATTTTTTTCAACATGCGAGCTTGAGCTTCAGCCTACCGCATTTTGAATGCAGTAAACATTTTTGTACTCCTTTAGACTCTGAATGCCCTCAGCCTGAGGGCAGGCAGAGAAAACAGTTTTCAAATGATTGTTCACATAGGGGTATGAAAACTGAACATGTATGTCCGTAATAAGTTTCAATTAAACATGAATTGAAAATTTAAGTTTTCAAAAACGTTGCGTTTGCAGTAGTCCACATTTACATACTTGATCCCAAAACATTGCTGAATTTCAGTTTTAAAGTATATCCTACACACGTTCAGTTTGCGTGAATGGGGCCTCCGACGGATAAGGTGATTATAATGGGCTTCTGGACGTTAATCCATAAGTAAATTCATAAACGCACAAGACAGTCTGATCACAAAAACGCTTACCAGCTAAATGGTGGTATCCACGCCAACCAAGGCATGAACAAGACAGCTTGAAACTTTAGATTCTTGATGTCGCTAAAAATCTTGGTGAAAAGTTTACCAAATTCCTCATCCTCCACATCAAATCTACGTGAAAAGCAGGCCTGGGAAGTGCAAATTGCAGTTTGGTTAAAGAGGTTCATTAACAATAAGCGGCCTCGATACATAGTTTTGAGTTTATTTGTTAAATCAACAAGCGAACGACCTACGTTACCATTTAGAACCGTCAATGTAGTGAACTTAAACAAAACTATTAAGGTGCGAATTGATAAAACTATTAAAGATTATAATAAAAAAATATTCTTTTGCAAATTGCCTCTATGACATTTTGAAGGACTGTCGCAATTCGTCAGATCAAGTGTAATTTTAAAAAAATTCTGAAAAATTTTTTAAAATTTTTTTTGAATGACGACTAAAAACCATTATCACCTATTTGCAAGTTTAATTCAACTGACGCTTGCGAATCGAAGTGAAAGTATTGTAAGACTTGGAGTAAAAGTTGTAAGACTTATAATGGTTATACCATATGAAAGTAGGACAGTTGCACGAGTGTTTTGAAGAGCCATTTCAACAAATCTTTTAAGGTATGATAGTAGTACACTCAAAGAAAAAACAGCTTACAGCTAAGCAGTAGGGGAACATGTACACAAAAATAGATATCTTTAATGAACTAGGTCAAAATTATTTTTTGATTACAGTTTGCCATCCTTAGCATATACTATTTTAAGAAATTGTGAAAATTTTCACCTGCATTACACCATTTGCCATACTTCTGATTAATGTTTCGGAAATGTCAGTTTCATCTTCCGTGTCCCTCAATGACTGCAGAAAATATTCTGTCTCTTCAACAATTCCGTTTTCTATAGCTAACAGAATAGAGTTTGTTAGTGACGAGATGAGGGTAAGAAATGGCACTAAAAGATTGCGAAAAGAAAGATTTTTGCAACACAAATAACGATTGGTGTAGGCCAGAACCGTCGCCAGAAAGTCGTCAATAGGGGGGCTTTACGTTCAAATTTGACAAAAATTCCACTAACTTGTTGTGGTTCATATTTCAATTTTGGGGGGCTTGGAGCTTTGTTTGGGGTCTAAGCCCGCCAAAGCCCCCCCGTGGGGACGGGACTGGTGCAGTCTACACGTGAAAATGAAACTTAAACTGCATTTTTGAAAATTTGATTTTGGTGACGACAAATGGCGGCAGGCCTGAATGTTGCTTCTTACCAGGGCGGTTGAGGTGAACGCTCTTGCCCAAGCAGCGCTACGGTTATTCACTCAGTGGTCCTGGATCGAACACCCAACCTTGAGCAGAGAAGCGAACACTCTGCCACTGAGGTATCGCCGCCCCCATAATTATGAGTTAATTAATTAATTAATCCCCTAATAAATCCCTAAGGGATTAGCTAATTAATTTGTGCTTTTTTGGCTACAACTTGCCAACCACTAACGCTATAAGGTCAATCAATGAGTCTAAAGACGCGAATTTTCTCCTAGTTTGTTTTAAAGAAAAACAAAGAAATTGCCTCTTGAATTTTTTTCTCAGGCCCGATCACATCATCGAAAAACCCCTTGACCCCACCCACTCATGACATCACTCCAAAAAAAGTTCAAACACAAAAGTTCCTGGCTTTTTTAAATCAAAGCTAGGAGACTTCCTGCTTTTTCGAGGGATTGAACAGCCATCTAGCTCTATGGTCGGGAAGTTATGGCTGAACAAAGTCCGCGCACTACAGTGGCTTTGCAGTCTTTAATGGGTGGAACTGCTTATTGATGGTGGTTGTACCTTATGTACTTTATGTATCAATGCTTGCAATGTAATAAAAGTAAACATATTGGAAGTTTTGTAGATTGGTATTCTACACGTATTTTTGCTGTCATCGCAGTTAAGATTTTGTCATCGTTTTGACGCAGAATATGTCGTGAGTGAAAACAACGCATTTGCGCTCACACACGCCCGCGTGTGATGCAGGCAGAAAGAATCTAACGAAGCTTACAAAAATGTGATTGATCATTTGCTGGACCCTGCTCAGGTAACCTCTGACCAATTTTGGCAAACGGTTCTTCTACTTAAATTAAAAATAAGTTAACGTTCACGTAGAAAGCTGGTTCTTTCAGTAGCTGCATTTTTAGACGCTCTTTTGGGCAGTCTTATCGAAATCTGCACAAGTTTTGTAGTTTTCGATGGGGAACAAAAATTTGCCCAAATTGACCCATGGTTACCTGAGGTGTAACAAAATTCCTACATGAAGGTCCCTCCTCAGGTAACCTTGACCGATTTGGGCAAAAAGAGTTGGTGCATATAGATTCACTGTTAAGGCACGCCAGCAATCTTTGACCGAAGCCAGCACGGGAGTAGATCACACTAATGTAAGCAAGCACAGACGACGCAGATCAATTTGGTGCGAATGGCTCCTGCTCAGTTCATGGTTTTCATTGAGAAACAGGCAGGAGAACGCATGACGCCTTCTCCGTCAGAGGTAAGAAATTGGAGCCATAACGGGCCTGCACCTTGTGTGTGCACTTGTCGTGAAAGGTCAAAGCATTTATTGAGGACATGATCAACCTTGTGCTTCTCTTTTCCTGCTTGAAGTTTCTAGAACTCTGGCTTAGCCAAACAAGGTTTGCTCCTCGTACGTGCACTTGTGTTGAAAAGCCAAGGCATTTTATTGAGGACATGAACTTTGAGACCAGACAAAGCTGTGGAAGCTATCCACCATCAAAACAGAACAAAACGAGGTTCACGTGCCAACGATGGGGAACACTTGTCTGCATTGATCATTTTCAACACCCCTGGAATACTAAACCCGGGTGATTTCCACCCGGACAGGAGTGGTGGCCACGTGGCCCTTAGGTGAAAATCACTCGACGCATGGTTGATTGTGAGTTCGGGTGAAAATCACACGACATTACGGTTAGTGTGAGTTCGGGTGAAAATCACCCGACGTTATGGTTAGTGTGAGTTTGGGTGAAAATCACTCGACGTTATGGTTAGAGTGGATTTTTTGTTTCCTTGTTGATGCCATGACATTGTAAAAATTGACAAAACTCCACTAATTGATAGTTTTTATACTTCAATTTGGGGGCTTGGTGCATTGTTTGGGTGGGCTTAGCCAACGAAATCCCCCTTGTGGCGACGGGTGATTTTGGCCGTATGTGAGACATGAAAGTCAATAGCAGTGCCGCGATCAATCTGATTGCCCAACAATTGTCGTAAAGCATTTGCCCATTTTGGGCAAGTTTACCTTATGTGCCTGATTGTCGTAAAAAATTTGCCCATTTTGGGCAAGGTTGATTATTGTGGCTGAAAATTGCAATGAAAAAGAAAGAATTTCATGTCTCAAACAAATTTACTTTTATTGCAGATAGAACCACAAGCTTGAAATGACGTTCTCTTTAAGCCTTAAACCGACCACCAATGATGTCTAGGGCCGGAATTTTTGGATTTTTCTTTAGATTTTCGTTCAAGAGCACTTCCCACATTTTCCTTTGGGAAATTGCTTTTGTTCTTTATCATATACAAAAATTTTCCAAAATCAACACGTTGTTTTTTTCTGATCGGATGAGCTTGAGAAAACTTGCTGAGTTGTACAAAAACCCGCGCGCGCGTCTAAACCTGTCAGTTAGCTCAGTATAAGCGAAAAAACAAAATCTGCCCATTTTGGACAAGGACAACAACGGTGTTTGTGTTTAGAGGTTACCTGAGCAGGGTTTAAGGTTATGTGCAGTGTTTTGAATACATATTAGACTCAGATTATAAGAAAACCTAAGAAAAGAGATTATTTGCCGGAACCGGAAATAGACATTCACCATTTTTTCCCTTTATTTTGTATTGTCTTTACGATTCTTTTCAAAGGTTTGCACTGCATATGCCTACCAAGCATATCTTCCACAGGAAATGTGAAGGCCTTTACTCTTTTCCGAGAGCATGCTCGAAATGTAAATAAAACCAGCTGAAGACGGATAACAATGGCTTTGACGTTCTATATTGAGGAAAAAATCAAAAAATCTAAACCGCGGGAGACGTATTACTTTTCCAAATGCTGTGAAGTCCTTCTCGAGAAAAATTTCTCCACTTCTTCCATAAATCGTCGTACTGCTTGAAGAAAAGACCTTTGTTGTCCCTTGAAGCCTGAATGGGCCGCCCGATCAGCCGTCCCGAAAATGATTTTGCTTTTTCTACCAGAGCTTCGTGGATTGCATCATATCTGGAATAAAAGAGAAACACTGCATCAAAAGAATCCAATAGACGTGCATAATTAGTAATGATCCTATTTCAGTTGTCAATTCACATCATGCATACAATGTCTCAAATCTAACCAACACGAAATCCATTTACCTGTCAACACAAATCAATCAGGAGAGTTTGGGATACAGCGACAAACGCAAATGTCTAGATATAAATCTCAAAAGATCGGAAAACAAGAGACTGTCTTGAACAGAAAAGCTTATTCAGAACCGTCCGAAGCAATGCGGTGCTGCTGATAACGGTGTTTATGTTTTAGTTTAGGCATTGATTGAATCAGTCGGAGCGGCGTTCTTAAACATCACTGATGCTGCGTAATTAAGAGCACGTTTCTTTCAAGGACTACGGCTTGGTACAATCGGACCGGAACACGAAGCATGGTATTGACTCATGTGTTTATTATTAGCTTCGAGATTTCGTGACAAGACAACATGCGGTCATAAAAGCGAATGTTTGTTTATTGAAACCTGCACCAAAAACTTTGGGGGACAAACCTTATTGTTGGCGCTTCGATGACGTCACCGTGTTCACTCAACCGTAGTACGACCTATTTGTAAAATTAGCAAAATGGGGGCACATTATGTATTTTGGTGACCATGGTCCATGCCCCCCCCTGGCTACGCTCATCGTCGTGGTATAGCAACTAGTAGTGTGTACAAGTATACAATGGTGCTATATCTAGATATCTAGCACTGCATTTAATATCAAAACAAATTAATTCTGAGAACTTAAATAGAGACAATTGTGCTCAAAACTTGTGATAATCGATTCAAATTTGGTCAGTTCCGATAAATAAAATGTAGGCTACTGCTACTAATAGTCACCACATAGGTCAAGTATACTAGCAGTGCAACCAGGCGTGTAGCCAGAAATTTTATTAGTGTTGGGGAAAACAACAACCGCGTTTCAACATTTAAATATTTTTAATTCTCCTTGTTTTTAAAGCATCATCCATGAAATGTGCATGTTACTGGCCTTTTCTCCTGAACAGTTGTATTCAGATCTAAGCCGACAAATAAAATCCGCTTTCATTGAATCAACAAGTTTTAAAAGTTTTGATAGTGAAGTTCCAAGCTTCTACTTTGGGTCAATGCCACCATTTGCTCATAAACCTTTCTTGTAAAAGCGCTAGTAAACCTCTCAATGCCCAGTATTTCACTTGAGCAAGAATCCATCGTGGCCGCCATTATTACTGCGCTTGTTATACTGTATTTACACGCTTCTGATGTACACCAACACAGCACGTTCAACCGAAGCCGATCAGCGACTTTGCTCTGAGGCACTGACTTCCGCAGAAGGCCTTCTACAAAACTTTCGTGCATGTAAGAAGTGAATCTCGCTGTAATCTAATTTTTGAGCGATTGATTCACGTTTGTAGCTGATAACCGTAAACTCTAGCGTCTTTCAACGCGTTTGAAATATGTTGGACTTTTTCATAATCCGTAAGATCTTTTGGCTATGTTCAACCTATTCCGTAAAACCTTTGCAGCAATTTTAAATTTACTTCGTTTAAATTACTTGAGATTTTGCTAAATGTAACTGACTTTTTTGAAATATAACATGGAATTACACTGTAAACATAATAGTAAAGACAGGATTACAAAACCTATTGACCACGCTCAGCTGCATGTAAAGATAACTTAGCACTGCACGTAATTAAATTTGTACAAATCACGGGCTTCTTGAAAATACAAATACTGATCTGCGGAATGTGAAGCCCTAATGGGAAAAAAATCAAATTTAGTTTCATTTTAGTCACATGCGCTTCGCCAACAAGATGGTTGCAAGCTCAAGGATGGATATTACGGAAGGATAACGAGGCAGTCGCCTCGGTCCCCTCTTTTTCAGAGATACCGTGCCCCCCTCGCGAGCTTTGTACCATTGTTCAGTTAAAAAAGTTATGTACCACTCCAGAGCCACTTTTAAAGAAGCTCTGAAGCAAGTCATATATTTTTCAAAATAAAGCAAAAATTTATGGGAAAATGTGCCATAGGAGGCAGCTTTCAATCGTGTAGCTGCAAAACTTTACAAATTTTTGTTCCTTTCGTATGTATCTTATGTTCTTGAATTTAGTTCATAAATTGAAATGTGAAATAATCTAACTCTTTTATCCACGTAATTCCACATCTACCCTTCGCAATAGCGATGTTTTGGGGCCACTGTCTGAGAGCTTGCTCAAAACTTTTATTGTCCACCCCTGTGCAAGTTATCTCAGTATCTGTAAGTAATGGCAGTGTCAATTCCCTCAGCACTTGCAAAATAAAAAGCATCTTGCTACTTACGTTAGATTTGGCAGCTGACTCTTCTCGTTGCAGTTAAATGATTTCAAATAATTTACTGTAGGACGGGGTGGCAATTAACATCAGATGTTGAAACACTGAGCTTATGAACAGCAGGTCGGCGTCTATTGTCTTGAAAAGACTGATTTTACTCACCGGCAAGGTAAAGGGAAATCATTGATGAAAACGTCAAGGCTCCACATAATTGTGATTGAACCGTCACAATACATGTTATCACAAATAAATATCTAGAATGAATGCTGTTGTTGCTAAACCAAGGTTTCTAAAACGGGGCCCTAGGCTCGTCTTGAGGACCACGGAGCGGTTCTCTGGGGGCCACGAGCAGAGGCCTCCACTAGGTAGCTTTGCCGTGATATTGCATAACCCAATTGTCACGATATATTAAGTATTCGCCAGTTAAACCTAAAAGGGGGCCACAGCTCATGAAAGTTTGAGAACCACTGTGCTAAACAATGACTATGGCGCAATGAAGAAGACTTTGAAACTGAATCGCTTCTTAGCCAAAGTTTGAGCTTCAAGACATAAATTTTATCTCACCGTCATATTACTTCACATAGTTTTAAAACTGTGCAACAACAAAAATCTACGATATTGATTTAAGGCTACCCTGACACTGGAAACAAGGATAGGTTATATTTGTAATATCCACGGTTATCAGAAAGGAATTTGCGATGGTCTTGAAATGAAGCTTACATAACCATTAGATGGGATACAGCGAGCTGGTGCGCCAAAAACAGCTGCGAAAAGCGTTACTCCAATTGTTTTTACTTGCGGTCATTGATTATGATCAGAAAAGGTCAGTTACAAGCTTGTATTCGACTAAAAGCTGAAGTAGGATAAATTCCTAGAGGCAGTTTCGTTGATTTGCACTGACGTATTTCTTTGCCTTATACTTCAAATATTTTATGAACCTAAAAACTTTGGAATTGGGGGTGGCGTTGCCCCGTTGTCCCCCCGCTGGCTACGCGCCTGGTGGCAACCGTATTCTGATTGCGGGCTACAGACCAGCGCAGGAATTCGAGATTGAGCGACGTTCATGTGCACACCGATTCGGTAATTCAAATTAACCAACAAAAAATCATGACAATTCAGTTTACACAGCAAATCTGTATACTGTGTCTACAGATAATCCAGCGATAATGTTCATTTTTCTCATTTATTCCCTGGTTTTATGCTGGGGAAACGTTTCAAACAGTAATGTATCCTTGAAATTTGCACAACTACATTACTTTTTATCACAAAATGTTTGGGGGACAAAAGATATCATGTCCCCCCCTGTCCAAACGTTGGGGGGGACATGTCCCCACCGTCCCCCCCTTAAACTCGGTCTCTG
>Ga0210059_1012632_pt1 | contig 12724 bp, 8 predicted proteins | sample Ectturendosymbi2_FD_188042 | JGI IMG/M metagenome (GOLD analysis project Ga0210059, IMG submission 188042) | Ecteinascidia turbinata endosymbiont from Florida, USA - Sample 2 (SPAdes) (version 2) | ecosystem: Host-associated > Tunicates > Ascidians > Unclassified | place: Key West, Florida...
GCAGCTCCGTTCGCCTTTTCCCCAGTTCCAGCTCCATTTGCTTTACCTGCAACGCAGTCATCTCTTGCTTCCTAGCGATGGACGAAACAGAGGACCTTTTTGAGGCCGAACTACACAAATCACTAGCTGATGGTTCTTTATCGGTGCATAATTGCACAAACTGTTCATAGTTTTGATCACAAGTTGTTCTCCTGCGACATAAGTCAGTACACTTCGCCCCTGCTTCTTGCTTTTCTGCTTTGTAAAGTTCACCAGACGGCACTTCACAATTGTACTTCTTGCAGAATTCCAAACATTTATCGAATGCCTCATCCAAAGCGACCTTCTTTCTTGACGCCTCTTCATAATTGGCAATGTTCAGAAACAGCACATCAAATTCACCTTGGAGCCTCGTCACATTGGCAAGAAGACCACTTCTAGACATCTTCATACTCTCAAGTCTTTCATGAAGAATACCACTGTCCAAACCTATTGAAGCATCAACGTTGCTACTGTCCATCTGCATTTTTTTATTTTGGTAAATTTTGCTGTAGAGTTCTGACGCTCGATCAGTTCCGCAGCAAGGCAAACTTAACGAGAACAAATCAGTTAATGCACCCTTTGCAAGCTTTATTCGAGTTCACGGTACACGTGAAGGATGACCAATACATGAGAGTGATTAACCAAAATATTAAGGGACGCAGCCTTATGCTGCCGTGAATGCAGAAAAAAGACCTTATATCTTTTAAATGCGCGGCAGATGACACAACTCTCGACCTGCTCGAGATACAGTACTTGAAAGAAATAATCCCAAAACTCGCGACACCGCTTTAAAAGTTTAAATGATTGACGTCAGTCTCAAGGGAATGCTGAACGAAACGCAAGGATCGCATCAACAACCAATCAGAGGCATGAAATAAATCAAGCAAGGACGTCGCGTAGTGGCGAAGCTGAAGGAAAACATAGGATCAATTAAATTTAATCGGTACTTTGGTACACAGAGCTTTTATGATCTGTTCAAAAGGCAAACTTGACCCAGAGCTTGACAAAATCCGCTCAATTCTATTGGAAAATGGCTATCCGGAACATTTAATCAACTCCACTATCAAACGAAAACTTCAACAACTTAACTCGAACCCGGTCCACACAGTGAAAAAATGCCCAGTCTACTTACACGTTCCATGGATCGGCAACGTTTCGATGAAGTTCGAAAAGCAGATCACGTCTGCCGTGAAGCGCTGCTTCTTTTCCGTCGAACCACGTGTTGTTTTTACGACCCGACAGCTCTTACCAGCAACAAAGAAAGACGTGCTACCTTCCCATCATCAAAACAACGTAATCTGCCAATTGTGTGCCACTGTGACAGTCGGTACGTTGGTTGCACGTCTCAGCACTTAGAAGAGCGAATCAAACAACACATTCCAAAGTCGACTACCAATCTTCCCACTCCACACATCCATCAAAGCCTTCCCCGCCCTGGTAAGGACACCAGCCCCCTACAATTTCACGAATCCGCCATCGGTCAACATCTTCTTCACAACGCCCAATGTGCCTTACATTACAATAAGGACAAATTCTCTGTCCTCGCTCGAGCTCGCACTCCATTTCATCTCTCTGCCCTGGAAGCAACTTTCATCAAATCTCTGAATCCTCTTCTCTGCAAACAAAAAGAATTCGTTTACTCCTTGAAGATCTCCTAAATCTCTTAAATTTTTCATTGGCTGACTGTTTCAACGTTTCGACGAAGTTTGAATTACATTTTCAACCAGTGACAACTCGCATTTTCTTATCTCCTAAACCCTTTCTTATTGGCCACTACTTTAACCAATGAGATCTCTTCTTTTCTGTATATAATCCAGTTCAGTTTATCTCCACTTTATTCTGACGATGTCCCTTGAAGAGTGACAGAAGAGAAGCTTTGGGATGAATCTCTTACTTCACGCCATCTTCAAGTTCTGTACCACCAAACGTCTTTTCGAAAACATAGGAATTCAGCGAACGTTACAACCCATGACACATGCAGGCAGCCTGCTTAAAATGCATATATGTGCTTGGCAGACCATAACGTAAAAGACGTATTTTAATTCTGAAATAATAGGGATAAACAAATAATACTAGATGGGAATAATTACGTGCGCATCAAAGTGCAAGAAAGCTTCAAAGGTACAGGTTGCTCTTTATGTTCGAAAACGTGAATTGCAAAAGATAGAAGATCTATAAAATTGTTAAACCTGCAGTAATGTAGTTAAATTTTTTGCTGGCTTGGACTTGACCTTACCATCTGGAGGTTTTCACATGGGTCTGGTTTTAAGTTTCATTCTGAAAATACTAGGTAAACTTTCAGTAATAGTCTTTTTGCCAGATATTTCAGTCCGTTTCTTGTAGAAATATCACGTGTGCTGTTAAAGGATGACACCTCTTAAAATATTTTCAGTCTTAGTCTCATTTTCAAAAGACTTCAATTTAAAATGCGCATTGTAGTAAGTAACGAAGCAAGATCCCCAAGAGCATTCTGAGGACCAGAAAAGTGCAAACAACATCAGAATGTTGTTTTTCATAGTTTGACGTTAAAAATGAGCAGAGGTTTCTAGTTGCCTTAAGTTCAGTGGATCAAATCAGTTGAAAAAATTGGTTGTAAGTAGTGATTTATTAGTTCTGCTAGTGCTGTTTATAACTATCATGTTGAACAAACACTTTTCCTGTAAAAATTTTCGCCTGATTGCGTTACGTTGTAACAAAGCGCTATCAACGCAATAACAATTTTAAAAGTACTGCAGAATCTAACTTTTTCTCTTATGTGTTTCATTATTGGTGGGATTTATAATGTCACGAAAGATTTGTTAAAATTTTAGCAAGTCCAAAAGTCTGAAAAAATATGATTTGTGGCTTTTACAGTTTTTGCTTCATCAAATACTAAACCTTAATAATTTTACTGGATAACTTTGCTTTTTCCAGTTTTGTTGAGTTGAAGGATAGCAAGGGAATAGCAGCTCTTTCTTATGCTCCGTTCTTGAGATATTTTCCACCATTCAAACAAATCAACCAACTCTTCGTGAATGACATCGCGGCTATTCTTGGTGACTAAAAATTGCTGAGTTCTTTTTGTTATGCGATGTATTAATATACTACGTAAAAAGCAATCCGATTAACACGATTGAATATGAAGTTACGATTTTGTGAATTAAATTATGTGAAAATGAACTAAGTTACATTTATAAGACATTAAAGGAATTGCGTTAATCCAAAAATGAAGAGATTCTCTACTGCTTACTAAGCATATCGACTGATATGAAACTGCGGGTCGCGCTTCGTGAAATGTTACACTATCCTCAGTATTATCAAATGAGCATCTTGCATTGACATATCTAAACAACGGCATATGCAAACCAAATGATGAGAATGTAATTATCTGTGCTTCCCGTTTTGAATAGGTACTTAATAAAAATGTGCATGACAATGATTCTGTTGCTTACTCAAACATGATTCAGACTAGGAAAAAGATGGCAGTTTTCCATTACTTTCAAAGAAAGCTGTTTTGCGACCGTCGACGAATCTTGAGATAGACAAATGACAATTTATAAACATCACACTCATTTAGAAAAGTACAGGAGCACTCTGAATTTTCTAATATTTTTCAAATCTTTATAACGTGAAACAGTCTTACGTCAAAACGAGATGCAGTATATATTAGCAGTGAAATCTAATAACACCGAATGGCGAAATATTCGAAGCCTTCAATTTTGCTTTCTATATCTATCCATGTAACAAGAGCTTTCATTTTAGGATTTTGTGTATCTACCTTTCTCTCGCCCTGCTGCATCAAGACGGCTGGGCATACATTTTACTGGAGATGCACAGTACAATGGGATGATTTCTTTCAACGAAGCTTCTTTTATTGCAGTTATGAGTTCTTTAGCACTGGATGTTTGCTTTTCTAGCACTTATGTGTCATGTAGCTCCACAAGTTTCCAATTGGATTCATGTTTGGGTTGTTTACGGGCCAGTCAAGAACTTAATTCTATCTTGTTTTGCTGAAGATATTCAGAAAGCACACATGAATGCAATTATGCAAGGGTGTTATGCACTGCCATGTACATAATCAATTTTCCGGATGTATTTTAACATATTTCAGGCCATTCATAGCAGTGCTTGGGTGAACAAAGTAGGCAACAACCCAGCATGCCTTTCCATAGCCCCCAAACCAACTTCTTGGGATGTGTTTTACTGTACTTGCGGTGTAGCCTACTTCGCATTAAATTTTTGGCATTTAGTTTTTGAACGTAAACCAATTTACTTCAAAACACAATATGGGCTTGTTTTTATGCAGGCTAAATTTGCTTATTATGATTTGTTTTTCGGATTTTCCTGTTTGTTTTTGGTTTGTTTTTTGTTTCATTCAATTTTCCTATACAACGCATTTGGACATATATTTTTGTCAAGTTGCTTATTCTGGCTTGTTTTTTCAGGTTTATTTGCTTGTTTTTGTAAAATAACCTGGCATCACTGCTAGGGGGTTCTACGACTCTAAAACAAGCATCATAACACGAATTCATTTGAAAGTAAACTTAACGTAAACATTACACGACTTCATAAACATAACAACATAATCATAACAAGAAAGAAAATATAACTCGAATTTATTTGAAGGTAAACTTGATGTTATTGATTTTCCTCTTGCTGCATTCGTGTTATTTCGTGATTTGAGTCACAAAAATGCATGAATAAATCATAGGCCCTACCATCAACGAACTCTCTATGCCACAGCGCATTGCATCACAGTTGTTCATGAAAATCAATGATACAATTGTGCAGAGTTTTACTTAGAACTTTGTATGCATATTCCCTCAATTGTAAAATTTTCAAAGGACTTTGGTGGACAAATACTCATTCAAACCATATTCATTTTACCTAAATTTAACATATATATTTTCTTTATCTCGATATTACATAAGGGCAAGTCTGGTCTTTAGTTGCATGGTAAACTTGAACAGAGATCAAACCATATTTAGTTGAAATCGAGGCAAAACACTCCAAAAACATGACCTAAGGAAGTGTTTTTTAACTACATCAAAATAATGTCGTTTAGAAGAACAGCCATGTGTCTGTGCAATTGCAGACATTTTTCGTGACGTCGTCGCTGATCACAAAGCAACATATGACGCTGAAAACCCACGTGATTTTATTGACGTTTTCATTGGGGAAATGATGAAGAAGGAAGACAAGTATTTCACAGTAAGGAAAATATATTCAGTAACACCTATTTATTTCAAATATGGAGATCTTTGTCGAGCTGTTATGAGGGGCCCAATATTTTGATTTTGAATTGCTATTTACTTGCCTTACCAAGAACAACAAATCGACAAAGATCATAAATCACAAATGTGATATTTAATGATAAGTGTTGCATCTTTTGTTGTCAACAATCATGTCATAATCAGGCCCGATGTTGAAACATTTTTCACATCTGCATTTTGCAAGCCTGCATCTGAATTAACTCAAAGTTTTCATGAAATTGCGATACATTTACAAAAATTCACGCCAAAAATTTGGTCTCATTTGTTTTGTTAGAAATATAATTAGAAATTTTGGGGGGCATGGCTCTTTGGGTCCCTGGCTATGGCTATGCATCTGACTGTTGTCACAAGATCTCAAAGGCCGACGAGAGGTAGAACGGGAAGTACGTGAAGAATGACACAACAATAGCTGAAATATGGCATCAGCAACAGTGGAGCGACCTTGGTCCAGCGGGTGATCTCTGCTGCTGCTGATGACATAACATGTGCAACTTGTCGTTCTCACCGATGTGATTTCTTATCCTCGTTAAGGGACCGCAACAGTCAGGCCATTGGTTACTTATTGGCAGTTTTGTGGCAAAACGGACAAACCCATGACCCTGTGACATCGGGAGCGAAAAACATTTGAAGCGAGAAGTGGGCCAATTTCTGCAAACACAAGTTTGCTTGACCACTGGAGGAAAGAAATCTAAATGTACAGGTTAAGAAATAACCACTTCATGTGCACACAAGCGGAATTTCACAATGCTGATTTAAATGACACTTTGATTTTTATCAGCACCAGACCTGGCCTGGTAATGCTTAACGCGCTTTCCCCAACCTCAGTCAAATGAAGTCTTGGGGTGAGTTGCAGCTTTGCCAGACAAGAAATGGGAGGATTTTTCAACCTTTTGCGATTACCCCAACAGACAATAAACTACTCAGATATATCCTATTGGAGGAATACATGACCTATAAAATTCGAGAAAGAGCAACAAAACCATTTTATTACTGCTGTTTTCTCTTATGTTACCGTCAATTGCATGTTTTATTTATTCTTATTTTACAGAACTGATTAAACCAGTTCAGAACTGATTAAGGCAGTTGGACAAATAAATTGAAATTATTATGATTTATCCCTGTTTGTTGCAGAAAAGTGATGGGAATAGCCCAACACATCTATTTCTCAATACAAGCGAAATGATTACAGCATTCTGCATGTCTTTTAAAGTAGATGCAATGCAAAGCCTCACATAAGCGAAACTGCCATTAGCAACACTTTTTCTTTCTATGACCAGTGGCGTAACGGACAGGGGACAAAGGGGCGGACCTTCCCTCTGGTAAGCTAAATATAAAAATCGGGCCCCTACTTACTGTAGCTTATATTTTGGTATTAATATGATTTTTTGCGTTTATCGTAATGTTTTCCGATGAATTCGGGTTTTGGTATAGATATCCACATCCAGGTTCACTATCATTTCTCAACTTTTTTTCTGATTGTTGGCTAGTGAGCCCCCTTCAGCTACGCTTTCCCCCGCCTCAAACCTCTTGTTACGCACATACTCTATGACCTGTTCCAACCAAAGCTACGACGTAACTCGTGCGATATACTATATCCTAGCGCGGTATGGTAGTCGGTAAGCCGGTTACATTGATGAAATGCAAAAAATATAGAAGCCAAGGCTCATCGATTGTCGTGCATGTTAGCACGGACCTCTTCCGTGTTTCAGACAGAGACGACGTTTGACAAATGCAATGTAATACAGCCCTTGAACCAGCCATCTGCATGTGGCAGCACTGCAATCCACCATCTGTGCACATATGTAGGTGGAGAGAAAATGTACAGAGATGTGATTCAGAACATAAGCAACTTTATTCATATGTACGCCAGAAGGTTTGAAAATGAAACTATTAAAGCTCTATTTATTTGTTTTACAAGGAGAAACAGTTGCTACACTTTGTGAGGGACTTGTTTGTAGCGGGAACAGAAACTACCACGAGTACCCTGAGATGGGGAATACTCTGCCTTCTTCATTATCCAGAAATCGAGAAGAAACTTTATGAAGAAATTTTGGCAGTAGTTGGTGAGAAAAATGATGTTAAAACACAGGGCGTTGTTCTTACATGCAGTTGCATACCTCTGCTACAGTGCTTCTTTCGCTTTTATTTTCCTACTGTGAATAATTCATCGTTAATCGAGTGCAATATTTCTGGAAGGGATTTCGATTTTTAAGTTTGCAAAATCACCACAATGCAACACATCTATTTCATTAGAATTAGTTCTTTTAATCCTTTTTTCTTTTTTGTTAATGAACGTTAACACCAGAACTTTCGGCCCTCGCTCATTTATTTTATGATGCCGTTGAATTAAGCAAGTCACATTTTGCATACTTTCTGTTGAGCAGGCACGGAAGCCACAGTTGGGATGTCGCACAAATCTGACATGCCATATACCAGCGCATTCATTGAAGAGCTCTACCGATCCCGCACATTTGCACCACTGAACCTCCCGCACAAAACAACTGAAGACGCAACACTGTACGGGTACAGAATTCCGAAAGGAGTGCAGGTAGTGATTGAGAAAAGAACATCCGCGTTGCTAATATGCCATCAGTAATGCATGTATGTGTAAAATTGCTTTCAGATAATTTCAAATATCTGGGCTGTCCACAATGATCCAAGTCTGTTCGAAGAACCGCACAAGTTCAAACCTGAACGACATCTTGATGAAAACGGAAAGTTTCTCAAATCGAAATACGTCATACCGTTTTCAGTCGGCCCTCGTCACTGCCTGGGAGAGCAACTTGCTCGAATGGAAGTTTTTATTTTTCTGGTTTCTATGGTGCAGAAGTTCAAGTTTGAAGCAGGCGATAGTGATCAGAACATGCTTCAGGAAGGCACTGCCGGTGTGATAAATGCTCCAGTCAAGTACAAAGTGGTTGCAAAAGATCGATAACAATTTATACAGCCAATATTTTTGTAACATAATGAAATTTAACACAACATGTCTCGCATAAACTGTAAATAAATGTTTGTATGCCAAAGTTTGTCATTATTATCTTCTTTGAAACAGAGCACATACATATTTCAATATTGTCTTTTTTGGAATAGAGGACAAATATTTTCAAAGATCTTTCATTTTTTGACAAGAGTGTACTTCAAAAGGACTTTTTCAAAGAACGTAAAAACATGTCATTTGATCTGTGATTTGTGTTTTTTGCGTGTGTGCGCTCACGTGTGTTCGTCACTTGTTTTAGTCAAACAACAAAAGTCTCATATAAGTTTCCCTCCTGCTCCAACATTCACTGGCAATCTAAATATTTTTGCTTGCGTTTGTTTTGTAGCTTTTTGGGTTTAGATTTCACATTTATAGAATGTGTGTTTGTTTAATTGATTGATTTGTTGTTTCATATCACACAGTTAATGAACAGAAACAATACAAAACGCCATCATGCAAAGAAGTAATCAATTGTGATAGAAATTAGAATTAAAACACAATGGGAAGAGAATTTATCAATATTAACAAGGATTGTTACTGTGTCACATAGGATTGATGAACGACCATGGCGGTGATCTAGTCAACCAACCCCATTTGTTAGTTAGTGACAAGTGTTAGGAAATAATATTTGGAAACAAAATAAGTACGATTAGAAAGCAAATAGACAATATGTTGAGAAAAAATTAAAGATGAAGAGAACATGCGTATTTACAATAAAGAGTGGATCTCGTTTAATTGAGGAAATTTGGTGTGGTCACAAAAATGTTAAACACAGTATAAAAAATATTGATGAAATACAAACTGAAAAATGTGAATAAGATAAAAAATTATGGATGTAATTTTGTACGTGAAAATGATATGTGCACAGGACGGAGAAGCAAATGAGGAAGAAAGAGATACATAGAGAACAACACTTACATCATTCAAATGACTGTTAAAATTATACATAATTAATATCTTTATCGTGAACGGGACGTTTCTTAAGTTGCCATTTGAAGGTAAAGGTGGCAGAAGACTTGATAGTCTGTATTTAATTTTTGGGCCAACAAATGTAAGGGAACATTTTCCTGAAGATAAGGTCACTCTTGGTAAAAAGAAGGTTGAAGGTGGAGAGTCTTGTGGAGTGAGAATGAATAGAGCTGATTGGAATAAAATAGTCATCACAATGGTTTGGAAGTAGCTTGTTGTGGTAAGAGTGCCTGAATTTAACCTAGTGATAAGATGAAAAGTTTGCTTTCATTGTAAAAGCTTTGCAACTTTCAAAAAACCAAAACAACAGTCACAAAAACGAAAGACTAAATGTTGAGACTCCACCATTGGTGACATCTTTTTGTTTCTGGTGGAAAATGCCCCGTTTAGTCATGCAATCAACGCACGCTGGGCCACAAGATGCACGAACACTGCAAAGTTAGATAAGCATGGAAACGTGTTGCTTCTGCGTCGCAACAGAACGTGGCTTGTTTATTTTCGCTTGTTCTGTGTGCCTGAGTGCGCGCTAGCCCGTGGCCTACGTCAACTGCGCAGTAAATAAATAGTCAAACTTTCTGAAAAATGATCCACGACACACTCCGGGACTGTTATGAAATAATACATCGTAGTACATGCCGTATTAATTCGATTGTAAGCCGCGGCTTATAATATTTTTTCATCACTTCTTGCGGATTACATCGCAAAGTGATCCAAGAAAAGTGGCTCAGCACCACCATAACTTGCCAGTCGATTGAGCTGGAGGGCTGTTCAAACCCTGTAAAGATGCGGGAAGTCTTCTAGTTTAGATTAAGAAAAAAATGAAAAGTTTTGCATTTTGTTTTTTTGTGGGTGATGTCATAATTGGGGTAGGTTTGCATATTTCGGCCAATATCATCGGGCCCATGCGCGCCAACGCCAAGAGCTAATATTTTGACTGAAGATTTTAGTGGAAACTAGACTATAACACGAGTCTCTCGAACGTTTGATTGGCCATGTAGCGTTTCTGGTTCAAAGGTTATGGCCAAAAAAGCAAACGTTTGGTAAAAAATCAAAATTACCCAGTTTAAATGTTTTTGGGGAAGCTTTCCTTACTTTTTTCAAACACTGATGTTTTCCTTTGCCCTAAAACTACTTGATTTTCACTGCAAAGATTCTGAAGTAAATGTTGGGTAGGGGAAGGTGGGGTACAGTCGACACTTTTTGGCATTTTCAACCACTGCTTCTTTATTTCAAGTCCAAACAAGCTCAAAATTTGTCATACAATAAAGCAACTCTACATACACAATATCATGCCAAAACAAAAAAAACTACCGTGTTTTCCGGACCATAAGGCGCAATATCAAAAATTGAATGCTAGCTGTTCTTATTCTCATACATCAGGCGTACCGGAATAAAAGGCGCATTAAATGAGGCAAAACTCGGATAATATAAGAGGGAGTTTAATTCGAAAGATTAAACTCCCTTGGATCATCGTACATACGAGGGAGTTTGATCTATCACACAGCGCCGGATTTAGATGGTGGGGGGCTGGGGCCCAGGCGTGGTGGGAGGCCCCACATAATTTTTAGGTAGGGGATGATCGATGAAGTCGCTAGAATTTTCACGTATCATTAATATTTATGACGTAATCTTGCGTTGTCACATTTCTTAACTCAACTGTAACAAACTTTATGATGCAACATGGTGTTTGATAAGGATTAGCGATTTGTGAAATTGTTGCCAAACCAGTCGCTGGAAGCATCGCATCTTATTTTTTTAATATTTGCTTGAAAAAATTCTTGAAAATTTTTTGGAAAACGCTTCTGGGCGATCCAACGTTTTCATCATCTCTAAACGCCAGTCCTCGCTCAGCAATAAATTTTATGACAGAAACCAAACGTTACAAGAAACGATTTACGATACTGTTCGCATTGATTGACCTGACTGCCTAGTTCTGTATCAATTCTTCATAGTATTTGATTACATCTGCGACTAAATGTAATCGTGGCATCTACATGTTCCATTGAATGCTCGTGGCTCTTCCAAGAGCTCAAAAAAGAATACCCTCTAGAGAAAGCAGTTGACTACAAATAACCCAAATATTACTAGACAATACAAAACTTACAGAAATAAATTTACCCACTTACAAGAAATCTCCAAACAAAATTATTGTAAACAAGCTTTCCAAAATTGACATCATGATATAAAACAAAACATGGAAGATTGTCAATGAAATAATTGCAAAAAAACAAATCTCAACAAAATAATAAGCTTTTTGAAGACTCAGAATGCCAAAAACAATGTGAAGATTTGAACAATTTTTTCTCAGAAGTTGGAAAATCCCTTTCTACAAAAATAAAACCATCCCCTACCACTTACAGACATTTTATCAAACATATAAATTCAAAAAATTCATTATTTCTAACTCCTACTGATGCATATGAAATCCAGCTTCTCATCAAAAACCTTAAAATGAAATCTAATAGTTCTCCCAATGACATTCCATCCAAATTTTTGAAAATAGCTAGTTGCATTGTGTCAGATTGGTTGTCCAAATTCTTCAACAAATGCATGACTACTGGTGAATTCCCGGACTCTGCAAAATTGCCCACATCACTCCAATTCCTAAAGTTCATACCCCAAGTTCTTCATCTGCATATAGACCAACCTCTCTTCTTCCAGTATTGTCAAAGTTGTTTGAAAAAGTTCTTTATCACAGGGTATACTCTTATTTGACAGAACACAATCTAATTGACAGAAGACAATGAGGTTTTAGAGAAAATCACTCAACAGAGCTGACCATTACAACTATTTATGATGAACCACTCAGAAACTTTGATAATAAATTAATAACATGTTCCTTATTTCCAGACCTATCAAAAGCATTTGACTACTGTGACCATGAAATTTTACTTAATAAACTTTATAAGTACCGTATACGGTATCAGAGGTGTTTCTCAAAAACTATTCCCAAATTTTCTGCACAATAGAATGCTGTGCACTAAAATAGGGGCAATTCAATCTTCATACAAAAGGATATCTTGTGGGGTCCCTCAGGGTAGTGTTGATTCGCTTTTGCTTTTCCTTATTTACATTAACGATATCACAAAAGCTTCCTCTTTTCATACTACTTTATTTGCTGATGATATCAATCTCCATACGACAAATTCCTGTTTTAATGTTTTTCAGACAACTGTTAACCTTGAATTATGTACAGGGTTACACAAAAAAATGGTCATCACCAAAAATCGAATAACTTCCAAAATTTTATTTAGATTGACACAAAACTTCAGCTACATTAGGTCAAGCCTGTGTAGCAGACATCTAGAAAGTTTCAAGTCTGTACTACAAAAACTCTTTGTTTCACTGGCGCTCAAAAAATGTGCTCCAAATGAGTTATCCGGCGCTGCAGGCACATTTGGATCCGGCGGGCAAAGTTCTCGATGACCCTCCCGCATTCCTCCCTTGTGGGATCGCTCTTATTGCTGCTGTGATTGCTGTCTTCAGGTCATGGATAGTCTGGGTG
>Ga0210059_1012634_pt1 | contig 12724 bp, 11 predicted proteins | sample Ectturendosymbi2_FD_188042 | JGI IMG/M metagenome (GOLD analysis project Ga0210059, IMG submission 188042) | Ecteinascidia turbinata endosymbiont from Florida, USA - Sample 2 (SPAdes) (version 2) | ecosystem: Host-associated > Tunicates > Ascidians > Unclassified | place: Key West, Florida...
AGCCTACGACACTGTATGGCACCGCGGCCTCACCTGCAAGCTGCTGCGATTGCTGCCTGATAGACACATGGTCCACATGATCATGGAGATGGTTGGCAATCGCAGCTTTACCCTTACCACCGGAAACAGCAAAAGAAGCAGGTTACGACGCCTCAAGAACGGCGTCCTTCAGAGATCTGTTTTGGCGCCCTTCTCTTCAACATCTACATCTCTGACCTGCCAACCACCGTCTCCAGAAACTATGCATATGCTGACGATCTAGCAATCATGCATGCTGATGGAGACTGGCAGGCAGTGGAAGGGGTGCTGAGCAAGAACATGGCAAATGTAGGTGAATACCTCCAGACCAGGAAGCTAACGCTCAGCACTCCAAAAAAAGAGTCGGCAACCCTCCATCTTAACAAAAAGGAAGCTAAACGTGAGCTTAAAGTCAAATACAACAACGAAACCCTGCCCTTCTGCTCCGAGCCTAAATACCTCGGAGTATCGTTGGCCATGTCGCTCACGTATCGCCGACACCTTGAGTAACTTCGCAAGAAGCTGACATCACGCGTCGCGCTCCTGAGGCGGCTTGCTGGTTCCGGTTGGTGAGCTGGAGCAACTCTGCGAATAGCCACCCTAGCCCTGGTGCATTCAACCGCAGAGTACTGCACTCCAGTCTGGTGCCGCAGTGCTCATACCCGCCTTATCGACCCCGCCATCAACGACGCCTTGCGAATTGTGATTGGATGTCTGCGCCCTACACCAGCAGACAATCTTCCAATCCTCGTAGGCATCGAACCTGCTGAGCTTCGTCGCTCAGGAGCCACACTGTCTCTAGCACGCAGTGCCATGGAGCCTGGACATCTACTCCACTCAGCGTTCACCCGCCCATCGAGTGCAACGCACGGCGCCTCAAATCGAGACACCATTTGTACCCGCCGCAAAACATCTCATCAGTTTATCTGACAACAACAACATACGTGCGGCGCAGTGGGCGGATCACCAATGCAATGCGGAGTGGGCGCACAACCCCACAAGACTCCGCATTTTCATCCCCGACAGCCTCACCCACCCTCCCGGAGTGACCTTTCAAAGAAGAGCATGGGTCTGTCTTACCCGCCTCCGCACCGGTATTCCACTCCCCACTCCTGGTTGTACAAATTGGGTACGGCCTCTTCTGCGGCCTGTGAGTGTTGCGTAGAAGAACAAACAGTCGACCATGTTGCACTCCAATGTTCAACCAATCCACCTCCTCATCCTCCACTGTCCAATCCATCGACCTCCCCATGGACTGCAATGGCCTGACAGTTCTGAACGATGAGTCAATCGAATGGCTCCTCAGCACCTTCCCCGAGATCTAGTGCGGCCAAGCATAGGCGTAGTCAGGGGGAGGCCAAAGGAGCCACGCCCCCCCAAAGTTTTAGAAAATAAAATCTGTCAATTTGTGCTTTGAGAGGCGTTTTTCCAAACAAAATAGTGTTATTTGCCTAAAATCAAACATTTTGGCCCCCACAAATTTTTTGGCCCTCCCCAAATTTTTGACCTGGATACGTCACTGCGGCCAAGCAGTGGTTCGAACAACTAGTTCAAAAGAAGAAGAAGAATTAAAATTTTGTGCGACTTTGCTTGCAATTTTGGTTAAGTTCAGGTTAAAAATTGCAAGAAAATCAAATTAAGGTGATGCGCCATAAAATCTTTCTATGCAGTCCACACCGGCCATTTTTTCCTTCTTCCCAAAAGCGTTTTTGTTTAAATTTAATTGATTTTGTAGATGTCATTTGTAAGCGAGCAAAAATCCAAGCCAGGACTGAACGCAAAACTATAGGCTGATAAGAAACCTTTGCCCTAGTCTTCCACAGTTTCTACACTCAACACATGACACAGTAAATGACAGCTCACTTTACCCAGATGCTCGATTTTTGACAGACTCCATCGATTAGGGATTCTTAATCTGGGACAAAAGTACCTCTGAGTAAATTCAACCTTCCAATGAAGTAGTTTATTGAGTTGAATTTCATAACAATGGTATATTTTTCATTCACTGAAAACCTGAAGCGTTTCACTGGGGTCCATGATTCAAAATTATGCGTATCGTTAAACGTCTGCGTTTTTCACTCTTCAAGGCCACCGGTTAACTGCAACAGCACGTACCCGAATGAGCTGCTTTATTCATGTCCCAGACCTCAGTCATCAATAATTGGAAAGTCAACATAACTGCGTGCTTTTATTACAGTTATTTACACTCAACACCATCCCTTCTTTGCCTCTACACTGAATCCTTATTTCAAAACCTTTTTCGTTCTTTGACGCATTATATTCATTTTCAGAAGTGTAAAACGTGAAAAAGTTTGTTAGGGTCATTTGTTCAAAAAAGATACTGTAAATACGACTTTTGAACACCTGTGCAAAAATATAACGATGAGCAACAAGAAGCAACCAGTCATTCTTAATTAAAGTGTCAGACCGCATGAACAGACTGCTTCAACATTGCCAGTTATGACAGAGAAATGTGAAACAGCTAACACCCTTGTTTTCAAAATCTACTGCAAAAAAAGAAAACAAAATCGTTTTATACAAATTTACGTATGATGTTTGACACGCACTTTTGATGTGCATATCTCTCAGATAAAGAACGCTGGAGCTGTCAGTGGGCAGTTTACCTTTTCTGACACACTTAGTTAAAATTTGCCATCGTAGCTATAGCAGAATTTTTAGGAGTGACATGAGATAATGTTTATTTACCAATTCCAGTTAAGTTCAGCTAATAACTTTTCTATACCTCGAAAATTGTAAGCATTTCGATCATGCATATTTCTTAACGTTAAATTGAAGCTTTGACTTTGTTGACGATTTCTGTTGTTATAATGCTGAATCAGCTAACATAAATGCTGGAGATCCGGAAAATATGTAGAAACTGTTTCAGTCATGTTTTAACTTTTGTTTCCATAAAATTTGGTTGAATTTCAGTTGGGGATATTTTTAGAAGCATTGTTACACAAAGTACTTTGTCTTATGTCAACAATTAAGAAAATCAGATGTCCATGGATCTATGTTGAATGGGATCCAAAGGCTTTGAAGTTTGATGCGCGTCAGTGTATGTAATGTGAAGATATTTGGACCGAGATCAATACATTGAAACCCATTCAAGAAACTGCCATTGCTCAAGATCTATATTCCTTGCTGAAGGTTTCATGATAGTTCCAAACCGTTCTGCTACGGTGTTGATAAAGGTGCAATCTGGCAGCAAAATAGATCAAGGTTATTTCGGACATACTGTACGCACGAGTTCATGGATTCTGACTTTCTTCATTTAACATCGATTTCAATTTTAATTTGCTTTTGTTTATTCTGGAAATTGGGCAAAACAGACACAAATACGGATCGATCCAATGCACCCATCTTTCCTAACCCTGACCACTCCAGTTAGTGTTAGGAAATGTATTAAAATTAACAAATGTTGCAAAATATGTTTTTTTAGACGTTCTAAGAAAAGTGCTATGCCTGCTTAATCAAAGTCAACATCCAGTACAGACACATCGCACTTTCTTCTCATCCCGGGAGATTGGCACTTTACCAGTACGAAACATTTAATTTTTGTTTAAGACGTTTTTTCGGCATGACAGCCTGCAATTATAACAGAAATTAATCTTCCGAGAAATTGAAAATTGTCAAGTGTCTCGAGAAAGTAATCACGTAGCAATTTCTGATGTGCCCAAATCTGCTTTAATTCTGCAAACGCTTGAAGCAAAAGATTGTTATCGCGCTAGCAAAGCGTGGAAGACAGTCGAATCTTGCAATTTGAGATTCGGCTGCACTGCTTGCCTGGGCAATGTCTTGTGTTCTTCGGGACCCCGGCTGACGTGTGCAGTCTTCCGTAAACATTGGACAAAGATTCGCTCACGAAGCATGTGGGAAAGATACACAAATGTCTTTTAAAGAATTTCCTTCATAATTTTCAAAAAAGATTTTCCTGTTAAATTCAGTTTCATCTTTGCCTTTTTCTGCAGTTCAGCGGTTATTGGAAAAGTTATACTTCATGTCGTAATCTTGTGAAAAAGATGCATTGCAGTCATTGTTTTGTAAAGTAGCATGTAGTGGCATTTGGAGATAACCCTTAGTAAAAATAAATGTGTCATGATATTTAGAAGAACGTTTTGTCTTGCTACAGCCTTTTTATTGTAGCGATGCCAACATTGCACAAAAAAAGCTTCTGCAGCAGCGTTTTGTTGTTTCCAAAGACTTTTTCCATTAGGGTTTTATTTGCTTTTCAATTTATTTTATATAAAACACAGCAAAAATTTCTAATTTTATTTGGTGAGACAAACCATTACCGGGGCGTTTTCTTGGAAAATATTCATTTTTTTGTAGCAAAACACTTAAGCAAGGTTGTCCAAGACCTTGCTTCACGTCGCTCGACTCCTTCATGATCGCTTGTTTTGCAATCTCATAACCACGTATGGAAACGATCAGACTGCGGCGTTTTCGTTTCGAAGAATTGCCTCTTTTGACTATGCGGGTTTGCTTTCGGTCTGCCAGGACTGGGGCGATTACAAGCTCAGCACAACTGCAAATAGGCAGTGACGTGATGTGTGGCTTTGCGCTCTACCTCTGCAGTCATGTACGCCTGAACAACAGCTCAGTGTCGTTGAAGTCAGCGATATGTGGAAAGCACCAATGATGTGGAAATGCAACGGATCTAATGCAATTGGTTTACCTTTAGAGCTTCGGCCTATTCTGAGAACGGCTGCCCTAATCTTGCCGATCAAATTTCTAAATACACCCTGTTTAACAGCACTGTAATATGAAAGGATTGTGACAAGAACATTTCGGACACAGCCTTTGCACTGGGAAAAGGGAACCGTTTCAAACAAGAGATAACTGAGGTTCTTGTTGAAAATGTGTGTAGGCAATCCCGTTCTGATTCATCAGTTGTTGCATTAATTATTGTGGTTGAAGGTACAAAATTACACTTATCTTGGAAAAACATAAACAAGGGGTAAAGCACATGCGAGATAGAATAGGTAGAAGGCATCTAACGAAACATAATTCTATTTCGTTTGTAATCGGGTTTGTACTGTTTTCGGAGTGGTCACGTGTGGTCTGCGGGCGCCTATCTCCGCTAGCTTGCGCCGTGGTCCAAGCGGCTGCTTTCGCAGTGAATTCTGCACTCAAGCCCACAACCAGGGGGAGGGCAACCGGGCAATTCCCCCTCTGAAGTTTTCAAAAACATAGTTAGCTCTTAGGTACAACAAGTTACAATCATTTTGCCTCCCCCCAAAAATATCAGCTGGTTGCGGCTCTGGTGGCGACTCAGTAAGAGCACAGCGCGTAAATCGCGTTCCCTTGCACCCACCCATCAAGGCCGAGCACGAAGCTGGATAGGTCGCAACTACCATTTTACAATTCTTCGGTATGACCCGACCGGGAATTGAACCCAATCAACCCCTGTGGTGGCGCGTGCCCAACCAACTGTGCTACTTAGCCGGTGAAACTCAATTGCCAACAGTACATTTATGGAGATAGTTCGTTGATATTGATGCTACGAATGTGTTGTTGTGGCTGGGATAGAACACGGTGGTAAAACGGTGTGATTTATAAGCTCGATTGTTGCTAAAACAAACATTGGTTTATTTAGTTGTCGCTTGAACACAGATAATCGGGCATGAGTCATAATGACTTTACCGACAAACGTGGTTAATTTCGTTCATGAATTTGAAGATGGACAAAGAGTTTTTCTTTTGTTGGCTGTCGTTGATGCAAAGCGCCAGACGGATTTTTCTACTCAGTGAATTTTCCTATAATTTGACGCTTTTTCTACTCAGTGAATTTTCCTATAATTTGAAATTGCCAATTTTAATGTTACACAGCATACAAATTCTTTTGGAAACAGCTGTTCTAAAGTAAGTTATCATGCTTGTCTATTGCAAATTAGAGTTGCAGTAGTATGATGTTTTCTTAATCAAGTCTCACTTTGGTTGCAATCGAGAAGCTTGTTGTACTAGTTTACAAGCTAGAGTTGAAAGCTTTTTGTGATTTTTGGGAAACAACTGTTGCATTCAATGTTTTTATAATTGTGTAATACATGGATGAACTTAACGACAGTCTTGCTTGTTACTTTTGAACATCTAAAACTGATTTTAGATTTTAACCCTTTACGGACCGCACGGACCCCTTTGCGAACAAAATTTGGCCAGTCATAACTTGCCGACCAATAGAGCTAGAGAGTTGATCAAACCCTCTACGGATTCGGCAAGTCTTCGACTTCCTGACTCGAAAACGAGTCTTCAGAGCTCTTGACTGATTTGCCAGCATATCTGGATCTAAAATTATGGCTCAAAAAACATAAAATGGTCAAAATTTTGCTTCCAAAAACACTAATCTGGGGTGAATTCCACCTCTGACTGTAGCTGGCCATAACTCACCGTCAGAATGAGCAAGAGAGCCGTTTAAACCCTCGAAAGACTCGTGAAGTCATGTAGTTTGCAATAAAAAAAAACATTCTGCATTTGGACTTCGGGTTTTCTGTTGATATATACATAATGAGAGAATGTTTATGCATATTTGTATATTCTTTGATGACGTCATCATGCCACCCTTTAAGACCTGCAGAGTCATTTTTTGACACAATTTTTTTTTCGATTTTAGGCCATAATTTGAGTTTTTTGGGGTTTTATTCATTTTTTAGCGTTCCTGGACCCCAAATTAGGGCTAATGAATGGTAAGTTGATTAGGGAAATCCCCTGAAATGGCCTAGCAGGTCGGCAAAGGATTTGGTTCTTTCTGGCCTAACTTTGGAACCAGAAATGCTAGAAAGTCGATCAAGGGTTCTAAAAACTCGTATTCGACTCCGGGATTCAATAAAACTTTGAGCGACAATGTCCGCGAGTTGGATCCGCGGATAACATCATAAGAACAATTGCAAAACATCCTCCAATCATGGGGCCATAGACCAAAAAGGCCAAAAAAGATTCTGAAAGTCTTTTTTTTAAATCTAATATAGCAGACCTCACGAGTTTTTAGAGGGTTTGAATAGCTCTCTAGCTTAATATGGCTGCCAACCACGAGTGGCCAAAGCTGGACAGAAGTAGCCAATGTCACTTTTTTTGAAAATTTCAAACTTTTTCTAAAAACTGGGCCATAATTTTGTCTCCCAATGTGTTAGCAAGTCAGTCAAGGGCTCTAAAGACTCGTTTTCGAGTCACAAATCCAAAAAAAATTGAGTGAAAAAAATTCGCATTGGGCTGGCGCCCAGGGCCAGGAAAAGGCGCCAAAAATGCCCAAACATGCTCTCATTGTGACGTAACACACAAAGAACCCAAAATCCAAGTCGAAAAATTTTTTTTACGATCTCAAATCGAAGACTTGCGGAATCTGTAGAGGGTTTGATCAACTCTCTAGCTCTATTGGTCGGCAAGTTATGACTGGCCAAAGTTTGGGCCACTATAGTGGCTTTGCGGTCCTTAAGGGGTGCTGTTGTTCCTAAATTAAAAGCAGCAATTCTGTGGAACAAAGAGATAAATGCAAAGACATTTATAAAAAAGACAAAAGTATCGTTGGACTGGAGGTATATTTAGATTCAACCTCATTGCACCTTTTGAATGTGTACATGCCTTATTGTTGTTATTCTAATTTCTTTTCCTTCATCGTATGTGCAGTTCTTCCAATTCACTGTTAGACCGCACTAGATGGAAGCAGGTGTTGAGGATCTATTGGATTGTCTCGTTATACAGGACCGTCAGACCATGCATTCCATTGGGAGGTCGATGGAGGTTGTTCATCCACTCCAGCAAAACAAGCCTTAAAGCCGTGTTGCTGCACAATGGTAATATCAAACCATCAATCCCCGTGGGCTACAACATCCTCAGAAAGGAAACCTATCATACAGTGAAGATTCTTCTCGATCTCTTGGAATATGCCAGGTATAACTGGAAAATTTGTAGTGATCTGAAAGTTGTTTCTCTCCTCCTCGGGTTGCAGTTAGGGTACACAAAGCATATGTGCTTTTTATGTCTATGGAACAGTCGGCAAGACAGCAGTCACTATGCAGTAAAAGTATGACCTCCGCGACAAAGCCTCCAAATCGGAAGACATAATGTCTAACATCAGCTTTTGGTTACCTCTGCAAATGTCTTTTTACCGCCTCTTCATATCAAGCTCGGTTTAATGAAACATTTTGTGAAAGCGATGGACCGGGATTGCGATGGCTTCAAATTTCTCAAAGATTTCTTTGGAGCTGATAAAAGTGATGCAAAATTGAAAGCTGGAGTTTTTGTTGGTGCTGAAATTAGGAAGCTGATGCTAAATGAGGAGTTTGATTCACGTCTTAATCCGTTAGAACTGGCTGCTTGGAATGCTTTGAAATCAGTTGTTGCTAACTTCTTGGGAAATCACCATCATGACCAATATTCAGATATAGTTGATCGCATTCTGAAAGCATATGAGCAATTAGGAGCTCGTATGTCTTTAAAAATGCACTTTCAGCATTCCCACTTGGATTTCCTTCCTACTAATTTTAGCGAAGTGCCAGTAAGTGATGAACAAGGAGAGAGATTTCACCAAGATATGTCCGTAATAGAAGGGCGATACCAGGGCCGTTTCGATGCCAATATGATGGGAGATTTCTGCTGGTACCTACAACGTGAGAGCAAGGGCTCGTCATATAAAAGAAAGGCCAAATGCATTAAATATTTCAAAAGCCGCTTCTCACGATATATTGCGAAATAAAATACATTTGTTTTCTGTTGCAGTCGTCTGTTTAGTGCGAAATGGTAGATCGCGACTATGTGCGCTGTATAGAATCAGAGAAAACTGGGACATGTGGTTATCTCAAAAACGTGACGTGATAGAAGAAAACCAATCTCATTTTTGAAACCAGGGCCCCCAATTTCGCCAAAATCACCATCTTGTTACTTGCGTAACAGAACAATCAATTTTTGTTGTCCAGTATAATCAACAATAAAAACAATATCGGAGATGGGCGCCGCAGAACACCCGTAACACTCCAGAAGGAGTACAGAGAGCGAGTATAAACAAAGCCGAACAATTTTTTGTTTGTGGTAGTGCAGTACCACAGTGCTTTGTACTTTGCAAGCGGTGGGCTGTTAAAATCAAACAAAACTTTTTACACAAATTATTTTTTGTGGCTGTGTAAAATCTGTTACAATTTCCGAGATCTTGCGTGTTCGTCAGTTGTGCTGTTCCTCCTTCAGGCTGCTTCCTCGTCTCCTGCAGCGAGCGCGACAAAGTTGACGATCTCTTCCGCACGATATCGCAAGAGGTCCAATCTCAACTTCGATTTTTGCACCCGTGCGACCATCCACTGCTGGGATTTGATCTGGCGAGTTAGTGTGCCAGTGGTGCTAAAAGTTAAAAGACGAAAGACATTTGGCTGGTTGCTTTTATGCTATTGGCGCGTTTATGCTTGCCCGGTTGTTTGCGCGTTTATGCTTGCCGATTTTATTGCGCCACCTTCTGCCTGGAATTTGTTTGCAAGCCCCTAGTACTCTGTTAAAATAGGAATATTTTTTCGAGTACATTTGACTTTTTATTACAATTTATGTGTTCAATGGTATTTAAATTCGTAAATATATGAAAAAACAAACTTGAATAAATTGCTTCGTAGGAAGTGGTTCTTACATCCAAGCCGTTATCAGCGTGTTTGTTCACGTTTTCGTGCAACAATAATTTCCAAAGGATCCTCCGGATATCTTGATGCAGGTGGTGATGCAGAACCGTCGCCAGAAAGTTTTCAATAGGGGGGGCTTTGCGTTTCTGCGGGGGGCTTTGAGTTTGTGCGGGGGGGCTTGACACTCCAAAAATTGACAAAAACTCAACTGATTTATAGTGTTTTTGGGGGGCTTGGAGCTTTGTTTGGGGGAGCTAAGCCCCCAAAAGCCCCCCCCGTGGCGACAGGACTGTAGTGATGCTCCTAGGGGGGTCTGAGGGAGATTACGTACCACCGGCGGCGAAAGTAAAAAAGGCTCTTCATCTCTTGCAAGAGAGCTAGGTACAGTCCCGTCGCCTCGGGGGGCTTTTGGGGGCTTATCTCCCTCAAACAAAGCTCTAACCCCCCAAAATTGAATTATGAAGCATTAAATTGATACAGTTTTTGTAACATTCAGAATGTCAAGCCCCCTGAACAATCGTAAAGTCCCCCTATTGAAAACTTTTTGGCGACGGTTCTACCTAGGTCGCCATAGAAACAAGGCCTTCACCGTGCGTCGAAAAACGCGCTGACGTCTCAGCGACCAAACGCTGCCTGTCTCGAGCGCGCGATGCTTTTAGTCACGTGATGCTGCCTGGGAGGATTTTCGCGATGTCTTAACGTAAACACGACAGTGGACGTGGTCACTGAAACTAAGGACAGTTTTCCTGGATTTAGATATGGCGGGAAACGAGCTGAGTGTGAACTCAGCCCCTCACATCAATACAAACCAAAGTCGCCATCACATGCCACAATACGTAACCTGGGCAAACCAAGTTAACGCCGGCAGTTCTCTCTTTTTTGTTAATTTATCATTGGTTAGTTGGTCATTTCTTTCAAAACATTAGTTGTTCAGCAGAAAGTTTGCGTAAATCCAACAAGCCATCTTTACAATTGTACGTGGATGCTGCCTGTGTTCACACATGGCCTCTGATAAAAATGAAAAATCTTCAGCTTCCAAGTGCGATTGTGACAGTTGCTACTTTAACATTGATTGATTTATTGTTTCATATGATTCAACCTCGTCGTTTGAGCGAGATGTTACAATCCACTGCTTGGTCGCATTAGATCTCGGGACTGGTGTTGAGCAGCCATTCGATTGTCTCATCGTCCAGAACCGTCAGACCATGCAGTCCATGAGGAGGTCGATGGATTGGACATTGGAGGACAACATGGTCGACGGTTGTTCTCTGTGCCACACTCACAGGCCGCAGAGGAGGGCATATCCCATTTGTACAAGCAGGAGTGGAAACGTCCGACACAGCATTTTGTTTTTGATAAAGTGTTACCGAAATACGTAAATGTGTATCTTTACCATGTAAGAAGTGTTTCGCTGAAGATAAAGGTGGAAGAATACTTGATAGAATCTGGTATTGAAGACCAGCTTGTGGGCCAATAAATGTAAGAGAACATTTTCCTGAAGAGGAATTCTAGGTAAAAACAAGTTGTTAAAGTGGATAGTCTTGTGGAGTGAGAATGAATAATTCTGACTGGTATAGTCAAAATGGTTTGGAAGCAGTTTGTTGTAAAATGAGTGAATGAGTTTTCCAAACGTTAAGTTATGAAGTTTGTGAAGGCATAAGATGTTAAAGTTCTGGAGAGATTCTTCCAGAGATTCTGGTTAGTTGGTCTTATTAGTTTTACAGCTTTATTGAGGCTGAACGGTTGTGTTTGAACCACGTCCCTAATTGAGGATTAAGTAAGGTAGGTTTGGAATAACGAGTTACACACAACTTTCAATACAGATTGTTTTTTATACTGTAATGTTTAGAGTTGGGATAAAACTCCATAAGCTTTTGATAGTTGAGTTTTCATCTTTTACGTGAGGTTTCCAGCTTAGCTTATTGTTAAGACGAACACCTAGGTATTTTAGGTTGGTTCCCTTTTAAAACAGACCTATTCATAACAGACCATTCGAAACAGACCACGTTCACAACAGACCCGTTCAGAACAGACCATCACGTTCATAACAGACCAGTTCATAACAGATCCGTCCATAAAAGACAACCTTGATAGTGGGCCTGTTGTGATGTGGTGTGTTATGAACATGGTCTGTTATGAACGGGTCTGTTATGAACGTGGTCTGCTACGAAAAGGTCTTCTATGAACGTGGTCTGTTTCGAGTGGTTTGTTTTAAACTGGTCTGTTTTGAACGGACGCAATTTTAGTTTATGCATGAGGCAAATGCTATGGTTATTTATAATATCCTTGAAATGAAGGATTGTGTTTTTGAGAATTTAACAACATAAAATTAGTTTTACTGTAGTTGAGAGAAAGTTTGTTGGCTCTAATCCAGTGGTCAATTTTACATAGTTCAAGGTTGACAGTTGTCCGAAGAATATTAAAACAAGTGTTGGACATATGAAAGTTGACATCAGCAGCAAATAAAGTAGTATAAAAAAGGAAACTTGAGTCACATCATTAAATGTAAATAAGGAAACGTAAAGGCGTGCGGGCACTAGCTTGAGGAACCCTACAAGATATATTTTTGTATGAAGAATAAAAAGCCCCCATTTTGGCCCATTGCATTCCATTACACAAATGATTCGAGAATAGTTTATGCGAAACACCTCTTATCCCGTAGTGAAAGTTGAAAGTTTACCAAGTAAAATTTCATGGTTGCAACAGTCAACTGCCTTTTATAAGTCTAAAAATAAGGAACAGGTTTCTAATTTATTGTCAAAGTTATTGAGCTGGTTGTAATTGCTAATACGGTCGAGTAATTTTATCTCAAATCAAATTGTCTTCTCTCAATTACATTGTGTTCAGTCAAAGACGAGCAGACTCTCTGATGAAAGCTTTTTTCAAATAACTTTGAAAATAGGCCTACTGGAAGAACAGAGATTGGTCTTTATTTAGATGGAGGAACTTGGGTTATGTACTGTAGGGATTGGTGTGGTGTGGGCACTTTTCCAGGTGTCAGGGAATTTACCAAGAGTAATGCAATTATTGAAAAAATTGGAGAGCCATTCTGACATAGTGCAACTTGCTATTTTCAAATATTTGGATGGGATGTGACTGCGACAATGGTTAGATTTT
>Ga0210059_1012635_pt1 | contig 12723 bp, 4 predicted proteins | sample Ectturendosymbi2_FD_188042 | JGI IMG/M metagenome (GOLD analysis project Ga0210059, IMG submission 188042) | Ecteinascidia turbinata endosymbiont from Florida, USA - Sample 2 (SPAdes) (version 2) | ecosystem: Host-associated > Tunicates > Ascidians > Unclassified | place: Key West, Florida...
GACATTTGAAAAAGATTATTCAAGTGCGTCTGTGGAGCGCAGCAGTGAGGAAAGCGAGCAACAATTGTTGTTTTGAAAATTTTACGGAACGATTTATCTGGTTCAGAAAAACATTAAGGCCTTGAAAGCTTCCCTACATTAAAAAAAATTATTTGTAAAGCTGTTTACGCTTCAGAAATTATCACAAAAACAACAGATTTCATCGTGACTTGAGAAAAGTATTCATATATGCTATTTTTGATGTGCCATGCTATTTTTGATGCATCATGCTAAAACGAACATATTTTAAAGAAAATTTTGAAATGCATTTACACGGTTCACAGAAATGAGTTACATTTACCACAAACGTTCATTTCACTCTTTCAATGGTAATCATGTTTACATATTTTGGCGCCATTGAGGTTCACGTTTTCATAAGTTAGGTTTGGAACAACGGCTTTTGTTTCCACTTGGCAACGCGCCTAGAAACGCGTGGCAAATATTTTTGCTTCTCTTTTAATTCGGAATCACTACAACAGAGAAAAGCGATCCCCACAAACTTTTCAACATACGCTCATCTTGAAATTTGATAAGTAGGGAAGGCTTTGCACAAAAGCTTCTACTAGCTGAAATGCGTTGACTGACACAGAATCGCATCGGCGGTTTGTTCGAACAAACCACTCCAGTTTTCGAATGCTAAAGGACAAGTAAGAATATGTCACCTTAATAAACAACAGTACAATTGCATTTAAAAAAGCTCAAATTAAAGTATACTGCTGCTAATTCGACATTCTGAAATAAAAAATCTTTCAGAAAAAGGTTGCATATTTTAAGTACCAAAACGGTGTCAAGATTTGTGCTCTAGGGCGTTGATGTTTTGATTCAACGGGATCTGGAAAGCTTCAGTGGCAACTTACGTACATTCCCAAGCCGACGGAATGCGGAATGTATTGCGTCAATGCATACAAGCAGACATCACAGAAGTCATGGAAAGCATTTTGATAAATATGAATGTCCACGAAACGTGCAAGGGCAACGGGAAGAGACTCAGGCCTTTCAAAAACAAGTAGCGAATAATTTAATTCGAGTAATACAGTAATACTACTTGGGTTACCACACACTGGTTTGCTTCCCAAAATTCACCCAGAGCACGGTTTTCTACTGTACATATTCTATTACGAGATACGCCACAGTGCACGATACCGTGAACCCATTGTAGTAACAAAGATTTCCTGAAAATAACTTACACGAAAAGGGAAATGGGTCGATTCTTAATACAAACATAGGCCCTCACATACAGGGTGTCTATGAAGTCTGGGTACATGATAAAAAACACAAAGTCTGAGGCCATCTTTCTCCTAAAAGTACCAATACTATCCGTTCTTCTTCGGACAGAGCCATCATCTTTTAAAAAAATAAATCTTTGAGGAGGAAACATATCTTAAACAAACAAAACAGATAGTGAAAATCCCTGTGTGTCCAGACTTTATGCACACCCTGTACATTATCAACAGGCCATTTAGTGCAGTTAGTCAAGTCGTCGCAAGGCAACAACCTTTGTTTAACTATAGCCACTGTCAACTCAACAAGTACTTTCGTAAGCAAGTATGCAACGTCGAAAGGCACTAATACTTCCTCATGCACCTTTTTTAATAATATATAAGTGGAAGATTCAATAAGAGACAAAATAGGTCGCAAAGGCATCCCAGATTTATTAAAGTTTTGATAATTGTGTCTAGGCCATGTAATTGTGTTGCACTGGCGACTGAGGATTTTATGGCAAAGGAGTTTTTCATGTGCAGATGTTGCTTAATACAAGGTTAAGTTTAGGGTTGCCAATTGATTGCCAGTTTATAAAAAATAGTCATTAAAGATATTTGCCATGTGATTAGGGACAGGGTCAATACTAGGTTGTTGATTTAAGAAGTTTATCAGTTCACCTGGGAAGTTAATACTTTATCCATTCGTTTAATAAAAGAGTTTATTAGTTTCTGTGTTCTTCAGGGATCTTGTCTACTGCAAGAAAATTGAAATTTACAGTAAATTCTTTAACTCATTTCCATGATATGAATAAGCATATTTCTGCATTTCTTATAATGATCATTGACTGTGTGTCTGCAGCGTTGCTTGAACGTTGGCGGCAGGTAGCTTTGATATTCCAGTTCACGTCACCCAAGATTGGGTTTGGAACAACGCCTTTTGCTTCCTCTTGGCAACGTGCCTAGCAACGTGTCGCACAATTTTTCGCTTCTCTTTCAATACCGGATAACCCAAAAAAAGGAACGCGATTCCTCGCAAACCTTGTAGCGCAAGCTCAGCTTGAAATTTGATACGGTGTTAAGGCTTTAGTTAGACAAAAGCGTCTACTTGCTGAAATTCGTTGAATGGAACAGAGTCGCATTGGCGGTTTGTTCGAACAGACCACTAACGCTTTGGAATGCTGAAGAACAAGTCAAGACTCCACTGTCATAACAACTCTGTTGCCACAACTGCCGGGTTTACAATTGATTTTTGGAACAATCGAATCGACGTAGTCTGTTGCCAATTCCACATTCTATAATCAAAAATATTTTAAAACAAAGTTAAATATTCTAAGCCGCGAAACAGTGTCCCAATGTGTGCATTCTCACGTCAATGTTTTGATTCAATGGGATTTGGAAAACTAGAATGGCGACGAAAGTACATTTTGCAGACCACGGAATTCAAAAAGGATTGCAGCTATGCAGACAAGCCGACCAGAATTGTAAATGGATCTCATTTTGAAGCCCAAAACTTGGCCCGACCCCAATCATTTTTTGGCACTAACTGCTGTCAGTTTATTTCGCATAAAAGCAAAATTTTCTTGCATAGCGTGCGTAGTAGACGGCAATACATGTCGTGACCTGCAAGTACCGTGGGATGGTGTTAACGTGTGACGGAAATCTTGAAGAAAAGTTTCCGCAGAAGCATTCGTCAATATTTTAATATCTAGAAGTGCTTTGTCCATCTTTTTTGGGCGGTTACTCTCCGAAAGCAAAAGGTTACTCACCCATCAATCGATCTCACGATCTGCCCTTCACAGCTCCTTACTCTTTACGTGTCTACATGAGTTTGAATTCCTACTGGGTCGTGCATCTAAGTAACTGCCCACAATGCAAGCGGTCCCGTCGCCACGCGCATGCTTTTTGGGCTTAACCCTCTAAATTGAAATATGAAACACTACAAATTAGTGGAGTTTGCGTCAAATTTTAAGAATTTCAAGACCCTGCACAAACTTAAAGTCCTCTATTGAAAATTTTCTGGCAATGATTGCGAATGCAGGAGAGACGACGAAACAATTTCGTCTGAGGGCATGTCTTTAAAGTTAGTCACTATCAGTGCAAATTGTTTTCTGGCTGTTTAGCTCCAACATTCGCTCATTTGAGAAAGAAACTTCAGCAGTGGTTAGTTTTTATGAGCAACATTCAGTACATCATAAATTTCCAGCTCACCCTAAGCTGCTTGCAGTTTTAAAAAGATTAATGTGTCACTGCCAGGAATGCGTGACAACTGACGACCCTAATCTTGCATGTCCACTCATATTTGCTTTCACATGAAGACTTCTAAGTGCATGGGAAATAGTATTTCAGCAAATATCAATAAAACTTCTCAGTTAAGAACGCGTGACCGACGACAACGTAGTGGTTTCATGTCCGGTACCTAAAAACAAGATCGCGTGATCCATCTGTAGCCACAGAGCCAAGGAATTTCGAATGAATCGTTGACAGTTTTTTTAATGTTGTTTTCGATCAAACAAGCTGCAGTTTCCGGTACCTCTGAAAAGACTGATATTTCATGAAATGTTTTCTATAAAACAATGTTCAAGTTCCTTTGTTTCTTCCACCCTCGTCCTGTTGGCCTTTTTCTGATTCATATTCGATCAAAACGAGATTCATGTGTGTATAAGAGCAGCAAAGAAAAACAAGTGGCCCAATTCGGCTTGAAATATGATATGTTAGAAAGGTTTTGCACGCATGCTTCTACTAGCTGATATTTGTTGACTGAAACAGTATCGCATTGGCGGCTTGTTCGAACAGTCCACTCTGACTTTGTGGAATGTGCGATTCACGTTGAATGTGCGTTTAACCACGAACGGGATGTGCACGAAGAATAATTCCCACATGCATATGACGCGAACAAGCAATACTAGGGTGATTGCAACGCCTGATCACTATTGTTGCCTGCTGCCACAGTGAAGCTTTCGAGTGTGCGGCTTTGGCTTTCCGCTGGCAACAAAGGGCAAGTTACACTCTGTTACCACAATGAATGTATGTACATTGCATTTATACAGGTTTGAATCGACGTAGTCTGTTGCTGTTTCCACATTGTGGAATTTAATATGTTGTCAAGAGCCTAAAAGTTTGCTCTTTCGTAGCGTTGATATTAGATTCAGCCAGGTTTGGAAAACCTTCAAATTCAATGAGAGTTCTGTTTCCAGGCGACTAATATTGAAATTAATTGTGGTCAATGAAAACAACTAGACAATCACAGAAATCTTACAAATTTCAGTTCGAACTTTAGTGTCCTGGAAACGTATTGACGCAAAAGGAACACACATAGTTATGAAAAACAAGTTGTGCATGACAAAACCGGAGTACCAAACTAGCATTATCTGTTGGTTTCTCATACTCAGCGATGTTATAACACTTTAACCGTCCTTGAGAATAACAAAAGGGACAAGACGGGTGTTAAAAGTTCTCTGAATTAGATGGGTCAGTATAGAAAATTGAAAATAGTGTTGAAAAAAAAGAAAATGCTAAAGTAGAAAATGTAGAGAAAAACCGCTGTTGCGTGTCTGGCCTGTTCAGCAATAGCACGGTCGTCAAACGAACATTGCAAATCTAGGCCATCAAGAGTCAGTCCACTGCTTGCAACAATCGCATCACTTAGATGGGCGGATTGCAAAAACGCACAAGGAAAATGAGAGGAAGCACCACCTAACTTTGTAAAACCAAACGCTCTGAGGAGCTGACCAATCACAATTTAAACACAATATTATGACAAATGCCAGTGTTGTTCCAACAAATCCCGAATGTTGCTTTGAGTCGATGATTGTTTAAGAGTTCATCGTGTTGGTTGGTGTAAGTCGAGCACACGGGGAACAACTGAAATGGATAGGTTTCAACATTGGAGTTTGTATTTAATTTGCGATTTCGTTGCTACGGGAACAAACGTTGCTATCATTCAAGCTCAATCAAAGACACAAGTGTCATAGCTAGCCGTTTATAAGTATTAGAACGGCCATCAACTGACAAATTAAACTCAACAAATTAAGTGATTAAACTGGGGCTACCAACTGTAAAAATGTTTCAAAAAACAAATTAACAATATGAGTAGAACGAAAACAAATACATTCTTCAACAAAGTCGTCCGGATCTGATTGCAACTGAAATATAGATCCATTTAATTGTGAAAATAAAATGAATTAGGCAAACGTCTTCTTAACAACGTTTGCACAAGTGAGAAGGATCTACACGTTTATCTCCAAAACACTTTTTGCTGCTGAGCAATTGCTGAATAATAGATCTTATAGTTTCAGTGTAAATACTGTACATCTTTGAGAGTTAGTCACTTATGTTAAAATAAAAAGAAGAGTTATGTAAACGATTCGTGTTTTATTTTGAAAGAACTAAGTCCATTCCTGCGGGCAAAGAACAGCATTCGAAAAGTTGTTTTGATCGAGATACTCGGTTGTGCCGCAAGAGGTCCCACTTTTACCGCTGATCCTTCATTTTTGTTACATTCCTTGTGGAATTTAACGGGTGCCTGGAAGATTGAAAAACCTAATTGTGTTATTTTCAATAACTGCTTCAAAACCTGTCTCCAAAAGGCGACGAAGTCTAATCAATCAGCCCAGTTTGGTTTTTCTCCCAGAAGAACCATGTTTGGATTTAGCTGATGCAAGGCTCTATGATAATCCACTAGTGTGGGCCCACTCTCCATTGTTACGAGTTAGGGCAAATGGAATAACGTTAATCAGTTTGGCTAAGAAATAAATCACGATATTGACACTCTACAAGTACGCTCAATGAAAATTTTATAAAGCCTTGAGTGGCCCATGATCATTGCGTTTTTTGCTGCCTTCGATGCAAAGGCATTCGATATTGACACGGATTTGTGCAAATCGTGCCTGGCTAGCGGGAGCAGGTTTTCTAATCTCTAGAAATGTACCAACTTAAAACGTCATGGTTAAATATTTTACCAAACACATAGCCCACATATCTGATAAGTTTCCACATACCTGTGCTGAAAAAGCAGCATCCAAAATATACAATTTCCTAAAGCAAAACACTGCGATCATATGTTTGGGGGCATTCACGCCTTAAACAACAAGGGAGTAAGGATCACGTTGCGACTCGCTTGCCTCAGCTGCGAAAATGAAATGGCGCACATATGCCTTGCCCACGAGCAAACGTTGTTGCTTCTTCCAAAATACTCCAAGTAAAACGCATCCAAGTGATTGCGACTGCGAGATTCATTATTATTGCCGTGTTTGTTACTTTTTCAGGCATGTAAAGAATTGAACGCAGTGAAGCCGTTTTGCGCAGGGATATGAGATTAAAACCTCTCTTACGATGTCATTATTGAAATACGTTTTAATGAACGAAATCTACAATCACCACATCTGGTAGGACAGATTACTGCATAGTGAACAAGCTCTGCAGTTTCAGTTTGAGCAGTCAAAGCAGCTCTTTTACCATAATTGTTTTGAGGTTTCACATCCTGTTTCACAGTTTCTGTGTCTCATTCCGACTGAATGCTTGTGCTTGTCTAGATATCTCCCCCTTCACACCGGTATTTGTATTGGTATTACTGTATAAGCCTCATCACTGGCACATGTTGCTTCAGCCAGTGGTGAATGCAGAAACGCAGTGATGGGCGTTGACGTCTTCCGGCATGCCCTTCGAGCCTAGCTCGTTCTCAAGGGATTAGTAGCGCCAGTTTCAAATATTTAACTCATGCAGAATCTGCAAGTAAAGAGTGGTTACGGCACGCATTGTTGCATAATGATTAGGTTGTTCAGAAATTTCGCGTTGCAGCATTAGTTAGTTCTACAAATATTCTCAGAAACTAAGGTCCATTGTGGCAATACCAAAATTAAAAGGAAGTTTTTCTTGCATCATATATAGTACTTCGCCGTGTTTTTGGGAAGAATTGGTTTTTATTGACGGATTAAGGCTTACTTCAAAACATGAAGATATCTGCATCTGCTTGAGAAATCTTTCGCAATGTGAAAATGCCATATGGCAAAAAAACCTCACAGTTAAGGAGACATTTGAAAAAGATTATTCAAGTGCGTCTGTGGAGCGCAGCAGTGAGGAAAGCGAGCAACAATTGTTGTTTTGAAAATTTTACGGAACGATTTATCTGGTTCAGAAAAACATTAAGGCCTTGAAATTTTACCTACATTAAAAAAAATTATTTGTAAAGCTGTTTACGCTTCGGAAATTATCACAAAAACAACAGATTTCATCGTGACTTGAGGAAAGTATTCATATATGCTATTTTTGATGTGCCATGCTATTTTTGATGCATCATGCTAAAACGAACTTATTTTAAAGAAAGTTTTGAAATGCATTTACACGGTTCACAGAAATGAGTTACATTTACCACAAACGTTCATTTCACTCTGTCAATGGTAATCATGTTTACATGTTTTGGCGCCATTAAGGTTTACGTTTTCGTAAAGTAGGTTTGGAACAACGGCTTTTGTTTCCACTTGACAACGCGCCTAGAAACGCGTGGCAAATATTTTTGCTTCTCTTTTCATTCCGAATCACTACAACAGAGAAAAATGATCCCCACAAACCTTTCAACATACGCTCATCTTGAAATTTGATAAGTAGGGAAGGCTTTGCACAAAAGCTTCTACCAGCTGAAATGCGTTGACTGAAACAGAATCGCATCGGCGGTTTGTTCGAACAAACCACTCCAGTTTTGGAATGCTGAAAGGCAAGTCAGACTCTGTTGCCGCACCAAACGCATGTACGATTGTATTTGACAAGGTTCGCAATGGCAGTCTTTTGCTACTTCCATGTTCTGAAATCTGAAATCTCTCACAGCAAAGTTGAATATTCTAAGCCCCAAAAATATCAGACCTTGTTTTCTCTCGCGTTGTGTTTTGATACAACTTGATTCGGAGAACTGCAAAGGCTGTGAGAGTTCTGTTTCCAGAAGACAGAAATTGAAGCCAATAAATCAAGAAGACAATCATAAAATTCACAGAAAACCCTTTTTTAATATGAAACGTACTATAAAAAGGAAGTTACAGTCATCAAAAAATGTAGTGCAAGTGTAAATTGGAGTACCACGGTAATATCACCTGTTGGGCTCTAAACTGCGCAAGTTTATTGCATAAAATCAAAACATCATCAAATGTTTATTGTTTATAACGTCTTCACTCCCTGTATAACCTCTTCACTCCCTCACGTAACGCGCGAAGTTTAAGCATACATCGCAGTGCCAAATAATACGCAAATATATGAAAGAACTCGAGGATATATACGTAGAAGTAATAGAATGTATGCGCTTGATGGCGCTAAATCATTTACTTTGATAACCGCAAGCTTAAAGGGCATACGCATGAATGACGCCATCACAATTATTATAGAGTAGTGTTGCAGTGACTTTCCAAACGCACCAATATATGTAATGAATGGGGGGTGATGTGAGGTTGCGAATGACCAAGGGTTATTTAGGTTGCAGAATGCAGACCTCCAAGGACGAAGCTACTTTTCGCAGTTTAAACAACCTCACCAAAAAATCCATAAAGACAAAACGGGAGTGATAAATTTTTCTAAATTGGATAGATTAGTAGAAACTTGAAATTAGTCATGGTTTGAACAGAATTGAAGATTTTAACTTGCCATAAAGGTGAAGAATTATCCACTCCAAATTTAGGTCCAAAATTAAAAATTGTAAACTTTTTGAAGAAAGGAAGTCAAGACGTTGCACTAACAGAAGTAAATAATGGAGTTCTGGTTACTGTAATGAAGTAGAAAGAGTTGGGAAATTTTGGCGGTCGCGTGTCTGGTCTGTTCAGCGAAATACGATCATCAAAAAAATACTGCAAATTCATGCCGTCAAGACTCAGTCAACTGATATTACAACTAGGATCGCTTCGACGCGAGTTTTGTGACAACAAATAGGACGAAACGTGAGAGACCATGAAGGTTTCGTGTACCCCTTGGTGAGCAAATTATAATGAAAAATAATGCATTGTTTTGTTAATAGTGTGAAAGAAACGGTGTTCATTAGATAAGGTCAGTACATTGCTCTAGGACATACACCATCGCTAGATCAATTAAGCTGTCTAAGGCCGATACGATGTAACGCTTCGATTCACGAATGAAGAAGCTTGTTAAAACAGTTAATTGTCTATTTGAACGCCACATTGTTTTTTCTTTTGAGCCAGTTCTTCAAACCACTGCTTGGCCGCACTAGATCTCGTGGCAGATGTTGAGAAGCCATTCGATTGCCTCATCGTCCCGAACCGTCAGACCGTGCACGTGGACGCATTTTTGTTGTAAAATGTGGGGGAACAGCTTGGTGTGAAACCAATATATTGGTTGGGTCGATGCAGAAGTGATGTTTTATATTTACATCTTCCCAATTTTATTTCTAGAAGTGTTTTGAGGCAACACTAATCACGCTTTGTCATTGCAGATGATTTACATTTTAATATACTTAAATTTGTTGCTGGACACGGTACTGCAGTTCAGCCTGCTCCCATTAATATCGTATCTGGATGTAAACAAGCACGGCAATACAGTAGAACACATCAATTGGGTTTTATTAGAGCTGTCAGTTGGAGTGCACAAAATCCTGAATCGCATTGGTCGAAAGTGCATATCACTCTTAAAGTAGAACACTTCAGTTTTCATGCATTTTATAGGTGTTGGTTACAGCGCTATTTGATGTCTTTTTCAAGTTGATTAGCGTTACAAAGACGATTTTTTTCTTGCACATTTCCGTTTTTGAAATAACTACAAATCTTTTTAATGCTACTGGGCGGTATGCATGCAGACCCACCCCTACCAAAATCTACATTGACATCCTCTTACCAGCAGCAAAAACATTTTGCCTAAAATTAGCGTAGCCTATTTCACAAAATGATTTCATTCTATTTTTACTGTCAGTGGGTGGAGGATGTATCCTTTCAATCTCCCCTTGTTAGCCCCTGCATACATACCCACACAGAGTTGTAAAAAGGGCTCATTTTGAAGCCTGAACCCGGTCCGAGGTTACAAACCCGACATCTATTTTTGAAGCCCGATTTAGGCCTGAAAGCCAAATTAACCTAGAGAGTTAAATATGCGCATTGCGCAACTTCAGAGTAACAAAAACACTGTGAGCAGGTGTAGTAGCAAATACACGGTTTATCACACCGAAAATAGCAACCACCTTGAACAAAACATTGGCATAATCCGGCGCAAACGTTGCATGTTAGTCAACGATAATACTGCTGGATATAGTGTTTCTCAAGACAAAAAGAAACTATCACGAAATTATCTACAATGGCGCCATAGACATAAAAGAAACTTTCTAGGATAGCTCTGTAGATATGAAAAGCCTGTTTGTAGGCTTCTTAAAATAAGTCAAGAATCGCGTGAGTGATTGATTTTTTCGACGCAACGCTATCGCCTGCTAATTTCTTCACCGCTGTCGCCTTCTCGAAAACAGTGTGAGACTAATCCCGGCAGAGAATAAAAACACGGCTGTGTTTGCAACCACAATTAGTCTAGGAAAAATCACAAACACTTCACTCACAGAAGTTACCGTGGTGAGCACAACAAATCTGTGTCACGAAAGAAAACAGTCGTTACTCTTAATCGCAGAGGGTAGCTCGGGCACCTACGGATGAGCCCGAGTAATGCGCTGGAAAAGAGAACCTATTCGTGAGAACGCCTACTACAAAAAAACACGAAATCAGAGCCCACTCATTGATTCCTCCAACGCATACAGAAAACCTAGTGGTTGTACCGACCAAATTCGAATGCTATCTTGTGATTCAAGTGACCTGCAACATGAACACGAAAGGCCCGACATGAAACAAAAATATATGAATACTGGCAAGGCCCAATGAAAAGAGGTCGCGTTAACAACCTTGATTAGTGATATGGGTGGTGGCACATATATACAAAGAAAGCTCACGTTCTACAATATAAAGCGTAATCGACGACTTCGGCCCGAGTGCCGGAGTGGGCACTGAATAGACTATATGCATATTTAGTTTGCGGAATGCCCTATGTATCTCGAGGCCCTATGCCCTTAAGCGTATTAAGCCTATTGATAAATCTGGCCCTAACTAGAACAAAATTACGCATCGCATCACTTTCAGTAAACCGCCAAGAGTAAAAGACATTTCTTGCAACTGATCTTTACACGCACTTGTCATGTTAGTACAAGCAAATTTGGTAAAAGCACACACTCGTGTGCAGTAGGTGACCATGTAGAGCGGGATCCCAGAGGGTCTAAGTTAGTTGGAAAGGTAACCAATGTATACTGGTATCACATCATCTACAGTAGTACGGCTTCCTATACGAGGAACTGGTGGTCTGCCGTGTCACAGCTGGTGGGTGTGGTCATATGGGATGTTTAACCGCACCCACAAAATTGAGCTAGATCATCTGGAAAGGTAACCACTTATAACCTGTTGCAAGATGTCCAGCATAATCCCACGAGTAACAAATGAGCAATGCCAGACGTTTCATGTGGTGGGGCGCCCCCGCCAGACCACCAAAATAACTCCCACAACTGAGCTAGATCACCTTGAAAGGTAACCACTTGAAACCTGTTGCACAATTTCCAGCATAATCCCAGGAACACTAAATGGCCAATGTCAGACGTTTTAGGCGGTGGGGCACCCCCGCCAGACGCCCCAAAATGGCCACCCCAAAACTGAGCTAGATCAACTTGGAGGATAGCCACTTGAAAGCTGTTGCAAAATGTCCAGCAAAACCGAAGGAATCGGGAGCGCCATATGCTTGAGAGGGTTTATAACACCGATCACCTCGCCACGGAGAGCTTCTGGGGTCTTAGTACCCCGAACACAGGTTTGAACCCCCTAAAATAGAAATGGAAGCATAAGAACACAATTGCTTTTCCCGCCGACCCGTTTTCTGTTCTGTCATTTTTTTCAACCTGTTTCTGAAACTGAGTTATCGCGATATCGTCGTGCATTGCAGAAAGGATTGAATGGAGGACCAAGGCAGTAGCCTACAACATTTACTCACCGTAAACTTCACACTTTCCTCTGTGACCATGAATAACATTTGCTGATCGTTTTTCTTTCGTTTGTGATGTAATAAACGCATTTGAGGAAAAAGCGTCAGCAATGATTGTTTCGAGTGTTCAACGTGAAGTTGTCTAGTTGTGGTCGTGCGACTTGTATCTTATCAACGATTCGACCCGGTTCTTCTTCTGTCGTTTGAGCAAGTTCTTTTATCCACTGCTAGCCCGCCTAGATATCGGGGCAGGTATTGAGCAGCCATTCGGTTGTCTCATCGTCCAGAACCGTCAGGCGGTGTAGTCCGTGGGGGGTCGACGGTTTGTTTTGCACCACACTCACAGGCAGCAGAGGAGGCCATATCCCATTTGTGCAGGCAGGAGCGGAAACGTCCGACACCGGTGCGGAGGCGGTTAAGCCGGACCCAGGCTCTTCTTGAGAGGGTCATTCCGGGGGATGTGTACCGGTGACTGGAATCGAAGTGCGGAGTCTTGTGG
>Ga0210059_1012636_pt1 | contig 12723 bp, 6 predicted proteins | sample Ectturendosymbi2_FD_188042 | JGI IMG/M metagenome (GOLD analysis project Ga0210059, IMG submission 188042) | Ecteinascidia turbinata endosymbiont from Florida, USA - Sample 2 (SPAdes) (version 2) | ecosystem: Host-associated > Tunicates > Ascidians > Unclassified | place: Key West, Florida...
CTTTCTCTGTCACGCGCAGGTCCTTGCGGATCTGAGCACCTGTTCCACCGAGAGAGACCGGTTGCGACCCAGCACCCCCTGCGCAACTGTGTTGATCATCTAGCAGCTCCTTCCCACATATATGCACCACCACGAGTTGAAACTGAACAGTAACAAAACTAATTTAACTGCTGAGGGGCATCGACTCGACAACCTTCCGGTTCCTTCAATGCCCTGGCGTCCTTGCACTGATTTGTGTTTTTTCTAGCTGAATATTAATTATCGCCAAATACAATCAACTCAACTCAACTGACCGCTTTCGGTTCAACTATAACAGGGGTGCCCAACCTTTCTCTGACCATGTACCCCTCAGCATTTCGGCAGATGAGTGTGTTTCCCTAAAATTTCTTTTGACAAAAATCCTGAGTAAATAACAAAAATTCACTAAATTTTTAATGGAAATTGCAGACTTTCAGAATTATAAATGTAGATTCCGTTTTTATGTCTCAAAGTTAAATTGTTGTGGTTAATTTCAAAGTTAATTTGTTTTTGAAAATAATTTTCACTGATATAAGTATAAATATTTGGAAATAAATAATATACAGACATATTTTCCCTTCTATTGCTGACCTTAAATGTACACTTTCAGATAGGCAAATATACCCCTATTAGTGGTACATGTACGCCAGGTTGGCAACCCCTGAACTATAAGATATCTACGATTTTAATTATATCCCAAACTATTTATCGATGAATTTCTGCTAAGGTTACGTGGCTATTGAATCACTTCATATGATGATTTCCTACAGCTGCGCTGCAGGACCGCGTTGGATACAAAATTTTTGAACGGTCAAGACCACTACCACAAACAACGTCTCTTTCTAAATTACGGTGATACGTGTTACCGTGGTTGGCTTGGTGGACGCATGTACCCCAAGTTGTTAGTTAACTTTGATTGTTGAGCTTTTGTCAGAATTTGATGAAAGAACGGTGTCATCCGCAAATTTACGAATAGAAAATTCTAGATTTGCTGTAAACTTTCAAAGAATCATCCGACAGAGCTCTGATTTCATCTTTTTGCGATGATTCAAACTTGTACATATCTTTATTCAAGTAATTTGTCTCTACACAGATGGGGAGTTTGAATCCAACAGTACATTTTTTGAAAGGAAATCGATTTCGCCTAACAATCCGCATCTTTAGTCTTTCAACCTGCAATGCTTGCGAGCGAACCGCTCAAAGCCTAAGGCAAGATCAAAAAGCAAACAACTCAAGACTAAAACTCCTGTAAATCAGAACATAAGCTGCGACAAATAAAAATTTGAAAATATGTCTTTCCAAATAATTGCTTTCACTTGAATATTAAAGCTATCTAACGTCCAATGTCGAGCAACCCAGCGTTGTTATGACTCACAGAGCGTTGGTACAATGCGAAAGATCGATTGCTTGCGAGAGGTGGGCAGCCACACTCTACGCAAGCAGTGGCCAACCAATAGTGCGTGCGCCGAATTTGGCGCACTGGATGATGTGAAGTGGCTCATTGCATCCCTGCGATCGTAATGAAGCAAGATACAGTGAACCTCTCCAATACTTTTAGCGTTTCATACAAAGCCTTTATTATGATTTACCTGCTATCATGAAACCAGCTGCTCATGATATTCCGGAAGAAAAAAACGAGCTAACTCAGGAAAAAGTTTTTGTGTGTGATAACAAGTGGGTATTTGATTTGGTATTTTTTGTTGGTGTTACTAACCATCTCAATTATCGGAATACGAATTTGCAGGGCAAGAACAAATTGTTTCCTAACTTAGTAAATGATATCATTGGATTAAAGATGAAGTTAAACTGTTCATCTTGCAGTTACAAAAATGATGATATGATTCAGTTTCCGTATTTAAAAGTAGCAGACTGAATGTGTTGCTGATAATGGCAGTTTGAGCAAACGCACTGAAAGCATGGGCGTCTGAAAGGAGGGCAGGGGGACCCAAGGCCCCCTTTGAATTTTGAAATTTGAAATTTTTCTGTTGCATTTTAAGCAAAACAAGGAAGGTCGTTTTCTTAGTTTTGAGAAGAAAAAATGAAATTTCACCACTCTTGGCCCCCCCGCGCGAAAAATCTTTATGGCTATCTCTGGAAAACTCCGCTAATGCCCCACCTGGAAAAAATCCTTCCGACGCCCATGACCGAAAGATCAAGTTATTGCAAAAATCATTCGAAAGACACTTTTGTGAAGAAGACTGCATTTTGGCATTTCAAACCTATTTCACTTAGTGAACAAAATATAAAGAAAATTCTAAATTACGCACGAAAATTCTAAATTATGGACTCATTGGCTTGAAAACAAATTCAACATTGACAACGAAATTTGATGAGTTTTTTTCATTTCCTGGTGCTTCTGACGTGATGAATTTCTGGCGATTCTTGCCCTGTGAAAACTTCCCAGAACTGAGAAAATTTGTCAAGAGTGAAATGACGTACACATGCGAACAAGCATTTTCGTCCATGAAATTGATTGAAAGCAAAACGAGGTCGCGCCTGACTGACTCAAATTTGAAAAATTCTCTGCTGTTCTCAGTAACAAATTTAACACAAACCGTTGATAAACTGGTGAAATCAAACCAAACTCAGAAGTCTCATTAAAATGTAAGTAGATGTGAAGTTCATCTGCTGCTTTACCGGATATTCCATTTGCATTTAACAATACTACCTGGCAGGGGCGTAACGAGGTTAGATGGAGCTCGGCGCAAGAAGCAGGTTTGGCGCCCCCCTTGTTCGAATTTGAAGTCTTTTGGAAGCAAATGTACTGCATTGAAGAAAGTACTTCTGACACTGTTGGGACTTTTGGGCGCCACCAACAATTATTCGGAGCCCCCCGTAGTGATTTGGCGTCCCCATAGTGATTCGGCGCCCGGGGAATTGTGACCCCCTTGCCCCCCGGTTGTTACGCCCCTGCTACCTGGTAAATCACTGATCATGTGACATAACATCTTTACAAGAAATAGCTGATGGCATGGCACATCCGTACATGCGTTTGAAAAAATTGACGAATGATGTGCAAAAAGTTGGCCACCCCTGCTTTAGGCATTACAGCCTAGCTATACGATTACACAGTTACAAGCTTACAGCCTAACTAGAACCTAGCTGTACACTACAGCATCTAAACCAGCTATGCCCAACCCAAATGGCTCAGTGAGCCAAACATTATGTCTCTATCTTAACCACGGCCGCACATTGAATGACATATTAATGAAGGCCGCACATTGAATGGCAAACTTCGATCTTAGCAAACTAAATACAGAAAGCGTTCGAATCCTAACTGCAATGGTAACAGTCGTGATAACGTGGCACTGAAAACAAACCTGCATCACAAGTGTCGTATCAGTATTATAAAGATAAGGACAGGTTGTCAGAATATAAGGCACTTTTGCTATAGCGAAAACCTTATTTGGACCGCACGAAACCTTAGACTGGGCCGCATGCGGCTCGCGGGCCGCGGGTTAGACATAGCTGATCTAAACAAACGACGCTTATCTAGATATAACTATCTACATTCTTTAGTCAGACATTTTGGATCATCTTCCAATATGCATGACTCTGTGAAGCATGAACTGCAAACACCTACCTTGTGTGGCGTGATGATTCGCCACATATATCGTTGAATTTTTTACAGCAACAGCAAAGTGTGAGCCTATTTGAGTAGGGTATCTCTGTTCAGGGGGACGCAGGATTGCGGCCACAACACTTGAAACATTTCGTTGCTGAAGCTTTCATTTCAGACCTAGCAGAAGCTACGCAAGACACATTAATATGTTTTGAAAAAATGAGTAGACAGTGTTAATTCATTTACAGTAGTTGCCCCAACCCTTTTTGGCCCAGGGACCATCTTTTCAAAGATAAATAGCCTATGGAATATAGAATACTTGTCCACTTTGCTATGCTGACATCTCACGAACAACTAGTCGAAACTGTATTCCACATAGGTCAGTGAATTCAAGAGCATGTTCAATCTAAGGATTATGGTACTTTCTGTGGACCACTAGAAATTCCAGGTGGACCACCGATGGTCCACGTTGAGAATCACTGCTTTACAGCAAGCACGCCTCACTGAAAAAAATTTTCAAAAAAATAGTTAAAACTACAGACAAAGCCCTGAATCACAAAATAATATTACAATAAATCAAACTCAAGAATAACTTATACCACAGGTTTCTAAAAGTAGGACAACAACAGTTTGGCACACACAGGGGCGTAACGAAGGGGGGCAAGGGGGGCACAATTCCCCGGGCGCCGAATCACTATGGGGGCGCCGAAAAGTCCCAACAATGTCACAAGTATCTTCTTCAATACAGTACATTTGCTTTCGAAAGAACTCAGGTTCGAACATGGGGGCGCCAAACGTGCTTCTTGCCCCGGGCGCCATCAAATCTCGTTACGTCCCTGGGGACACAGCACAAAACGTTCAGAATAAACTGAAGAGAGAAAGTGGAACCAGGTCATTATAACAAGAACCTAATGCAAAAAATATTTACGAAATGTTTTTTCAAGCTAATCCAAACAATATTCCTGAAGATGGCATAAATTGCATTAGTCAAGGACATGTCTGGGAAGGTTGGAATCATTTTCTTTCCAGTCAGGTTTCAGCTCATCTGATTAAATATTACGTTTGTCCACTTGCTGTATGTTCGCGTCGTCAGCAGTGGCGATTCTAAGGGGGGGCCTGAGTGGGCCATGCCCCACACAGATTTTTGCTTGGCCCCCGTTTGGCCCCCCAGTTTTTTTTCTTAATTTCCCGTTTAAGTTCGTTTGGTTGAGATATGTAGGGTTGCCAAATGCGTTTTGTAAAAATACTGGCCATTTTGTCAACAGCGCCAGATCTGAGCTGTGTCGTAATTCGTAAGTAGCACAGGGAAAACAGAGATAATCAGTGTTGTTAAGCCACAATTAATAATTTGCCCTATTTTGGCTGATTCGTTACATTTCGGTGTGTGTGTGACGTGACAATCGCACCAAGGATTGCGTCAACAGCAGCAAATAAACTTCGCTGAAGAAGCTGTCCTGAAAAGATTCACTACAAGAGTTATTATGATTTGAGAAATTCTGCGTTAGTTCCTTTTGAAGTTACGGCAAATTATTTTATTTTCACAATACCGGCTTCAGACACTGATTTTCAAAATACCGGCCTTTGCTAAATTAGCAGTAAAATACCGGCAAGGCCGGTGGAATACCGGCCATCTGACAACCCTAGACATATGCAGTAGATGTCTTTCGGCCAGCAATATTTTAAACGATAATTTAGAAACCCTCTAGCCTGCATTCAATATTTCCCAAATGCATAATAAGTTGTGTTATTGTTTTTGACGGTCGGGTAGCTAGAGTTGTTTATGACGACACACACCAGTACTGAGTACAAGGGTCTCCAAACTTTTTTGTCCGAGGGCCACATATGCTATTGCGTGATGATTGAAGGGCCGGACTTCTTACGTGATGTCATTGTTTCGGGAAACATTGCATTCCACCAAATCAACAAGCTTTTCGTTAAAGTATTATTTTGTCATCATTGACAAAATGGCTTCGCGGGCCGGATGAAATGGCTTCGCGGGCGGCATTTGGCCCGCGGGCCGTAGTTTGGAGACCCCTGCTGTAATAGATGCTCGCATCCTGTGTGAAATTTAGTCAGACCGCGATCGTGGTGTGGAAAAATTCATTTCGAAACTAAGAAACAGGCGCAGAAATGGGAAGATTGATCTTTCGTGCATTTCAGTGTGAGATAGAACTGGATTATATAACTGTCAGCTGATTGTTGCTTGTCCCAGTAGTAAATGTTTGTGAAAATATTAAGAATTGGTTTCAGTTAATTTATCAGAATTTATCCAGGCTGCAATATTGCGCTCTGCTGCCTTGTGTATGACTTCGAAATATCTTACGTGAGTGGTTCGTAACTACAGTTTTAACTCTACCCACACATGTCCTGCAACCTTAGAATTTTGTACGGATTTTCTCTAATGATTCAGAAACAATTTTTGCGTAGTTCAGCTCTTTTCCCAGGAGGTCAAATATTTCTATCAGAAAAACACTTGAAAAAATTCGCAAATCATATTCATTTGGTGAAAATGATTTAAAATATGAAATAACTTTGGTAAAGAATTTGCTTCGGAAGGCGTCGAAGCTGCCTATATCGCTCGAAATTTTTTTTATCTTTTATAGCTACTTGAAAAGCTGCGTTTGGTTGTTACTGGAAGCTGTAACTCTTCCCGTCACCAGCGCTTCATGCGAGTGAAGTTTTTCAAAAATGAAATTAATGAAAAAATTCCCCAGAAATTCCATGACCAGTGAAAGATTGGGTAACGTTGATCTCAGTGGCGTATATAGGGTATGGGAGGCATGGCACATGCCATGGGCGCCACTTTGACGGGGGGCGCAAAAGCTGCTTGGCAAAATTAAAATCTTTATTTACAGTTTCTTAACCTCTATTTTGCACCACATGCATTCATAAACTGCAAAGCTGCATCAACGCCGCGTCCTCACCTAAACTAAAGCATTACGTTGGGCGTGTTGCGCTAGCACCACTAAGCATTATGACAAAATTGCGGTATTGTGACATAACACGAGGGCCAGACATTGCGGCAGAACAAGAACGCTCATTTGCTACGTCCACGAGGCCTCGTCCTTCTCACGCTATAAGAAAGGATAAGTTGGTCCGTACTGCTGCATTTCAGGCAAGTAGATATTAGTCAGAATCTGGTTGAGATGAGTTTAAGTCCGTGGCTGTGAGAATCTGACTGTTATGCAAATAATTGCTGTTGAGGCCGTACAGATTTAGAAATTACTTGAACAGCTGCGGCCCACTCCGACTTTATGGAACTTCTTCGATGGCCGCTAATGCCCGATAAATAGGCTGAATACAATGCCCCAGTCCCTAAACTACGGTTGAGGACATTAGTTAGTCGAAAAATTAGCAGTTTGTATCGTTGCCGTAGCAGTTGAGCAAAAAATGTTAACTCATGCAAGAGATTTGTTAGTCTTGTTCAGAGCTAGCTTTTTCTGTCCAAATATGGCCATCTGTGTATGTCCAAGGTCTTGTAAAAGGGTTCTGACCGTGAAAAACTAAAATCTACGTGTGACAATTTAGGAGCTGTGCACAGTACAGATGTAGATGGCTAGCAATTATACGAGAAGATTCTAGATTGCAAAATGCTGGTTTCAAGTCGTGTAACTTAAAATTATCGCATACTGAAATCCTGACATTCTTCGAATTGCTTTGCAAATAATGTTGACGATGGCAGTTATATGTATTGCAAGCGGCGAAAGATCTTTCAGTAAACTGAAACTGGTCCTTCGTACCTTCGGGCCTCATTAATTAGCAATAAGTCAGGATAGTTTGTGTGATCTAGCTTTGAGAATAAAAAGAGAATGAACAGCGAAAGCTTACTTTGATGAAATAATAAACGACTTTATTTCGATCAAGGCACGGAAAGTGTTGTTTTAATTACCAATTTTGTGTAATGTAACTGGAAAAGCCTGGATATATTTGTTTCATTGGAATTGTGTTTTTCGAACACAAGCGATATATGACTTGCGTTAAATAGTTTATTTTATAATTCAAATTAAATGTGTTCCATTTGAAACTATTGTCGTTTGCAGTTGCAACATGCTGTTCATTTTTTATGGGATATACAGTTTTGTCAGGCAACACTATGTAGACCTACTGTATAAGCTACGATAACGTTATTATTCAAAAATTTGATATTCAACATAAGAAAAATAAATGAGTATAGAAGTATGTTGTAGACGTTATGGATTATTTATATTTTATTTGCTGAAAATTTTAAAGCAAAAATAAACGCAAACATTTTCTGTTTAAAAAAATGTGTCTTCTTCATGGTTTATCTTTCGTAAAAACGGTGCCTACATCTTATATTTAAATAATTAGAAAGGGCGCACATTTAAATTCTGCCATGGGCGGCAGTTCGCATAGATACGCCACTGGTTGATCTACTTTCAGTTGAAAGGGTACGAACTGAAAAAATAGCTTTAGATGATTTCGTTGATGAATTTGACAGTCGACATGACAATCGAAGGATTAAGTTACACTGAGTTGATAATGATATAAAATTCTAACGAGCCTGTGCAGGGATCTGTGAGAATTATGTTGCTCATTGTCTATTTGTCTGAATATTTTTTTTTTTTAGAGCTAGTGCGTGTTTCGCTTATGACAAGACAGTCATAAATGAACGCAGGGTTGAAAAGTCAACTTTTGAGAATCAGTCAGAGGAAAATACAGTGTGAATAACAAAATTAACGAGTTTGTTGGGAATATTCTGCAAAATAAGTTTTACATCTACGGTTACATCTTGCTATCATGTACACGCCGATGCACACCTATCTGCGGCGCTGGTATGCTACTTAGATGCAACTGGTGCCGAAACCTCGATGCTGTCAAACTGCATACTGCAGGGGTAGGCATGGGTGCAATTTTGTTGGAAAATGTGGGGAGGACAGCTTGTTGGGAAACCAATATAGTCATCGGGTCGATGCAGAAGTCACATTTTATATATACAGATTCCCAATCTTATTTCTAGAGGTGTTTTGAGAGCAACACTAATCACGCGTTGCTTTGTCCTTGCAAAAGATTTACATATTAATATACTTAAATATGTTCCTGGACACGGTGCTGTAGTTCAGCCTGTTTCCATTTAATGTCGTATTTCGATGAAAACAAGCACAGCAATATAGTAGAATACATCATTTGGGTTTTTTCAGAGCTGTCAGTTGGAGTGCACAAAATGCTGCATCGCATTGGTCGCACGTGCATATCACTCTTAGTAGAACACTTCAGTTTTCATGCATTTAATAAGAAGTGTGGGTTACAGCGCGATTTGATGTCTTGTTCAAGTCGCTTAACGTCACAAAGACGATGAATATTTTTCTTGCACTTTTCCGTTTTTTGAAAAAGCTACAAATCTTAAATGCTACTGGGCATCATGCATGCAGCCCCACCCCTACCAAAATCTCCATTGATATCCTCTTACCAGCAGCAAAAACATTTGACCTAAAATTGGCGTAGCCTACTTCACAAACTGATTTCAATCTATTTTTACTGTTGGTGGGTGGAGGATGTATCCTTTCAATCTATCCTTTTTGTCCCCTGCCTACATACCCACACAGAGTTGTAAAAGGGCCTCATTTTGAAGCCCGAACCCGGCCCGAAGTCACAAGCCCGAACCCGGCTCGAGACCGACATTTATTTTTGAAGCCCGATTTAGGCCTGAAAGCCAAATTTACCGAGGGAGTTAAGATATGCGCAACTGCAGAGTAATAAAAATCGTTGTGTGCAAGTGTCAGTAGCGCTCAAAAGTTTAAGACCACCTGCCTAAAATCTGGATTTTTGCAACAAATTTAGAAAATGTCTCATTTGCTTAGTCACACAGCTTTTTATGATGGAAGAACATTGTTACATAATTGATGCTTCTATTACAACCTTTAAGAGTGAGCTTTTTAACGATCTGGTTATCTAGGAAACAAGAATGTTCAAAATGATCCCAAGTTTTGCTGCTGAAAATATCGACAAAAATGAGGGTTTATCAGGTGCAATTTGACCAATCTACACCTGAAAATACCCTTTTTTGCCCATATTTTCAGCAGCAAAATTTGCGATAATGTTGAACATTCTTGGTGGCGTTATGATGGCGGGCCGATGTTGTGACCGCGGGAACTTTCCTAAAACACGTCTATCCGGCAGACGGGTGTCCTGGTCGAAACTCGCGAAGGCCAGGTTCGGGTTGGTGCCAATGTTCCATGTTTGAGAGGAGAAACTTTCTGTTTCCTTTGGATCATACAACAGTCCAAGGTTGTTGCCCAGGAGTCCAGGCTGTCACCGTCAGGAGATGTTTTATTGTGACCCCGTCCCCAGTTAACATATTGGCAGTTGAAATCACCAACATACAGACAGGGGTGTGGGAACGTCGGGATGGCCGTTGGTGTGAATCGCGAGCGTGGAGGCTTGCAGACGTTTATGAACTTATATCCTGTGACGTCTAAGCACAACCACTCAGTCTCTGACTGTTCTGGAGACTTGTCGACCAGTGACCATTCCAACTGCTCGTGGACAAACGTAGCAAGGCCGTGATTCCTGCTCAGGACTGACCCAGCTAGTGAGAAGTTGGGAATCACTAGCTTATCTGCAGTTGTGCAGTGGGTCTGCTGCAGGACGATGATGAAAGCCTTGTTCCTATAGACTAGCTGCTCAATGACAGAGATCTTGCTTGCAATGAGTCCCTCGGTGTTCAGCTGGAGTATGTTGGGTCGTGGGTCATCTTCGGCAGCATTTCTGTTGCCGCGCCCTGAGAAGGGCGTATCATGACCCATCCCAGCTGAACACATCCAGCGCGAGTAGCAGCGATTGCTTTCGTGGTGACAGATTTGGTAAGCATTTCAAGAAATGCCGCAACAGGGAGGGCCACGTGAAGGTATATGTCCTCCTCCCCAGAAGTGAAGTTTTATATCTACAGATTCCTAATCTTGTTTCTGGAGGCGTTTTGAAAGCAAAACTAATCACGCTTTGCTTTATCCTTGCAGATGATTTACATAATGATAATGCATAAGGTGGAGTAATATCATTGCCATTCACGGTTCTCAGAGACGATATTTTTTCATAGGACTAAAGCCGTCAGATTAGAAAAAGGGATTATGTAGTTGTTTTGAGTTTAGTTAGCACAATCCGAGGCACGAGGCTCAAAGAGAAGACCCCTACAACCACGCTTACAAAAATAGTGTTTCCCCAAATTAACTGCAAAGTGAAAGAAACGCTGTGACGCCTGTAAGAAAAAGAACGTGTGATGTAGCAGAAAAGCGACATTTCATTACCAAGGTTAGAATTTTTACCTGCTGGTTTGAACGAAATTAAATATGACTACGTAGATTTCAAACAGCATTTGTATCTACTGTAACATGTCGCAGCAACAGACGTGAAAGCACTTTGCAAAAAACCAACGGCACTTCAAGTAGTGGCGTACTTCAGTTTTCCTGCGCCAGGGGACAAACTCAGCTTAGGCGCTCCCACCCAGCCCATGCGTGGCAGAATAAAATAAAAGAAACACTGCAATCTAATGCTTTACTCGCAGTTATCTAATTCCAAGGACAGTTTTCTTGCGTTTGCTGCTGAAAATTTATCGAATCCTTTGTCAAAAAGCTGATATGATTTAAATGTGTCACATATTTTAACCCAGAAAATATCTAACGCCAGTGAATCTCTGTAATAAGTTGTGTTAGCAAATTTGTGACCTGAATTTGGACAATCATGTCTGTGGGGGTGCTCAGTTTATAGGTAGAATTAGATAAAACACAGGTAGCAGCCGAAGCAGCAGTAGCGCAGGGGGTCAGTAAAAGTGTTGAGGGAAATGCAAACTTATAAAAAACAAAAAATTATTCACCAATATGTTTGTTTATGTTCAGCAACAATCTTGACCTCAAAAATAATAACAGAAAGTGTAGAAAACCATTCTGAATGTTGTGGGTGCGTGAATAGCTGCAATAAATTTGTTTCGAATAGATCTTGTTGATCACGAAATTCCCTATGATAGTGTTATGAAACGTTACTTCCGTCCTGCTTGCTTCCTTTTTGAAAGAACAGGGGAAGCAATGCCCCGCTTTCCGGCGTCCCTGGGAGTAACTGAGAGTAACTGGACAGTACAGAATTGTAATTAATATACTCAACGCTGTTGCCCATTTGCAAAAGTAGTCAGGATTAATTTAAACATCCCGCAAATAAAAATCATCATAATTACCTTCAGAATCTCATCAAATCCATTTCAACATGAAGTTTGTCAAACCATCAAAGATCAAATAATTTCCTAAACACCAGATACATTGTCGTAACAACATACTATTAAGGTTTATCGCTGGTCTGAAAGCATGCGCAGTTACATGCGTTGAGAATTATGGATTTTCGTATTATTGTAACGCAACTATCGAATGAGAACGAAGTGGGAAAGTTCGCAACCCTAGCTATCTGAAAGCATTGTGACGCAACCTTGAGTCAAACCACATGCTGGCGCTGGTTGCTGGAGACACAAACGACGCCTTAAAACGTCACTAAGGTTCGTAATTGCTCTTTTTGCGAACCTTAGTGATCTTCATTATATTTTGCAACTGGGTAGCAGCGAGTAGCATTCGACGCTTTTAAATCGTGATTATTTACATCCACTGACAGTTGACATTTCGTAATTGTTGCGTGACATTCCAACCTCAATTTACGCCCTCAAAATGCTGCGCCAGGGGGCAGATGTCTCCCCTTCATCCTGGCTACGCCACTGTCTTCAAGAACAGATTAAAAGTTTGCTTCAAGTTATATGCATACAGTCAAATATACTGCAGTCGAACCAAGCTGCAAAATCTGTCATATTGACATACACTACAAATCAAAATCGTAGTTACACATGCAGCGAAATGTTGAACCCAGGGCCATATTTTTCTAATTCAATTCGGTCATACGCAGCTTTACCTGTAGAAGTAGCCAATGCTTCGAAGCCTGATGCTGAGTTTTCACCGAACTAACGTTGAACCTATCGATCAGGTCAAAAGCAACCTGAGTTAAATTTTTCCTAATGCTGCTAGCTTACCACAAAGAAATCATCCAAAATCAGCGAAAAACAGTGAGAAGAGCTATTACTATCAACGTGTGGTGACGGAAGAGCTCTTGTGAATTTTTCCTTTGGCCACCACTCACGCACAGGGCCCCGACAAGAG
>Ga0210059_1012637_pt1 | contig 12723 bp, 9 predicted proteins | sample Ectturendosymbi2_FD_188042 | JGI IMG/M metagenome (GOLD analysis project Ga0210059, IMG submission 188042) | Ecteinascidia turbinata endosymbiont from Florida, USA - Sample 2 (SPAdes) (version 2) | ecosystem: Host-associated > Tunicates > Ascidians > Unclassified | place: Key West, Florida...
GTGACAGCAGGGGCGGATTTTCATTTTCGGGGCCCTAGGCTATTTAAATTTGGGGCCCTTCTGGAAGGTTTGCGACGACTGATGCCTTTTGGGGGTGCGAATCTTTTGGGGGTGCGAAGGATTTTTACCCAGATTTCTCCAAGCTTGCCTGAAAAAAAACTACAAAAAATGACCTCCAAAAAAATAACCTCTGTATTTTATTCTGGGCGCCATTTTACTACCGTTTTTGTCCAAATATCCCCTAATTTGCCCGAAAAAAAACTCCAAAAAATTTGACATCAAAAAAAAACGACTGGATTTTTATTTTGGGCACCATTTATTTTCAAATCAAAACACATCAAGCGATTTTGCGAAGGTTGCCACACCATTTTCCCCATATTTCCACGTATTTTTCTCGGATTTTAAAGGATTTTTCCGGATTTTTACCAAATCAACACTTTTTGGGGTGCACATGCACCCCCTGCACCCCCACCTTCTACACTAGTGCAATTGTCCCACAAGTAAGTGTGTTAAAAGACCCCTGGTCTCTAGACAAGCACTGGGCACTTTAGCACAATAGGTTTGATCCAGATTTTTTAGTAAACAAGCTCATGCTGACAAACTTGGCGTGTCCAATGAGTAGCCTAAGAACAAGTGGGAGCATGGGACTATCACTGAGGTACTGAGCTTCCACCATACACACAAAACAGACTCGGAGGCAAGGCACAAAAGGCTGAAAAGATGCATCCGAAAATAACAAATAAATGATTGTGCAATGTGCAGAGGTGGGCAACTACTACTTTGAAAATAGCGTCGTGTTGAGTTCGCGTTGCAATGTCAATATGAAACATTTTCACACTATGTAAAATAGTCCTAGAAGCGATTAACCTGACTGAAAAAATAAGTAAAGAAGAAGACTTCACACCTTCAAGCCAACATGTACTTTTGACAAGTATTAAAATACCAAGAGTCTCACAAAAGAAATTAACTTTCTCCCATAATGGACAAAATTGTAACCGTGGGAAAATAGAGACTTTATGAATTGTTTATATTTCTGTATTTCTGGTGTGTAATTATTTTTATAGTGAGGACGAGATTAACCATTAATATTATAAGAATAAATCCCGTTAACAATATAAGATGATTCAATAATAATATTTACGATTTAAACAGATAAAACCAAAATGCCATATACCCAAGTGCAATAACCATTTTGAACTGCGGCGAAGTATTGCCGAACCGCGGCGAACCATAAGAAACGACCACCAAAGTCACTAGAACTCCAGTGACTTAATTTCGGACGCCGACGAAACGTTGAAATTCGACGTCACAGAAGGTTCGATTTATTGAGCAATGAGGATTCGAGACACACTGGATATTTCGACAGTGACGTCACACGCTAGCCAATGAAAATACGTAACCAAAATTATAAATAGTTGGTGAATTTCCAGGTTCAGTCAGTCCACCTCTGGCCACTGCTTGAGTAGCAACAAGATTGCCACTGGAGTCTTTTAAACAGTCTACCGATAGTCTGTTAGATTGAGACCTATAAAATTTATAACAGCATGGTTTAATCTCTTCCTCCATGAAAGAATTGCACCCATGTCATAACCCCTGTGTATATAAAATATTTCTTTACGTATTTGAGATTAATAGCGCAGTGCTTAAAGTTATATTAATAAAACTCTGAGTGAATACAATTTTCTTATTGTGGTTAACTGAGCGTAAAGTCGAATGAAAAAGGGCGGGTCTGATTTTCTTCATTGTAATTTCAGGCGTGCTTAGAACATGTTCCTGTTTCAATTTAGCCAGTGCTCTCGGGGAAGTGTTCTAAATGACAGACAACAGAACTGTTACAGTTGCTATCGCTATTTGCTAAAAATAATAGCCCTCCCGTTACTGAACAAAAATAGTAGCGAGCTATTGCTACCGCTATTCGCTACCGCTACTTTTGGTGAACTTTTGAAATTTGTGCTGTTTTGCAGAAGTAAGGTTTGTTTTGCAGTCTCACCTTGAAATGTTTTTTAAGTTATCAATTTTGTTAGTTGCCGCTTTTTTTAACAACCATGATCTGAAAATAATAGTCATTGAGCCGTTATTATTAGGAATTGTTCATTTTGTAGCAAATGCACATGTAAATGAAACTTAAACTGCAGACACACATAGAGTGCATTTACTTTTGTAAGTGGATTGCTGTAGGTTTATCAGTCGCCTTTATTGCTGCTTTCTCGCTGGAGTCTAATATAGCACTCAAGATAATAATCAAGCAATAAAAAGGTCAAAAATCCTTTATAACAAACTTTTACGCACGTGTCAGTTGAATCAGGCCCGCAACCAGGGTGGAGGGAAACCGGGCATTTGCATCCGCCCCGAAGTTTTCAGGCATCATTTTAGATTTTATGAAAAAGGAGATGTTGATCTTTGGTTTTAGTGAAAACCCCCGAACAAACTATTGACTACATGTATTGCAAACTTAGCTTCTTGTTTCTCCATGTTTCGACTTATTCACAACAATAGCTTTGAATAGGATGTAATTTATATAGCCTGCGTGTAAAGATAGCCTATTTAGATATCGAGAGCAAATTGACCAACCACCGCTTTGTTAACATTCTAGGTTTTGAAAGTGCAATCCAAGTGTTGAATGGATTGGCTACAAACGTGCGTAACCCGCACCAGCTGTAAAAATAACCCGTGTACGATGTGTTACGCACGAAACTAGTTTCCATAACACAATAAATTGCGACTGATTCGCCTGGTGTGGGTCACTGTTGTGACTTAACTATTATTGGTGAATGATGAGTGCAAGCTTGAATCATTGCAAGAAGATGGGAGCAGAACCAGGCAGGAGATTCCTCAAACAGTCTACTGCAAAGCTAAAACCTGTGATTGTTGTGTATGTTTATTGGTAAACATATATTTATTATCTTCCTCAGCCTTTTTGTCATAAGAAATTTTAGATCAGTGGATCTCAGAGTGGGCAGAATCACCCCCTTGGGGGCGATTTTGAGAGGCAAGGGGGCGATAAAACCTAAAGGGGAGATAGGGGGGAAACAACACAAAGGGAGCAAAAACGCTCAACCACTAATCAATCGTTGAGTTAACTTTAATTCAACAGCCTACTGTTATGACATGTTAGTTTCTTACAAATTTTAATTTGCTATGATATTCGTTGGAGCTTGTTGTTAAAGCAATTTATCCGTTAAATTTTTACTCTGGATCGTCTGTGTGTCCGGCTGCAGTGTGAATTATTTTCACAAGAATCCTGAACATAATATTAGCGTCGTAATACAATTGCTTAGTTAAGCTATTTAATAGCTTGGTGGAGTTATTTAATACTTCCATTAAATAAAATTCTTTAAATTTACTACCTTGTGTGTGCTTTATCAGACTTGGTGGGCCCAAACGACGTGTCGAGAGTGTGAGAGAGGCGGTGGAATAAAAAGTTTGAGAAGAAACACTGTTTTAGAGGTACGCGCTCATCTGTCGAAATACTGAAGGGGTACATGGCCAGAGAAAGTTTGGGAGCCCCTAGTTTAGTCAAACTTACGTTTTTTATTCAACGTTGCTGTGAGCCTGTGTACATCACTATTTGTTCAGCGCAAACCTTAATTTTTCACCGGTGCAAAGTTTTTGTTGCTGGGCTTGTGACCGTGCAAGTAATACAAATGGTAATGAAAACAACAACGCTATTGTTAACTGGAGTAAGAATGTTGTTTTTGACGGTTCTCAAACACGATATTTTTTCATAAGGCTAAATTGGTTCCATTGCAAAAAGCAAATGATGCAGTTGTTTTCAGTTTAGTTTGTTCAATCCATGCCACGAAGCTCAAACTAAAACTTACTGTGACCACTTTTACAAAGAGAGCGTCTCCCCTAATTAATTGCAATATGAAAGAAACGTCATTACGCCTATACGAAAAAAGAATGTGTGATGCAGCAAAAAAGCGACATTTCATTACCAAGGTAATTTACAAGAACGTTTCCATTCTGGTTTGAATGAAATGAAATTGGCTACGACTGCGTAGATTACAAACAGCAGTCTTTTGTTTGAACGTGTTGCAGCGACAGAAGTGACAGCACTTTGCAAAAAAACAAACGACTCTTAAGGACAGAATCGCTTCTGATACAAAATATTTTCACAGAATACAGACAACAAGAAAATTTGCTAATGCGAATTATGAGCCGCACTATGCCTTTGCTGAGAGACATCTCATTTTTCTGCACATTTGCAGGATGGTTCTGCAAAACAATTGGTGATTTTGTGCTTTTGTATGTCTGTAAGAGATATTAATTGAAACAGCATTGAAACGACCGCGAATGTTTTCTCCTGAGTGAAGTGCCTTGTGAAAGATGACTATCAGGCATAAAAATGCTTGAGAAATGTGAAATGTTTTTGAAATCAGTGTAAAATTCTTTCGGTTATGGAGAAAATTTACCGTCTAACAACCAAAATACCAATCGATTTAGACGAAGCGCTATGTCAGTTCATTCGACAGATGCTTTTCGCCATGCGACAGAATTGGTGGGTACAGAGATATGGAGTTTTTGTCAGCATGCCCAATTTTACTTTGCAGAAAAGAGAGGGCCGACTTGATCCACTTGTTGAAAAAGCCATCATGAAAATGCAGAAGAAAACTCAACGGCATACGAAAGGCTTAGCTTGCAGTTTATCGATTTTTGCACGCCTTAGAATATCAACATATCAGCTACACGTTGGAATGATATTTATTACGTTGTTTCTACACGTTAGATAAGAAATTTTCGCAAAAAGTTTTGAAAACGCCGTGAGAGATTATTTCAAAAATATGTTTGCCCTGATACGAAAACAGCATATTATTTTTCGAAAACTCGTCAGAAAATTTTTTTGTAAAATTGCATTGGCAAACACGACATGTTTTCAATAAGTTCTTGAAAAGTATGTGAAAGCACGACAAACGAATGAAAATTGAATTGCACATAAGCAAATGCTAGCTGCACTCAACACTCCTGTGGTTTTGTTGCAAATGAGCGAATGTAGCATCTTTGTTTTTGCCGTAATTTTTTCGGTCCTGGCTCACTGATTTTCTACTGCACCACCTGGTGCCCGGATACTTGCAAGGGAAAGTTTGTTTCAGCAGCAATACCTAAAAACGCCCTTCTGAATGAACGACCCTTAGCATTTGAGACGGCTTTTTTCGTAAGAGCTGCCGTCACGGCTTTCATAGTATGCCTAAACACCAAAAAGGAGCGAGTGATCAAAGCACATTGGTGATTGGATTTGCGTATTGCTTTATACTTGTTGAGTTCGCGTTGCATCCTCAACATGAAACGTCTGGTGACTCTGAAATACAAACAAAGGAAGACCTCAAACGCAAGTTCAGAAAACAACTTGGAAGATTGTCGATAATCTCCCTGAACAGCAAAGACAAAGAAGAAGCATTAAAATGTCAATGTTAAAAGTCCCATCACCGAATGGATTGAATTCCAGGAGAACGAAGTTGGAACAATGTAACAACAAACGACACTTGTTTTACAAAACCATTGTATTGTGTATCTATTTGAACAAGTCACACCTAGGAAATGAGTAGCTCACAAAATTATAGAAATCAATTGCAATAATATCCCATACGAAATTATCCGAAATATTCCCGATCTAAACGAATAACAATGATACGCACTGATGCATAACCTTGATTTCGGATTTGACGTGATCATGCGTCGAGAGCGTGACCACTAGTGTCGCTAATGGACCACGCACCGTACGATACGCAGTCACGTGAGATAGCGCGACGCATTGTGTTTTCCTCAGGCCCAGAAAATCTCACTTGAATCAGTCTTCTCCTGACCATCCTAGGAGCAGCAGCAAGATTCCCACTGGAGTCTTTTGAACAGTCTACAGGTAGTCTGATAGACTGAGACATATTGAATTTATGGCAGTATGGGCTACCCTCTTCCTAATTGAAAGAACTGAACTCGTATAAACCCCTGTTGTTTGAATAAACCCCTGTTGTTCGCAGTAACTTCTGTTACGTGCGTTAACCTATGTTATTAGTATAAACCCGTGTTACTCTTGAGTACCTTTCTGATGCATTTGAGATTAATAGCGCAGTGCTTAAAGTCACAACAATAAAACCATGAGTGAATACAAATACGTTTGATGAAAAACTGAGCGTAAAGTCGAGCGATACCAGGCGGGTCTAAGTTTCTTAATTGTTAATTTGGCGTGCCTTGGGCATTCCTATTAAATTAACCAGTGCTCTTGCGGAATTGTCTTAAAATACGTACATTCCCGCAACTTGTACATAACATACTCCAGGATGAAAATGTTGAAAACTCATACTTTTTTCAAATATGTCAATGTAATTCTGGTCCGTTTTGAAAATGCTGTTTTGCCCAATGGGCCATGTTGGAAAAAATACTTGCAAAACTTGTAAGCCGGATTTTACTTAAACGTTTGACTTGCTTTTACCAACGTCGATTTGCTGTTGTGCTACCAGAACATTTCCAAGATTGGAAATAATTTGCATAACTTTGATCTACGAGTAAGTTCACGTTACACGGAACAGTTTCACAATAAAAATCAAATTTATTTAATTGCGTTCCCGATAAATTTGACGGTGTGTGTTGAAGAATTTGGTACAGTCTACTCAGAACTGCAATACTGTATCACGCCAATGTATTAACGATGTTAGCTCTCAATTGGTTGCCGTTCACAAACTGAAAATTGGTCATTGCCGCAATCTTTTTTTTGATTTAATTGAATACCTTGAATGTGGTGATATCACGTGCCATTTTTTTCCGAGCGTCAAAGCCATATCTTGTTCTGTAACTTTAAGAAAATTTTGCAATGTGTTATGTGCACAGCCAAATACGCTGAAGTCGAACCAACCTAAAAAATGTCATATTGACATGTACGTAAAAACAAAAAACTGGAGCTCCACATGCAGTGAAGTGCTGACTGAATCCAGTGCAGCATTTATCCCAAGCATCCAACTCACTTTTACGCAGCTTTACTAGCAGCAGTAGCCTATATTTCCAAGCCCGAACTGCTTTAAGATTGTTGATGATGTTGGTTTTTCCGAACTAAAATGGAACCGATCGTTCAGGTCAAAAGCAACCTGAGCTAAATCTTTCCTAATACTGCTAGCTTACCGCAAAAAATAATCCAAAGTCAACACAAAACAGTGAGAAGAGCAGCTACTACGAATGTGTGTGGACGGAAAAGTTCTTGCAAACTTTTTCCTTTGGCCACCACTCACGCCAAAGTAGCGAATAACGGTAACAGTGAAGTGTGATAGCTCGCTACCTCATGCGTTATTTTTTTCAAAAAAGAGCGGCGCTACCCCTATCGCTCCTGGAAAATTGGCTGGTTACAGTAGCTCGCTATTTTAGTAGCTCACTACTGCCCACCTCTGGCAATGTGCAACTTTTTCCAAGAGTCTGAACCCTCAATATATTGAGAAAAGCGTTTCTGATATACTTTTCCATAACCGGATCCGGTTGAAAGCATTTTTTAGACATCCGTGTCCGGTGACAAGCGAAATTTCTGACCTCTGCAAAATTTCTGACCTGCTGTTGTTTTTCCTGGTACTTCGTTTTTTGATGCGTCTTGTGCAAATTAAAACATTTTGGTGAGACGTCAGGTGTCCACAACAAGCTATAGCACGGGAATAAGTTCCACCATTGAACATTTTCGGCCTTAGTCCTTGACCTCAATTATTTTTCCTTTTCTCACCCTAACCTATACCTAACACGACATAAGGGAGGTGTGGGACACATGGAACGGATTTTTTCAAACGGGCGTAGAACCTTGATTGTCTAGCAAAAGTTGCTTGAATTTCGCTCGGTTGAAGGTTTATGGAGAAAAATTGTTCTTTCCAAGTTTTAGAAAAATCAATGTATGTTTAGCATTGTTTTTTTTATGTTGAATAAATTTTCAATGTTGTTCCATAGGTCCCACCCCCATGGGACCCATGGAACATTTCCTTATTATAAACAATAAACAACTATCATCTTGGTGATGCTTGTCAAATTTTTTGGGTGTGTTCTTTCGTTGTTCAAAGTAAGTTTAATCAGAAAAAATTAGTTCGCATCGGCCTTTTTTTTCATTTTATATAAATATATAAAACTTTAACATACATACAGGAAAAATTTGAACTATTGACTGCTTTTGCCGATGCTATTTCGCATCGGCAAAAGCAAAATTACGTTTGAACAAAATTCTATCTGCATCATTAAATTTTTTTATAGTTGGTTGTAAGTCTTATTCATTGGGTAATCTAATAGGATAAACTCATAATTTTTATTAAAAGTTGTGTAAAAGCACAGCAATAACGAAATAAAAGTTTACAGTTTTTCAGCTATTCTACGTCGGAGCCAATGTGTAATATCAATATACGTAGGGAATATCTGTAGTGTTTACTCCAATTTCATCTAAATTTCAGATCATTCCCAGTGAAACGTTTAATAGATTGTACAAAGTTTTCACAATGTTGAAAAGAGTTTTAAATTATGAGGACCAAGGGCCAAGTTCGTATTAAGCTTGTTCATTCTGCCTCTCTGAGGATGAGTGCACTACTTCACTTTATAATTTCTCTCAGCTAATCCTGTACTGCTAATAGTTTCAGCTCCCATGATTTTTTGATGTTCTTATTTTTAGCTTTGACATATTGAAGTGCAAAGAGATACGCTTTCTTTTTGTTCGATGCGCATATTAATTTTGATGAGAAATCATATGGTCCTTTACAGTACATACCTCTTTTTTGGTAACCTAGACACCTGCACAAAGGATACTTTTTGTTAACGTAACTTTAAAACTAAAACCTCAAAAAATGAAAATTAGTTATCTAAAATATGACCACAGACTTCTTTTAAATCGTCTCCCATTTACTCTGTGTAAAAGTTTTAAATCGGTTGCAACGACAAAGAGTGGCCAGTGGAATATCTCTTATTTGCCACTTGTTTCAAGTTCAGTGTTTTTTTTACATCATGAAACGCTTTATTTCGCTTGTTCACAGTAAATAAAACTCTGTTGGTCTTTCTTTTTCGAAAGTCAGCATCATTTCGGAGCTGGGCATTAGCGAGCTACTAAAATAACGAGCTAATTTTCCAGGAGCGATAGCGGGAGCGCCGCTCTTCTTTGAAAAAAATAACGCATGCGGTAGTGAGCTATCACCATTTTATCCCTACCGCTATTCCCTACTTTGGCATGGGTGGTGGCCAAAGCAAAAAGTTCGCAAGAGCTCTTCCGTCAATACACGTTGATAGTAATTGCTCTTCTCGCTGTTTTGCGCTGATTTTGGATGATTTCTTTGTGGTAAGCTAACAGCATTAGGAAAGATTTAGCTCAGGTTGTTTTTGACTTGATCGATTGGTTCCACGTTAGTTTGGTAAAAAAATCAGCATCAGCGACAAACTTAAAGCCGTTGGGGCTTCGAAACAGAAGCATTGGCTACTGCTACCGGTAAAGCTGCGTATGACTGAATTGAATGCTAGGAAAAATATGGCACTGGGTTCAACATTTCGCTGTATGTGCAACTACGATTTTTGTTTTGAACTATATGTCAGTATGACAGTTTTTGTAGCTTGCTTCGACTTCAGGATATTTGGCTGTATGCATAACTTGAAGCAAAGTTATGAGTCTGTCTTGAAGACAGTGGCGTAGCCAAGGGGGAAGTGGAGACATCTGCCCCGGTGGCAACATTTTGAGGGCGTAAACTGAGGTTGGAATGTCAAGTAAAAATTACGAAATGTCAAATGTCAGCGGATGCTAGCAATTACGATTTACAAAATGTTGAATGCCAGCTGCTGATACCCAGTTGCAAAATATCATCAAGATCACCAAGGTTCGCAAAAGGACCGATTACGAACCTTGGTGATGTTTCAAGGCGTCGTTTGTGTCTTCAGCAACCAGCTCCCGCATGTGCTTTGACTGACGGTTGCATCACAATGCTTTCAGGTAGCCAGGCTTGCGAACTTTCCCACTTCGATCTCATTCTATAGTTGCGTCACAATGGACTGGAATCCAGCATTCACAGTACATGCAACTGCGCATGCTTTCAGAGCAGCGATAAACCTCAATAGTATGTTGTCACGACAATACATCTGATGTTTAGGAATATGTTTGATCTTTGATGGTTTGACAAACTTCATGTTGAAATGGATTTGATATGATTCTGAAAGTAATTCTGATGATTTTTATATGTGAGATGTTTAAATAAATCCTGACTACTTTTGCAAACTTCTAATTGCAAATGGGCAGCAGCGTTGGGTATATCAGTTATACTTGTGTACTGTTGCAACCTCTCCGGTGGTGTTGCGTTGATTGTGTGATTCACCGCGAACGGGATGTGCGTGAAGAATAACACCATTATGTATGTGGTGCGAACAAGCAAGAATAGAGTGATCTCGTCGGGTGATCTCTATCTGCGCACATGCCGCTCGGGATTTCCGATCGCAACAGTACTTTTCAGTTACTCTCAGGGACACGCGGAGAGCGGGAGCATTGCTTCCCCTGTTCTTTCAAAAGGAAGGCAACTGGGGGCTGAGCTAACTTTTCATCAGAGTATCATAGGGAATTTCATGGTATGATCTAGTTGAAACAAATTTATTGCAGCTATTCACGCACCCACAACATTCAGAATATTGTTTTACGTCCTCTGTTATCATTTTTTAGGTCAAAATTGTTGCAGAACAGAAACAAACATATTGGTGAAGAATTTTGTGTTTTTCGCAAATTTGTATTTCCCTCAATGCCTTTACTGACCTCTGCCCTACCACTGGTTCGGCTGCTACTTGTGTTTTACCTAATTCCACCTATAAACTGAGCATCTCCACAGACATGATTATCGAAATTCTGATCACAAAATTGCTAGCAAAATTTCTTACAGAGTCACTGGCGTTGGATATTTTCTAGGTCAAAACATGCGACACATTTAAATCTTATCAGGTTTTTGACAATATAATCGATACATTTTCAGCAGCAAAGGCAAGAAAACTGTCCTTGGAATGAGATAACTGCAATAAAACATCAGATTGCAGTTTTTTCGTTTATTTTATGCTGCCACGAAAGGGCTAGGAGTGCTTAAACTGAGTTTGTCCCCAGGAGCGGTAAACCTGAGGTACGCCACTGCTTGAAGTGTCGTTTGTTTCATGTCTGTTTTCTGTTGCTGCAACATGGTACTGTAGACAAAAATGCTGTTTGAAATCTACGTTGTCGTATTTAATTTCGTTCAAACCAGTACGAAAAACTTCTTGTGACTTACCTTTGCAATGAAATGCCGCTTTTCTGTGACATCGCACGCTCTTTTTCTTGCAGGCGTCACAGCCTTTCTTTCACATTGCAGTTAATTTGGGGAAACACTGTTTTTGTAAGTGTGGTCGCAGGGGTCTTCACTTGAGCTTCGTGACTCGGATTGTGCTAACAAAACTCAACATCTACATAATTCCCTTTTTTTGTAATCTGACGACTTTACATTGTTATTACTCCACCATAATAATAGCATTGTCCGTTTTCATTACCATTTGCATTTTTTTAGATGCTTATCAACGTTCACAAGCGCAGCAACAAAAATTTGCACCCGTGAAAAAACTAACTTTTCGCTGAACAACAAAAATGCACATCAGCGTTGAACAAAAATCGCCAGTTTGTCTACTAAGCGATGCCAATCGTGAGCATCATATTTTATGCGATTACAGACATCCACTGTTGCTTTTCAAGTAACATACATCATTGCTGTTGCACTACGTGTTTTGCCCAAATCGAAATTTTTTTTATACAATGTTACGATTCAACGGTCTCGCTGGGCTACCCTCCTGCTTGCAACGAAGCTATTATATACCTAAGCACCACGGAAAACGCTGTCCAAAAGAAACCAAGTTGAAAATGCATTTTTTTACGGCTTGGCATTAACCCTTGAAGTCCCGAGCCCGCCAAAATTTTGGCGCAAGTTTGCAACGCTGTCACTCGCCACCCGATTGAGCTAGAGAGCTATCGAAACCATCCTCGGATTCAGCAAGTCTTCTGCTTCAAATCGAAAAAAAGCGATTTTAGTTTTCGGTTTGGGGTTCGCTTGGGGGACCGCTGCAAGTGGTGGTGTTTTTGCTTTTTTTTGGCCACCTTTACCTGGCCCTAGACCACAACCCATTGGGCTATTATTTTGGCTCAAGATCCTTTTTGGATACTAGGCCAAAATCCGCGTCTTAAGAGCCCTTGAATGACTTTGTAGCATACCTCCCTGTAAGACCCGCAGGAGCCATTTAAATAACGTACATTTTTTTTGTGTTGAGCTGTTTTTCGGTTACATTTCGGAATTATGAAGGGTCCGAATGGGTTTTTAGCGTTCCTGGTTCCAAGATTAAAGCCGAAAAACTTAAAATTAATTGGTGAAATCCCCCACAAGTATTGAGAAAAGCCCCTTACCAATTAGCTGTTTTTTGGCCTAACTTTTGAACCAGAAACGCTAGAAACTCAATGAAGGGCTCTAAAAACGCGTATTTTGTTCTAGAATCCAAAAATACTGCGAGCCACAATATTGGCGGGTGGGATCAGATGATGACGTCATCTAATTAACCAAGAAACATGCCCCTGTCATGATCCCATTGGCCCAAACCCCCCCAACCAAATTTGAAAAAAAAAATTTTATTCTAAACTACACGACGCCACTAGTCATTACAGGGTTTGAGAAGCTCTTTAGCTCAATCTGCTGCTGAGTTATGGCTGGCCAAAGTTTGCCCTGAAAGGGAAAATTATGCCTTTTCTGAAAA
>Ga0210059_1012638_pt1 | contig 12721 bp, 12 predicted proteins | sample Ectturendosymbi2_FD_188042 | JGI IMG/M metagenome (GOLD analysis project Ga0210059, IMG submission 188042) | Ecteinascidia turbinata endosymbiont from Florida, USA - Sample 2 (SPAdes) (version 2) | ecosystem: Host-associated > Tunicates > Ascidians > Unclassified | place: Key West, Florida...
ATAGCCAAACTATGAACACTTGAGCAGAGTCTCAACCAAACGATTCAATGCAATAAACCCTTACATCAGAGCACGCATTCGCAACTTGCTTCATTTCCTTGTAGCTCTCTGTATCAGTTGGTTTGAACTCGTTCTTGGCTTTTGTCTGTTCAAACTCTTTTTTGTAGGTTTTCTGAAATAAACAAAGCATTCTTTGAAAAATCGTGTTTTGACAAACCAGAACATAATAAAACCACACAGGTAGAAATTTGCATATTGGTAAGAGACCGATATTTCGACTTTAAATGCATTTTGTGGTACTTCTGTTACCAACATCATGCCTGCTGACATTTCTAACTATAACACGGTCAACACAATATTCAACAGGTTGTGCCTGAGCAAAGTGAGTGTATGTCATCAAGTCCAAATGTTTCGCATAAAATCGCTACAACGCCTTTTCAAAATCGTGTGAAAACCCAATGCCGATTAACTTTCCCCAACATCCCATTTAAACATTTGATTTGCAATGAGATGCAGATTTGAAGAAAATGTACTTAAGGTGGTTTAAACACATTTTGTTAACATCTCTTGCCTAGGTTTCCCAAATTGATAACCCTTGCTGCAAACGTTTTGTGCATATAAGGTACTGCTTCTCTTTGTAAATAATTCCCTCTGTAATGATCATCAATGAAAAAAAATCAGCAATCAAACCTCACGCCCAAAAACTTAGATGACATTCTAAAACTCATTTCTGCCGTTGCGATCGGATATCCCGAGCAGCAAGTGCGCAAAGCTTCGCACTGTGGCAGGAAGCAACAATAGAGTTCACATACCATGATCACTCTATTATTGCATGTTCGCGCCACGTATATCTATGGTGTTGTTCTTCACGCACATCCCGTTCGTGGTGAATCACACATTTAACGCAACACCACCGGAGACGTTGCAACACTGCACAGAATGTTGCACCTGGTATTGATGCACTTGTGAAGGAAAAAGATGCCAAGTTCCAGGTCCAGGTTGAAAATAATGTAATAAAAATGCCTTCAACTATTTTTCAAAGTGCTTTTCATACCGAGCATCTAGCAATTTTATCTCTGAAGGAGATTGGTGTGGAAGTAGCTTTAGGACATCTGTCCTTGCAAAGCGTTTCATATTTGTAAACTGCATGCATTTACATAACAATTTTTCTTTAAAGAAAAGTAAATACCAGTGAACCTTTACACCTTCAATCTCGAACTCAGATAAGTTTAAAGTGAGAGTTTAACAAAACAATTCAGGAATCACCAGCCCTGTTACAAAATGTTAGATATTTGTAATCCTGATGAGATATTAAAAAGAATATCTGGCAAACAACAAGCGCCGGAAATGACAAAAAATTCGCAATATTCTGACAAAATGAATTGGAAAAACTGGAGAGACAACAACTTGATAAAACGGGGTCAAAAAGTATGAAAGTAGTGGCAGCAATGAAAATGAAAATGCACATTTCAATGATATCGATAGGAGATTGAATTAAATCCCAATGAGTTTCTAATAAGACCAATTTGATGAGGGTATAATTTACATTTTCATAACTAGCTCTAATTTGAAACAGCGATGGAAAGTCATGCTAATGTGCAAGAAATGCATTCGCTCCTGTCTGTTCTAATCTTCGAAAAACAAAGGAATTTGAAGAATGGTGTGCAAATTGACTTATCAAATTTTTAAGCCAATAAAACTCTAACATGTACAGCATGGACTCAAATAACATTACATGTTCAAACATGAATGTAGACATTTCTGCAAAACGTAATGCACCTTATTTTTATAACCTTTCATTGATTGATCGCTTGTGTTTCGATCTCTTTTTTTAAACTATTTTGTCAAAATTTAAACAATAAACGCAATGAAGAAAATACTTACAATCGCAATCACGATGTCATGAAGAACGGACATAGATGTAATGAAGATATCAATAATTAATGATCACAGCGGTAATCTGGTCTTTTATATCATATTTGCAGACGTTCAGAAGTATCTTTATCGAAACTAAGCAGCAAAAAGCATATGAAATTGAAGATTCTAGACCTGAGATAAAAAACTGTGAATTCCGAGGTATTTCTAATGAATCAAACACCGGTAAAGATTTCCTTGCATCAACCACATTTAACCTACGTCACTCTGCACTTTCTTGACGTCAGTATGAGCTTCATATTCAGGAGTGATGTGGACTGGATAATAAACCAACTGCTTGTCATAATCCCAATCTTCTCGGTAGTTTTTCTGCATTGCATAAAAATATATATTATGGTACAGAAATTAGTAAATATTTTTCACCAGAAAAGTTAACAAACAGCCAACCTCATCAGATGTTTAATAAATTACTTTCGTAAATATTTGAAAATTACCGTGCTTTGTAATGATACTGGTTCAAATTCAAGCCAAAAGTTGGATAATGCTTACTTGGCGAAGATAATAACATTTCAAAATGAGAGCTAATGTCGCTAACTAAAACATGTTCGTGGATAATACCCGTGATGTTGTTTGCACCCACACTCGTTACTTTCTGCTAAAAACTGAAAACTTGCAAAACGCGTAATAGAAACAAAAGCAAAACTTTTCAATCCACCAAAACGAGAAAAACTCGCACGTGTCTCTTTGCACTGTTGGATTAAAGGTTTAACTTCATCACTCACATCTGATATGAGTTCAGCCGCTTTGATTCCTCTTTGAACAACAGGATGATCAGAACTGTCCATTGTTTGGAATCCTCTGTAGTTATCAATTGTTTCTCGACGTTGCTTCTGATATTCTCGCTGAAAGTTTGAAGCGCCATGGTTTAAATCCAATCACAAGCAACTTCATTAAAGCACACGCAATGCAGGGTTTGGGAATTGTTCAATCAGCAAAATGAAATCCATAAACTTGACAAAGGATTTTTATTGGAGGAAATCCATGCGATGTATTGCATCTAATCTGATATGAAAGGATAAGGTAATTTAATTTTCAACTTTTGCGACAACTCACTTTGCATTCGCTGTGGACGAAAACTTTCAGCGTTCGAGAAACCTAACTCGCGACTGCAACCTTGCAGCGCATATATTTGATATGGCCCCGAACTTTATTATTAGAAGAGTTGATTCCATGTAGGACATATAATGCTGAAAAAGCTTCACTGAAAATGGAACTCGCTACCACCAGGTAAAGTACATGTATTATTCGGCATGTTGTGAGTAAAAATTTGAGCCCAATATGAGTTGAAATTAAACTGCAGGAAGTCGCTAGTGAGCAAAACAATTCTTAGGAATCAACATCACTGAATGTATTATCTGTTAATGGAGAAATTAAAGACATTGTTTACTATAGATACCTTAGCGATATCCTCCCAGTACTCAGTTCAGGTCACCACGTAGTTCACAATAAAAAATAAAGCAACAACTTACGTTACTGGCATTCTTTGCAGTTTCCTTCGCTCGAACAAACTCAGGTGCATCAACAGGAAGATTATACTGAGTCATCATTTTCGCTGATTCTTTCGGGTAGTCAATCTGGAAAATGCATTCAACAAGGCCTTCTGTTTGTCAGGTTGAATTTTTGTGTAATGCGCATGCACGTGTGCAAAATGCACTTGCTAATATCTTTCATTTGTGAAATTTAATGATTTAGATTCACTCATTTGCAGATGATTTCCCTCATACTCGTAGTTCTTTTTTAAACAGCCTCAAGTCGATTTTGACAAAATTGTAGTCAAATGTGATGAACGCTCTTCGGGATATTACTCCATATGGCACAAGAATGGATGCAAAGTTTCGTATTTAGTAAACAGGTTAATCAATTTTTAAACGAAAGTTGAAAGAAACGCTGCAATATTTTCTTCAAGCGCCAACGCATATGCAATAAAGTCAAAAAGTAGTGTTGATGCGGAATCCTTGAACGGAATATAAAAATCGCTTCAAATGTGTTGAATTCCATTTTCTATCATGAAGACATTGATATAATCATTAGAACAGCGGTTCCCAAAATTTTTCTGATCGCGTACCATTTGTGGGCCCTGTATTTTCACCGCGTACCACCTTCAAAACACCTTGTTCCACAAAAACTCAACCTGCCCAATATCATTCGATCAAAAGTTTGGCAAACCAGACTTGACACAAATGCGGCATGAACAACATGGCTGTGAGAATCTATAGGGCTATTTTTCGAAACTAATAAGGAAGTACACAAAAATGCAGGAATTTATTAACAGAACCCGATAAGTGAAAAAAATGTATTTTTGTGTAGAAGAACAGAAGGGTCTCGTGTACCACCTTGAAGGTTTCGCGTACCACTAGTGGTACGCGTACCACAGTTTGGGAACCACTGCATTAGAAGAAAACATCTAGCAGATGGATTGGATTTAGCAGGACAACAGTTCTGCATTGGTTTGCAGAGCTACTTTCAGGGCAAACATTCAAACATTCACGTTTAAAAATTATTTTCAAAATCACTTGAAAATTATATTACTCGATATGGATCACACAAAATGATCAAGCACAATCTTGCCCCAGTTTAAGGAATTTTCTGACTATGTTTCAACAATACGTTTCGAAACAAACTTTCAACAGTATCGCGTTGACAAAAATTTTTAATCATTTCCAGTCAGATTCGAAAACATATGAAAACACTCTCCGAACTACCCAATGTCTAACTCAGTATTAAGGCAAATAAAAAGTTTACTGAATTAACAACAACGCCAAAATGCTTGGAAACAATTGGAAGCTTGTTTCAAGCATTGCACCAAAACAATCAGCACAGAAACTTACAGAACTTGCGAGATTCATAGCTTTCTTGTGCAGTTCATGCTCAGGGTAAGCAACGGCAGGATCTGTTGGTCCTTGACCTCTTATGCTCTCCTTGTACTCCTTTGTGTAAGGATGAGGAGAAGCCAATTGTTGGGAAGATATAGCGTGTGTTATATCTTGCCCATCTGTAGGAAAAATCTCGATTGAACTGCATGCCATATTTCAATTTTTGCATCAAATTAAAATATTGTCACAATAAGAAGCGTAAAGATTTGATTTCAAGCAAACTCAAAGAAATAATTCACCTGGTGGGACATTGACATCTTTCAGCATTTTCTTTGACTTTTCACTGTACAACTTATTGCTTTGAACAGGATGGAGTTGTTTCGCTAGCGCCATCTCGGGAGTTTCAGGAACAGGAGTTGCTCCTTTTCCTTTGTTTGCTTCATAAGCTTCCTTGTATTTGACCTGGTAGTCCACAACATCATTTGAAAATTCTTTCGTGCTGGTTGATTAATTGAACAACTTTGCTCTATCGCGGTGCAAACCGGTTGGGAAGAAGTTTTGTAACAATTGAAGTAGTTCAACCGATTAAGGCGTTAACGTGATTTTTACATGCGTAGCATGTGCGATATGCATATCGTTAATGGTTATCTCCAGAGAAAAATATCAATTTTTCGTTATCATGCGATGAAACGGCATTTTGTTCCGCATAGACTTATTGATCTATGTCAGTTTTGCAGGCGAGATCATCTGGTAGAGCAATACCTGCTGTCATTGCGGCCCAGTGCACCCCGAATAACTTTGGTGATTTAATGAATTCATCACTTCATCAACGTCATCAGAGGTCCGGACCCGCGCAATCATTTTCATCCAAAATTGAGAAATGTGTGCTCAGTTTTCTGCTACCCCATTGGAAGGATTAGAATTTGTGAATTGGGTGCGTTTGAAATGACTTATTCTGGATGCGATTTCGCATATTTTGCCATGATCGCGTCAAAACCCACGTGTTTTCATTATTGTTTGAGGAAATACTCCTTGCAACACTTTTAATCTGCAGGTGAGTTTGGTACAGTTAGTGGCAACCAATTCAAACTATAATTAAGAAACAAATTTCTCTTGACGATTTGACAGCGAACCGAAACCTTGTCAAAAAATTATATGCTGCGCAAACAAATGATTTTATCTTCTCACATACAAAGAAATGATTGAAAATCAATCAAAATCGTTCGATTGTCATACTTCAGTTTTTAAGATGTACTTTTGTACATCATTTTTAAGTAGGCGTAGTTGTGTCGGAATAGGACAGTTCGGCGATGCCGTTTCGGCGATAAATCGGTTATGAGACATGATACTTTTGATGGGAGCGTTTTTTATGTTCTGTTTCAAAAAATCTTGGGTTAAGCTTTAGAGTTAAGGTTAAAGGTTTAGCTTTAGGGCAAACAAACATCCTTTGTAATTTAAACTTCGAAGTACAGTAGAATTCACCTATATCGATTTCGGCTATAACGATAATTCGCCTATAACGACGTTTTTCTTCCGTCCCGGCAGAACCCCTATCTTTTAAGAGCATTAGACTTCAGCTATAACGACTTCGGCTATATCGTCACTTCACCCACAGCGACGCTTTTTGTCGGTCACCGCAGAATATGTTGTTCGTTTATAACGACAGTTGCAAGTTTCCTTCACACTTTGAAGTTTCAGCACGGCTGCGGCTGTGAAACCGTCACACAAACCTTTTATGACCGGTAAGTAGCGCAGTTAAGCGGTGAATCGTTGAGCCGTGCGTGTGACGTAACAATGACATCCGGGGGTCGAAGGAAATCGTTACATGCTTTACTGTAATTACTGCATTAGGGGTTTTTGGAGGGTGCGCCACTGTAGTCAATTTGACCGAGTCTTGGTGGAGCAGTGAGTAGAATGTCGAGTAAAAGAAGCAGTAGCCCATGGTGGAAAATTCTCTAACAAAATTCAAAACATGTGCTGATGAAGCTGTCTGGAGAACACTTTTTCTCCGTTCCTTGAAGTGACGTCATAGGGCAATTTTACTGTATTTCAAAACCACACTTTTTCGTATAAAACATTTGCGACCACCATTGCCGAAACGGCATCGCCGAACTGTCCAAGACCCTGCTTTTGTACATTTTTGATTATATGTGATTTTTAATATAGATTTGTTGAAATTTAGCGACAAATCAAAGAAATCCAAGAAAATCTTGTTTCTATCACAAACTATTAGAAATTTTGTTGAAGCACCGGCTTTTCTCCCAGAATTTGGTTGCGTTTCTTACACCTGCGAAGAACCCAATGTATGTTCCAGTGATCTAGTTTTTACAAAAAGAACGTTCACTTTCGCACCATGATGTTTTGCTGAATCTTACAGTGCGCATGCGCAGTAAACAGAAGCTAAACGCTTTGTTCTGTGCTTGATACGCGGCCAACTCGCTTTCTTTAAATCAGCCGAGTGGAAAGCGGCCTTCAGGCCACTGTGCTTGTCTTAAGCGCGGCCAGCTTCAGAGCAAAAGGACAAAAGCCCGCATGATTTTTATTTTCAGAATGAAGTCAGACCGTGAAAGCCTGGCCTATAGATCCTGTTGAACTTGTGAATTTCAAACAAGAGATGTCAGCAAAGTGACTAGCCCAGCGTTCATGGCGACATTGCTTTTTGATCTTTCGATTTCGGCCCTTCAACTCATTGTGAAGCAGAATTCAACAGGCGTTGTATCGTTCACCCATTGTCAAGGAACGTGAGCTGGGTTCAGACCGTCATGAGACAGGTTAGTTTTACTCTACTGATGAAGTGTTGTTGCGACAGTAATTCTAATAATTTTGCTCAGTACGAGAGGAACCGCAGATTCAGACATTTGGTTCATGTGCTTGGCTGATAAGCCAATGGTGCGAAGCTACCATCTGACGGATTATGACTAAACGCCTCTGAGTCAGAATCCCGCCTGGAAGGCGATGATGCACAGTTAGATGGCTGCAGGGCCGTTGCTGAAGCCGATATCCAAACTTTCGCGAGCCTAGTAAGAGCCGCTCCCCAGGTGGTGCAACCTCCTGTTCGAAAGACGGAGTGCTGAATCATTCGCAAACAACCTAGTTCAAGATCGATATGTCGTAATCACCATGGAAGACGTTTCACTGAAATACGCTAAGGATGAGCGTCAGGACCAACTGATGATCCGCTTGGAACGCTGCCGTTTTTGTTAATTTTGTTTTGTCTGAAACGATGCTATGCAGTTTATAAAGTTAAATGTTCGTGCGGTTATTCTTACATTGGACAAACCCAAAGACGTTTGAAATTTCGCCTTGATGAACACAGTTCATCAAATTCTTACCACCAAACTAATGATGTCGTTAAATATTAAAATTCACATCCAGATAATTCCATGGACTTTAAAAATCGGGAAATTTTGGCTTCTGCTTTCAACCACCCTCAACTGTTAATTACAGACAGCAGCGGATTAACAATAGTAGCAATTGCTTTGAGCCCGCACTTTCAGGCCCCAACGGTCCTTTGTGTTCAATTGTTTCTTTGTGATGTATATATAGAATTTTTTCAGTCCAGGAAATCAGTATTTTGCTATATTTGCCATAAACACTAAACAGTTCAAGCGAAGGTTTTCAATTGAGTGCTTTTCTATTAGACGACTGTGAACTGAAATTAAAGTATTTTACAGTGATTTGCAAACTTATCGGACTACCCAAGCAATTGGGCCAAATTTCACCATTTCCGGATATTACCTGATTATTGTATTGTTATGAATGGCATTTTTGTATCGTATTATTACATCACATTGACCTGTTCTCTATATGTAAGCTGCACCAGTTTGTTTTTGGTACTTTCAAAGTGATTTGGCATGTGTTTACCAACCACTGGATAGTGCAATTGGTAGTGTGGACCATCACATTTGCCAATGTAGACCATCCACTATCTGGCAACACTGCTATATAATTTCAGACCAGTTAGGCTACCCTACACGCAGCTAAATTACCATTGTAAGCAACGACATCGTAATCACTCACTGCCATGATTTAATAGCATACTCCCTTACATTTTTGTGTTTTTTTTACATAAACTAATGAGTAGCTTAATGGAAGTATTTCACTGCAGTTGCGGATAGCAATGAGCAACAACAGGTTTTTCGTATTTACGGAGCTCAGTAGGCCTATGCTTAATTAATCGTAGTCACATGGATACCCACACACTTCACAATTTCAACAGGTGTTCAAGTGTATTTTTAACTTAGGGCTGTGAATACACTTCAGGCCCCGGGCTACCCTTAATCCGGCATTGATTGCAGAGACATTCTTCATACAAAAGCAGCAACACGAGATCATCCTTGATTATTTTTCCACCCTTTTATTTCATGTTTATACACAGATTGTCATGCTACTTGTTTGTTTGATGCTTAATGTTGATACAATTTTCATATGCCTACTATCAGTATTGACGTGAACATGCAGTGTAATGCGAATAATATTACTTCAGAGGATACATCTTCCCTACGGTTGTAAATTTAAGTGTCAAGTAATGTCATGACTGTGCAAGTTACACCTAATACTTTCAGGGTTATAGTGTAGGTACATTACACGTCACCGCGGCAAATGATCTAACACCGCTAGATCCTTTAAAAACCAGTGGTATCCTACTCAGCATTGCGAAAGAGATCCTCGGCAGATGGAAGACTCTTTCAAACATCTTTTCAATCCAGTCATCCTCATAAACCTACCACGATATTTAGTGCGGCCAAGCAGTGAATTGAGAGAAGTGGCTCAAACGATGACAACGATGACCCTCATGCTATCAGACACAGAAGAATTGCACCTTATGAGAATAATACAATAAAAATGCTTTCAACTAGTTTCAACTAAAAATGCAGCTTGTGAGAAAAAAATCATTAATGCGACCGAAATTAATCTTCGCTGTTAAAGCATTAAGTGGTGGGTATTCCGAAGGTTGTGAAGAAATCTGACCTAAAATGGATAAAGTCTTGAGCAGAGAAGGAATTCTTTAATCCGTGTCTGTCTGCTGCCATGGCGTTCTGGAAGGTGAGTTTGGTGACATTTCATCACGTGACAATTAATCACTGACATTTAATCACTGGATAGTTTGTAAAAATGGTGTTAGTTGCATCTGCATATCTTTTTCAAGTCCTTTCACAAAAGTCCATAATTCAGGGTGATGACATTGAAAAAGTACATGCTGTCAGCTCGCAGCTTCACCCTTACCATTGGAAACGGCATACGAAGCAGATTACGACGCCTTAAGAACGGCGTCCCACAGGGATCTGTCCTGGCACACCTCTTCAACATCTACATCTATAACCTTCCAACCACCGTCTCCAGAACGTATGCATATGCTGACGATCTAGCAATCGTGCATGCTGATGGAGACTGGCAGGCAGTGGAAGGCACGGCTATTGTAGATGAATATCTCTAGACCTCGAAGCTAAAGCTCAGCACTACAAAAGCGGTGTCGGCAGCCGTCCATCTTGACAACAAGGAAGCTAAACGTGAGCGAAAAGTCAACTGCAACATCGAAATCCTGCCCTTCTGCCCCGAGCCCAAATATCTCGGAGTAATATTGAACAGGTCGCTCACGTATCGCTGACAACTTGAGTTACTTCGCAAGAAGCCGACATCATGCGTCGCACTCTTGAGGCAGCTTGCTGATTCCGGTTGGGATGCTAGAGCAACAGCCCTGCGAACGGCCACCTTAGCCCCGGTGTATTCAACAGCAGACTACTGCGCTCCTGTTTGGTGCAGTAGTGCTCACACCCGTCTCACTGAACCTGCCATCAACGACGCCTTGCGAACTGTGACTGGATGCCTGCTTCCTACACCAGCGGACAACGTTCCTATCCTCGCAAGCATCCAACTTGCTGAGCTTCGTCGCATTGGAGCCACACTGTCTTTAGCACGCCGTGCCATGGAACCTAAACACCTGCTGCATTCAGTGCGAATGCACGATGCCTCAAATCGAGACACCCGTTTGTAGCCACCGCACAAGAACTCATCAGTTTTCCTGACGACAACAACAACAACATACGTGCGGAACACTGGGAAGATCACCAATGGAATGCGCAGTGGGCGGAAAATCCCACAAGATTCCGCATTTTCATCCCGGACACCAGCACCCATCCTCTCGTGATGACCCTTCCAAGAACAGCGTGGGTTCGGCTTAACCGCTTCCGCACTGGTGTCAGGCGTTTCCGCTCCTGCTTGTACAAATGAGGTATGGCCTCCTCTGAGGCCTGTGCTGTGGTGCAGAAGAACAAACCGTCGACTATCTTGTCCTCCAATGTCCAATCCATCGGCTCCTCATGGACTGCACGGCCTGACGCTTCTGGACGATGAGACAATCGAATGGTTGCTCAACACCTGCCCCGAGATCTAGTTCGGCCACGCAGTGGTTTGAAGAGCTGGCTAAAAAGAAGACGATCAAAAAATGTTGTCAGCCAGTATCAAAAAAACTTCAGTAACGTCGGGTGACAGAACCATAGCTAAAGCAGATAAACAGCGAAGAGCCATCCACAAACTGTCATTCTTTTCGTGGTCTTCTTTCACAGCAATTTCGTTAACTTTTCGCATAACACTTTTTGTCAAATGAAAATAGCAACTCGTTGACTGTTTCGCTTGGAAATGCTGATCCAAAAGCGTTTATAGCTGCAGCCTCAAAATCTAGCAGTATTCTCTCAGGAGAAGCCAAAATAATCATTCTTTTCAATTCATTCAACATGCGATCATGCACAACTTGAATCTTGTTCTGTAAAAGGCAATAAATGGCGGCAGAATTTATGCCACGAGCGAGTTCGAAATGTATTGTGTACAATTAAAAAAATGTGTATTGTTTACAAAAGTGCGTATTGATCCATCTAGTGATAGAGTCTAAGGGATTAAATGTCTACGTGTTAATTGTCTGCGTGAATAACTGTCTAGTGATTACATGTCAGTGATTGATTTTTGCGTGATAAAATGACACGTGATTAAATGTCTGTACACCCTGGGTTTTCATCCCTCTTTGCAGAAAGGTGGGAAGGAATGCACCAACTACCGGGATAATTCCCTCCACCCTCCTTCCTGGAAAACTGAATGGCAAGTGCCTTGAAAGAAGATTTGACCAGTTAACAGAACATAAGCTGGAGGATAACCAATGTGTTTACATCCTCACTGCAGCACTGCAGACCAAACGCAGGTCGAGACGTTCGAGTGTCTTAGCATGCTATTCGCGAGTAACGGGATGCAGAACAAAGATATTAATACACAGATTGGCGAAGCAAACCCTGCACTGCGTGAGCCTTATTGTTCCGTGGCAACAAAATTGGAGCTTTCATGCTCGAAAAGGATTTCAGTTGGCAAAGAGGTTTTTGTTCCGACCCTCACTTGTAGTACAGACACGAATGTTGAGTAATGACTGAAAGAGCGATACCTCAAGAACAAACGTAAGAGATGCGTGTAAAGTTTCAACAAAGTGTAAACTGTTAAATTCCTGATGACCCAAGTATCGAGACACTTCCCGGAATAAAAAGGTCTTAGCTCATCCACATGACCAGAATGTTCAGAAAAAGGTTGATGAGGCGAGTCCACTCTTCTGTAGTCATTGGAAAGTGACCAAGAAGCTGAACCATAACCAAGTTGCATGAATACATCTCCGTTCTAGCTTCTTCATGTGTAGCGCCTTCGTGCGGAGTCAGCAGAACTATCAGATATTTATGAAAGCCGTGATGGGTTTCAAAACCTCCTATGGTTACTGACACCACCCTCCAAAAGGTATGTGGGCACTAAATTGAATGGCATAATCATCCTTCGTGATCAATCTAGCACAGGGGTCACCAAACTACGGCCCGCGGGCCAAATCTGGCCCGCGAAGCCATTTTATCCGGCCCGCGTAGACATTTTGCCAATGAGGAAAAACAATATAACAAAGGAAAATTTGTTGATTTGGCAGAAACATTTCCTGAAACAATCACATTTTG
>Ga0210059_1012639_pt1 | contig 12721 bp, 11 predicted proteins | sample Ectturendosymbi2_FD_188042 | JGI IMG/M metagenome (GOLD analysis project Ga0210059, IMG submission 188042) | Ecteinascidia turbinata endosymbiont from Florida, USA - Sample 2 (SPAdes) (version 2) | ecosystem: Host-associated > Tunicates > Ascidians > Unclassified | place: Key West, Florida...
CCCTGGGGTGCCGCGGCATCCTGGTTGGAAACAACTGGCCTGGATAAAACGGCGCACCAGTCAACTTTTTTGATAGCGCGTCTCTTTTTGTTAATCCGTAGATTTTAACCAACAACTTGCAAGAAGTGCACACAACAGTGTTATAAGTTTGAATCGCAAGTCGCTGAGGCAATTACATATACCGGTGTAGCCAGACGTGATGAAGAAAATCGCCTTAACACGAGTAGAACCGTCACTGGCCTACATTTAAAATCCCCAACGTCTGGTCAGCGCTCATTTATGAACGCCCGAAGCGCACAAGCGATTGGAAATCGAAGGCTTGTCTGGGTCGCGCGAACGCTATTCGCTCTGCAGCTGGTTTGAAAGGTACATGAAATCTTAAAGAAAATGTGAAACATTCCCATTTATGCAGAGGTTGACAAACGTGATTTATGCAATTTACATTTCAACTTGCACGATATGCGGCAAGCAACCTGAAAGGTCTTCCGAGCGAAGGGCGTCGCATCAAAGAATTTGGAACACAGCAGATGCGGGAAGAGAACTGCTGAACTACCGTTTGTCAAACAAGCCTTTCAATTTCACGTGCATAGAGAGTTTGCCTGTTTTATGTAGCCCCTTGACAGTTCATTCGTTGGTCGTCTTACGTAGTGTGCAGCAAACAGCATGTCAAGCCATGAACAGGTCTACTCCCGAGTGTTTGCTAGTACCTTCTCCTTGTTGTTTCGGTTTCGTGAAATCTCGTCTGCTCCTGTCTTTTAATGTAGTCCCTTTAGATCTTTTGCTTCAGATTCCGACTTAGTTCAGGTTGTTACAACGGTGCCGATCTTATTAAGTTATTTACGATAATCCTTGCTGACAGACTACTATGTCTAGGATCCGTTTTCAAACAGTGTTTTTTCCTTGCTTGAGACACCTATACCATTTATTACACTACACAGTTTTGCTGAAAGCTTGACTAAGTCTGACGATGCGTACTTGAAACGCGAAATAGACTTCGCATTCATCTATTCGCTAACTGACTCTACCGAGACAAAGCCTGTAGAGACACTACATAGCACAAGAGAGTGTTTAGTAATTACCAACTTATCTTCAACATTGGAGCTTCTTTCGACAAAACTTGGCATTTTTCACTCAAACTCAATACCACTGACATGCCAGCCAGGGTTGCCGCAGGTAGCTTGCAAAACATTGTAAAACAGTTTTTGACTGAAAACCCACACCTACCAGTCAAAATGCAGGGCTGCCTAGGGAAACCACCTGAACCGATAGCAGCATTGGTGAAAGTAGTGACGTAAAAGTTCAACTTTTAAACTCAAAGCAGTCTGCGAGAGGCAAAGATTTGCCAATACCCTACCTAAGTAAATAGAAGTGTTGCGTGGCAGCTGCTACGAATTACCCCCGAAATTCTCACGGGCGAACGTAACGAGCATCGCATGTTGTTGAAGGTAAAGATTGTGTCGTTAAGACAGTAATGGCTATCGCCGAAAGTGAAGTACGCCACCAATATGAAGACGATACAGCTGAAGACGGATAGGGAAGTCTATGATGAAATGTTAAATATTTTAGAATCGTAAAATACGCTAGTAATCACGATCACGATGCTTTGACAGTTTTTATTGCCTCAATCACGCAGCCTTCGGGCTTTTTATCTGTTACCATGGGTGTCGGAAAGGGATTGCCTTGATCCTCCTTGGATTTTGAAAGTTGATATTTTGTTATTAACTTTTCTGTGGAAAAGTGTTTTTCTTCTTGTTTCGGAGTTGGTAAAAAAAAATTTCACAAGTGTTGGTCCCCCTGGAAAAATCTACAACAGCCCACCCTGGAAAAAATCCATTGCAAGCGCGCTTTCGGATTATGACAGATTTGAGCGCTCAACTGTGACGTGGTCTCTGCTGCTAGGAATCAATAACGCATTTTCCAAATGGGATTCGGTCACTCTTTTCTCCTTATTTGTATCACGCTACAAAAACAATGGCTCGACGCTAGCGCGCTACAGGCGCAACAGCCCAGCGAAATTTTCTTACACGGACAAGATGGGTAGTACAAGTGCTATGTGTGGTTCCTTTTTGAAGCGGAATCATAAAAATAGTTCCACTGACCACTTTTAAAATTTCGTATCAGGCAATGAGAATAGATTTGGGATTTTGTGTCAGTTGGACAAGATTTGGCTTTTGGACCCATAAAAATCGTAAAAAGGCAAAAACATCTTACAACTTTTAACTGAGAAACTTGATTTGAGACGGAATTCCACTAAATCAGCATGCAAATCGAGACATTAAATTCAAACTTCAATGACAGATTTCACATTATTCCGAGTCGAAAAGTTCTCAGATCCCCAGTTCAGTAGGTTGGATTGGTCTTTGTCGACAATAACTAGTATACTCGGAATGCTTTACCGGATCAAGATTAGTTTTGTCCATCAAAGTTTACAAGTCTTTCTCGTAAACGTTTAAAAGTGCAATATTGCTCTTGGGTTATTGCTTGTGCGTTTCAAACTTGCTAGCTAGCAGCCTGGAACGCCCGTGCCTAACACAGCTATGGAAGGCGGTTTTGTAGATCAAGTTCAGCTGCGCTGAGGTGCAACTTCTCACGCAGGAGAGCAACTGTGCATATGTTAAACAATACATGAAGTTTCGTATATGAAGCAAAAATGCAAGAAGCAATTAAGCGGTTCGCTAGTGCTTGATTAGTGTAGTGGTTCCCAACATGGGGTGCAAGCCCCAAGCTTAATGGCGGAAGTAGGCTTCTTACGTGGAAATGGACGCTTGTTTTTTAAGTAATTAAATTTATATTTCGAAGGGGTACATCACGACTTTGAACATGATTACATGGGACATAGCCCAAAATAGGTTGGAAAACACTGGATTAGTGACAGTGAAGCAATACCTCACGGGTCACGATTTTGTGCAAAGAAACAATATTTGGAAAAAGTGTCGTAAGTCGGAGGACTGCGTTTGATCGTAAGGAAAACAAACAGTGAACGCAAAACGTGCGCAACAATCTCTCGGTTTGTTTTGAAAAGCAGTGAGCGCACAACTTACCGGCACTCGCAACCATGCTGCGCACATTTCTGCTCAACTTCGCAAAACATACTCGAAGCCCGACTACTGCTAAATGCAGTTTTTGTGAAAAGATGCACCCAGCGGGCTTCCCACCTGACTTGCAAGTTTCTCGTTGCTTGCCTGACGCGAAGGTCGTTTCGGTCTACATCACAATTGCCTGTCACTGCCACAGGACAAGTTTCATTATATTCGCCTTTGATTACACTTGCACTCCCTTCGGAGTACAACAGGTGGTCTTCGGGAGCCAATCTCAGCATGCACAGTGATACGTCGATACTTGAACGAATGCTGGATTAATTCGCGATGAAGTTTCCCATGCACACCTCTGCTTACGCCGAGCACGAGACTTTCGACTTGCAAGGTTTTGTTACGACCGTAAATCGATCTTCGCTTAACGGCTTCGGTAGCGCGCCTTCAACCCAGTGTAACACTTAAGCCGGTTAAGTAAAACGTATCGAAAAACTCCAATACAACCGGATGAGCGAGGGTTTTTCAGCTGTTTCGCACAACCTTGGTTCAGACGCACAGCAAGGAGGCTCTTACTGTACTGCAACGAAGCTCGACGACGTCGTTTTCACCAAAACGGTTCAACTACATTCGCACAACCACAACAACAAAGTCACCGAGTTCGTCACCTGTAAATCCTCCCACCTCTGCAACGACCAATTATCTAGATACAGTGCTTCTCAACCTTTCATGGTTCGTGCCCCCCAAAAACGTCCTGTTTCCCCCTAAATGTACCACAGGGCCGCGATTGAGAAACCTTGAACTTTACGCAAATTACCACACAACTAGCGGTCAAGCTACGAAACAAAGGCCGCCCTCCCCTTGCTCTAAACTCGTCATTTCCAAATTAAAAGGGTGATCGGCTGAATGTGAGACATGGCCACACGTAGTTTAGCAAAAAACCGGCAAAGACGGAAATAGTACTCTGAATTTCCATCGATCCTAAGAATAACCTTTCAAGAGCACTAAGGATTCAGAGGACTTACGTAAGGTTGAACTGTATGCATGAATTTCTTGTCGGTTGTAGCTGGACCCCCACCCAAAAAAATTCCCATTGAAGTTGAACTGTCGGCAAGCCCACGTAAAGCAGGCTATAAGCGGCACCAATTGAAAATTTGCCATCTTCGACGTCTCACACTTTTCTGACAGAAACGAGTCGTCGGTCTATCCGACCTTCAAGCTTTGATTAACTTTAAACCACCGATATAGCACAATAGAAGTCACATAAAAAGTTATAGCAAAATGAAAGTTCCTCTTTACAGACAATTTTCTGCGCAGGCTGACGAAGCTCTCTCAACTCGGGCGCGATTTTCAGCGAGCTTCAAACAAACACAAATTAAAAAAAACAACACTTGATTTTCCCACTGGATCTTGAACAAAGCCTAAGCACATCCGAGCAAGTTTCAACGAAATCGCCGCCAAGCACTCACGTGCAATAGCAACGCCGCTGCAAGAAACGACAAGCCTTGACAATATCCCACTTCCTGATCGAGCACAGAATACGCCTTCGATATGCGATAAAGGGAGTCCTGGCCCAGGCCTCCCGTGTCCTTGAAGTAGTCGTGGGCGGGAAAGGTGCGGTGGATGTCGCGCTGGATGATGCTCTCCTGTGGCGAGTCCTGCGCACACACATTTGCTTCACGCTGAACTTTTACGCAAGTGTGCTGTGCCCTGTTTTTTTCAGTAATTTTTCGGTCACAGACCAAATTTTTTTTGAAACGACCGAAAAAATTAAGTGATTTCGGTCAGAATGTCTGAAAATATAGGCTAACGGACACTGTTACGGCGAATTTTGATACAACCGTACGACAGATGACCAAAACGTCTCAACAAAAAAAATGACTGAAATGTCTCAGCGCATAAAAAACAGGCTGTGCCTGACTGATTGACTGGCTGTGCTGTATGCTGCCACGCATCGCAGCTGGTAAATATACGGTAAGTGTTGTAAGATCAGACGACAAAGATGGGCACGCGGGTCTGACGGGGAGACAAGCGAAATCACAAATGCAAAAAAAAAAAACATTTTTTACTTTGGTAATAAGTGTCCTGTACTTCTCCAACATGTCATCGTTGTCGTGGCAACCGGCCAAAAGCTGCCAGACTTCACCGCGGAGGGGATCGGGGACGCTGCCAGGTTGTCGCACGAGAGACCGCAGTCCGGTCGGACGCCGGGACAGATCGGCGTGCCACCGGGTCAGGGCATCCCCCCAATCGGAGAGCACTCTTTCCGAGCATTCCTTGTTGACTTCGCCAGACCCGCTCAAGAGCGGTTCATCCGTGTCTGGAAAAGTGGTCGGTTTTTTGATGCGACAAAGAGATTAAAAATGCAAACGATGCAGACGAAGAAAATGACATCGTGCGAGGGTTTAAAAATGCGTTGGCATTTGACAACTTCGAAAGCATTTGTACCTTCTTTTGGGAGTGAATTGCGTTCAATCAGCGAGTCACAAGCGTAGTATAAAAAAGTTCAGTCATTTTAAGAACCAAGTTGCAACATCTAGTCATTGTGTTATGCGTGCCTTGAATGGAGCCCATCAAAAACAACAAAAAGAAAACAGACAAAGGAAATTAAAATCTTGGAACTATGTGCAAGATGTTTTTATTTCTATATAGCTCCGAACCTTGACCATATGACACCACTTTCCAAAAAAGTTGAGAGTGAATCCACAACTCCACTAATATATCGCAGAGTTCAAATTGACATCTTTTAAATATATGAGCGTTTCCAACACCCCCGCCCAAAAGTTTTCCACAGTTTTTCTAAGTTTTCGAACAAAACTCGACAAAGCTGTGCCTTCCTCCGCCAGACCTCAAGATCGTTCGATGCGAACATTCCGGAGCAAGGCAATGTGACGCAACAAACGTGATTATTCGGATACACCATGAAATGAATGGGTCATGCTTGGCTAAGTAGCATTGAACGAAGAAATGTGACGCAATCGTTCACACTGAAAGCACCAGCAGCGTAACAATCGATATACAGTGACGCAACTTTAATCAGGGGAGAGGCGGCTCCAGAAAATTTGCTTGATTCAATCTTGCGGGTAAAAGCAGTACTTGTTTATGAATACAACAGCACGAAAGTCATGTCGCACGATATACATGGTAAATACTTTTGTTGGTGTGCGTGAAAAAACCGTCATCCGTTTTTGCGCTCATTCACATACAACCACCTCTTGTGCTTTATTGTGTGATCCTTGATCAGGACATTGCATCTTGTAAGCACGTGCAAATAAGTTAACATACGTTTCAAATCGGTAAACGACGATGCGCACGCTTGTAAATGAATGCAAACTTGCACTGTCCATTCAGCACATGTGCGTCTGTCGAGCCTTAATTTCGCGAGCACTTTTTTTCGCTCTTATCGGTTTGACCTTACGCTCATCATCGCATTCATCTACGAAAAAAATGCGCTTTGCATTTTATATAAGCCTTGCGAGTTGGACCCCAACCATTCTGACTGAACTTTGAATGTAAACATGAGATTGATTGATGTTCAATGCTTTTTCAAACCTGCACTGTCAAAGTATAAGATGTTATTTCAGAGATCAAAAGCGATGTTTGCTGACGGTGGCAAGAGTTGCCTTTCGAAACACCTAACAAGTTTTCATTTAAATCACCGCTTGTTGCGCTATTGTTTCTTAAAGCATATTTGGTCATTACAAACATTTGTTTTTTGGCAACGTGAAGTAATTAAGGAGCAATGAACAAATTCAGTAACATTTTCTAATAACTGATGTCAGGTAATGCACGATAGCTAAAATGCACTCACACATAATCATATCGTGCACTTGTTAAAAAAGTACTGAAGAGTTCTTCAATTGTTGGAGCATTACCAACTGGCCAGGGGGGAACGAACCCGTCAATGAAAGTTACCAAGGGGTAAACTAAAGAATTTTTTTTATTACGTAATCGTTCTCCAAGGCAGCAGTTTTTTCACGTTCATCCAAGCGAAGCGAACAGACTTAATCATTCGCCAAAAACTCAGCATACCCACGTTTTTTCATAACATTTTAAACAAAAAAGCGCAGAAACGTTTTTTTTTAAATCTAACTCGTATCAGTAATCACTCACCGTCATCGTCCTCTTCGTCCTGAGGACAGGAGGAGCTGAGGGCGTGCTCTCCGCCGCGATTGGCGCCATTCACCGGATGACTCCATCTCGTTCGGCTCGTCTCGCTTTCGATGTTGACGACCTCGTACATCTTCTTGTTCACTTTCTGATTCTCCAACTGCAAATTAACGGCGGTAGGCGGTAGTGGGTGCCAGAAAAAAAACGAACTTGCCGAGGCGTAGTAAACTCGCGCTCACAGCCCGTACAAACACGAGAAAATCAATGCATCTCTCGAGAATTCTTCGTACCATCGATGACTACGTTCAGCGCAAAATAAGCACCCGTCCGCTTATCGGGAGAACCACGATGTCACTGCGCCTTTACAGCGTAAGTATGGTTTCTCACACAAACAAACCGATTGCAGAAGAAAAGAAGGAATCGCGAACGTCACGAAACGAACCTCGCGCAGTCTCACGAAGAAGTTCTCGCGCAGGATCTTCTTCCCGAAATACCAGAACTTCTCGGACGGTGGAAAGATCCGGGCCTTGGTCTCGATCAAGAACCTGACCGGCTCCTGGATCTCTTGTATAACGAGGTCGACTGCCACACTCAGAAACACACGAGTACCTGTCGAGTACATGGGCGTACGTAGAACTTTACTCTCCACTACCGTATGCGCAAATTTGCATTAACAAATGCAGGCAGCGTTTCCTACTGAACGTGACGGTGAATTTAAAGCAGCTCGTTGCAAGATGTTGCGCGGTCTACTTTAAGGTGCGGGAAAAATACGCTTGACTTAACAGTATTTGATGGGTGTCGTTTGGGATCCAGGATGAACGTGTCACTGCGCGGTGCATTAACCTGCAGCTTGGGGACGGCACATCGAATGTTAAGGTCGAGTTCTTGAACATCTTTCTGTGGAGTTCCTTGGTTTGTACCCGGTTCCACTACTTTAACTTAGAGCGGAGTTGCGTCGCAGTTGCGTGGCAAGTTTTAACACGCTGTTCGAAAGTGTAGCGACTTTTCTGTGAAGATAGGCAACTGATCGAGACGAAGAATTATCGAAGTGTCGTCACAGTAGCATGCACAGCAGCTTCGTGAACGATCAACATGAGTAGGGATGCAAATCGAAGAGAATCTGAGCAAAGGGACCCAGACAAGCGAGCCCGCATTTAAAATATCCTTTGTAACTAGTGAAACAATAACTTGGACTTCGCTTAAAACTTTCGCTCAACTTTGCTCTGTGACTGGTTTTATGCTGCAACCACTCAACTCTGAACATTGAAGCAGGTCAGGTCAGATCAGTTATTGAACTACATACCGGCCAAACAATGACGGCAAATGCGCAAAAAGCAATAGTTTTGGTTCTTGTGTCGAATGCAGTGGCGGCGCACGTGCAGACACAGCAGAGAGTCTACACAGATTCCGAAGCGGTATTTCGAAGTTACGGCGCGTCGCTTTTTCGGCTACAAACGGACAAAAACCGGACGACGCTCCAACTGCAAAACGCAATCACCTTTCTGGGTTTCCGTGTTGAGCAGAGCGAACTGCGCCGCGGTCGGATCCCAGGTGCCACTGACGGAGTGAATTCCGCCGTGATCTTCGCTGACGACCGCCCGGTCCATGTCGAGCAGGTGCATGTCGCCCTGCTTGACGTTGCGGCCGGGCGTGAGCAGCAGGCCGAAGCACCTGCGCGCGACGTCGTTGGCTTTTATTATGTCATGAAGTGTAGCTTCGCTGGCGATGCGTGAATAAAAAAAACGGGTTCGGGCGAATCGGACGAGCGCTGCGCGAACTTCGACCATCGCGACGCCGCACACGCCGCGATAAAACAGACGACCGCACAGTGGAAGTTGTTCTTTCATGAAACGTCAATGGCGTAGGTCAGGGTCTCTAACCTAAGTCAGGGGTCTCTCACCTACGGCCCGCGAGCCAAATCCGGCCCGCGAAGCCATTTCGTCAGGCCGCAAAGGAATTTTGCCAATAATGAAAAAATTTCCGAAAAATTTGTTCATTTGCTAGAGTGTAACAAATCACGAAACAACCGCATTACGTTAAGGTGTCCGGGCATTCGAACTGTTGTGTAACAGCTTCTGTGGCCCTCGGACAAAGACCCTGGCGTAAGTGATCGATCGAGATTGTTTTTAACGACCTTGTACGAAGTGAAATCGACGAGTTTCCTCCATATCTGGTTCCGTCACTTTCGTTTTTTCGTCATTTCCGTACCTACCTTTCTATGGTCAGTTCGACGTTTGTTGTCTGCGTCACGGTGACAATCACTTTCTTTTCCAAGCTTTTCCTGAACTTGAAGCAGGATGACGTTTTGTCCCACGGGACTGTGGCGTATCCACCTCTGCCGTCGTCCTCCCTTGAAGATCAGCGGATTCGTGCGTGAGTATGGTAGACAATGGCAAGCTAATCTTGACAATCGCATCATGACACACCGTACATAAACCGGGATTTTAATGAAGCCCATTGTTTTTACTACTACTATCTAAACAAATTTCGAAAACTGAGGTTTGCATTACGAATGATTCCGTTCTCGCGAGGTATCTGCGTAACGTAGGAACCTCTACGACTTTGAAAGCTTGACAATGCTTCAAAATTTGCGCTAGATTCGACAAAAAGAGAGCAAAGCAAGAACTGAAAACGTGCCTCTACGCAAGGTTGCCGGAAGTCACGTGACATCAGCAGCAATTGCACGAACGGTTCGTTACGCAATCGTTTGTTGCGAAAATCCTGTCACGGTCAAGATACTTTACTTTTGTGTATAACGTGCAGCAATCCCGGGAAGTGAATGACATGCCGACTTAAAACTTGCTCGGAAAGGCAATCCAAACCCATGCAAGAGTGTAATGCAGCACGCGCGTGGGTCACGTAGCTTGTTGTTTACTGTGAGAGCCGGGCTACACTGCGGCATTGCTTGTAGCAGCGCCAACGCCCATATCGGAGCACGCAGTGAGAAAAGCACCGATAAGTGAAAGCTGAACAACCGATTTCTGAAGCGAAGGTTCACGACGGATAGTGAACAAAAGAAAAGAAATAAGAATACATTTAAAAACACATATAACAAAGTCAATGAACACGATTTAAAATAATAAAAACTTCAGGCGGAAAGGATACTTTTGACAGTGAATTTGACGCACAATGCAAATGCTGATTGAGGCACCATGACATTTGAATAACGTTTCATGTCACATTTCTCATTCTTACTACACTGAAAGTTGCCTTATTATGTTGTGGAAGCATTTACAACATAGACGCGGGTTACCACGCGAGCGATCAAGCACGAAAAGACGCTCGTCCCCCCCTGTCCACCGCAAACTGAATAAAAAAATCTTTTCACTTTTACTTGGGTAGGAGTGGAATGTTAGATACTGTAGCAACTACACATATCATGGAACAGTCAGGTTGACTGTAAAAGTGATGACTATTCGCCGTGCACCGAAGTGGAGAACACATTCGGGCAGCGACAAAAGCTGTTAAAAAACGTCATACTTGATCTCGAGGGAAACGTCGAAGCAGTAAATAGATTGATCGGCGATCGGCGACATTCCCGGTTCGCTGTCGCTCGCAGCAAGCGCTTCACTGTGTGGAACCATGGAGGCGCCGTCACGGACTTGCGACCTGAATGGGCGTGTTATGAAAAAAGCACATGTGGGCGTTAACTGTTGCTGGTATTCTCGTGATTTACTGTACATCAACGCTGACATGGTTCTGAAGTAACCGGTTCCTGGTTGTTTTTATCGCCGAGACATTTCGGCCACTTGTCCGGAATATCTTGAAAAATTCTGACATTTTTTCTTCGTTGACAGATATTTTTTACGACTTACAAAAAGCCTTACGACCGAATTGACTTAAGTTTTTCGGTCACTTAAAAAAAATTCGGTCAATGACCGAAAAGAAAACCCAGACCAATTCTCCACACTGGAAGCAACAGTAGCGAATGGGTGTAAACAAGTGATGAGGTTTCGTTGCAGCAGTTAAAACCTATAACACACGATTCGAAGCAGCAGAAGTTTGGTGACTCAAACAAAGCACGTTTCGTGAATCGACTGCGGCTTTTGAGAAAGAATCACTAGTTTGGCGTGTGCATTTACTAAACTGTGTCGTTGCATGACGGGTGGCGCTTGCATGCGGCGAGAAATTAGCGGCGTTGTTTTCACCAGATCGTCATACGCCGCCTGATGAGATTTGGTTCTAGTTTCTAAAGCAGGGGTTCTTAGTTTGCTTTAATACCCCCGGGGGTATTGAGATTAGATGTTGGAGGTGTTCAACAGTGTTGGAAAGTACAGTCCAAATCCAGACTCAAGTTCTCACTCTTAAAAACTTGAATGTGATGCAGCCTTTGCATTGACTTTTTTCCTCACTATTTTTGAGAATATTCTTTACCATTTCTGTGTTTGTTTCTTGCACTTTTTGTCGTTAAATTTTTGTTGAAAAGGGGTATCCTGAATCCAGATTGACCGAAAATAGACTGAGGGCTATTGAGGCGTTAAAACTTTTAGGATCACTCTTGAAAGGCGTGTTTTACAACGAGAAACGTTTCGGGCGATTGTGCATTGCAAAATATGAGGTGGGATTTGCCAAGCTACTTCCTCCAATAAAACACCCACGGTGAAATCTGACGTTTCTGCGCTCCACCAACACGAAATCAAAACATTCGTAACTGAGATAAGGCTTTGAACGAGTAACCTTGAAAAAGTTATGCTGAACGCAAAATCCGCGTTAAAAACTCTTTTCAAGACAACCTTTGCTCGAAGGCAAAGGTATTTTACGACAAGAGCTTTCTTACCGACGCATTTCGTTGACAAAGTGAGATTTAGCAAGTCATGAACAAGCTTGTGATGCAGCGGTGCAACCAAACAAGTGGCAAGTTTCGGACGAGTACCGGCTACGGTTGATCGAAGTTGTGACGATTGTTCATATTGACCCCAGTGGCGACGAGATGTAGGGCGGTTTTAGTGTACTGCGTAAAATTCCAACCATTGCCTACGTCAACGTACATGGTGGTGGACTTCTTTTCCTTTTAGTTACAAAACACTTTGGACCAATTTTTATTCGAATCCACTGACATTTGCTACTTAAGCAAGGAAGCTAAATTTTAGAGTAGACCATCACCTAGCGACGAAATACAAGCATTTACTATGGCAACATCAGGGGGCTTTTGACCCATGCGCTTTACTGACCATACATTGGGACGGGAAGATCACAGCATTACGATCGCACCAAAGCGGGCCGTTTACCAATTTTAGTGCCTTGCAAAGACAGACGTCCTCCTCAATCGTCTGGCTGTCACAAGCTAGAATCGGGTAAGGCGTACGACTAAGCGGAAGTAGTGGTCTCGGAACTACATCGGTGGGGGGCAAAACGGTTCAAATACGTGCAATGTGTTTCGATACAGTCAGCGTTAAGCAGGAAGGAGTCAGCGATTTCATCGAAACCTCGCTCGCGAGAAACAACCCTTGACTTTAGCGACATCACATGCCCGAGGTTATCCTTGACGGAAATCCCCGATCATCGACACATTCGCTGGGCACCTTCTGGCCAAGTATGGATAAGTGGACTTCTGGAGATCACTGCACGATCAGCTATTACTG
>Ga0210059_1012640_pt1 | contig 12720 bp, 6 predicted proteins | sample Ectturendosymbi2_FD_188042 | JGI IMG/M metagenome (GOLD analysis project Ga0210059, IMG submission 188042) | Ecteinascidia turbinata endosymbiont from Florida, USA - Sample 2 (SPAdes) (version 2) | ecosystem: Host-associated > Tunicates > Ascidians > Unclassified | place: Key West, Florida...
TCGGATCAGGATCGGATTATGTTTTGAGCATACTTTTCGGATCAGGATCGGATTCGGATACTTCTGAAATTTTTCGGATCGGATCGGATCATCAAATTTTAATATCCGCACAACACTGCTGTATTGCTCAGTCACCTAAGAAACAACTATGCTTTTTTGTAGGATACTGCTGGTAGCCCTATACATAGCTCTTATCTGTAGTACAACCTTGCTTTGATCAGGTGCAGTGACGTAACTAGAGATTTGAACCAGGAGGAAACTCAGCTGAAGGGAGTCCACTGGCTAACACTCAGAAAATAGTTGAGAAACAAATAGCAAATCTGGTATTGAACGGCTATGTAAAAACATGAATATACTGGAAAACACTCCGAAAAACGCAAAAAACAACTATCTACCGAAATCAAAGGAATGGCAAATACCAAAATACAAGCTAGGTAAGGGCCCGGTTTTTACATTTAACTTCACAGGGGGGGAGATTCACACTCCTGCCACCCGTCAGTTATGCTACTGCCACTGATCAGGTGCATTTCAAACATGAACAGCCACAAGTTCTTTTGATGGAGTCACACATAACAATCGGTACGATTCAGAAAACGCAGGTCGCAGCCAGCGTGCTTTGAGTATATCGACACAATAGTTGGCATGCGGTTTGACCAACTGCCATGTTGAGGTTCATGGGAACTCGTTGGAAGACCCTGGCGTTATCACCACGAAAGTTGAATAAAACTAAATTTCGTGAATAAATTAAGACATAAATTTTTGAGGAATTTTGATCTACTGTAAATGATCATATACCGACCATTGACTCAATGCGTTTGTTGGAGGTCCCCTTCGATCTTGAAGCCCTAGGCTTAAGCCTATATAGCCTATAGGTAAATCCGGCTCTGGTAGGAATGTTGCATTGAACCTGGTGGCTACTAAAACTCGCTCTTCATGGCAGGTTGTATAGATCTCTGCATCCAAAATTGTATGCCACACGCAGTATCTGCATGCATGACTTCCTGAAATTACACCATAATTGTGGTGCATACGTGGGCGTACAAAAGGAACAAAAAGTACGTTTTTAACTGGACTATTTATCTAAATGTTTTTATTTTCTCTCAAATTTGAACGAAGCTCTTCTCATTTGCCCAAATATAATTGAAGCTGTTGCACTGTACCCAAATGCTGCTAATTTATTCAAATATTTGTAATTTTTCTCAAAATTGAATGAATTTTTTTAGTTGGTTCAAATTTGATGAAAGCTGTTAGAATTACTACATGATTCCAGTTCACTGAAGAGCAGTGTCTTATTTGTCATCAGGGGCAAAAAAGAATGGCAAAATAGTCTCAGATTATTTTGTTGTTTTCCCCATTGTTTTGCCATTGATTTGGCAATTATTTTGCCTTATTACGAAAATAAAGACTACCTCCCTTACACGTGAATGCAGCTGTATACTTTGCCCAAATGTTGAATATTTTTGTCCGATTTATGGCCAACTGTTCAGCTTTGGAGATGCGACCGCATCCCCTGCATCCCCATGCCGTATGCTTATGCATTCTTCTATTGTTGCTACGAATTCTGTGCAAGATGTGGCGTAATCACGTCGCCACATGGGTTTAGGCTAGTAACAGTGGAAGGAATTTGGATTTGAACAAGGTTCGGTTTTCGCATTTGCATTGTATTTTGCAACACAGTTTTTGATTTGGATATGAATCTGAAAAACTTGAATCACTGTACTGGTATCTGGAAAAGACTCAAGGTCACAGTATCAGTCCCAAAGCCATAATCACGATATGCAAATACTGCGTTAAACCACGATAAGGTGTCTCTCAGTGTATTGTGTTCTGCTGACCACTCAGTGAAAGCAAAGTCTCAGGTCTCCCTCTATGGAAGTTTCGGACACTTGATCCTTAAATGCAGAATCGCACGACTAGACAGGCAAAACAGAAAATTTCCGCCAGTCTTGATCATCACTGAAGCAAAAAAGGCTCATTTCTTTGTGTGCAAACGAAGTGTGTTTGCCCATCAGGAACTCAGAGATTTGTAAAAATGACTCATTGACTGTGACTCGATTCGAGTCATTCTGTGAAGAACGAGACTCGAGTCCAGTCACCATTTTTCTCAACGTAACTCGAGTCGAGTCCTAGTCACCAAAAATTGTGACTCGAGTTGAGCCATTGTCTTGAGTAACGCTATCACTGGTATATGGTGCCTTAATTTTAAATGTCTGCATATCTCAGCACATATGCCACGCGTATGTCTTCTGAAGTCTCAATTAGCAATTTATGGCCTATATATGTGTTGCGGCAGGTAACACTGTAAAGTTACAGCAGGCAAATTGTTAACGCGCTCCTTTTAATTACGTAACGAAAACAAAAACCACAAATGTTGAAGTACACCGGCAGACGACGCGCCCAAATACATAAGACTCACTTAACTACTTTTCAGCACTTCAGCACAGCAATGCACGAGCTTCCAGGACGTTAATTGCCCAGTACAGCACAACAATGGTGTCGCCGCCAACTAAACTATGATCCACAAATGAACACTTCAACAAAGTGACTTCCACGAAAGTCAATATGTAATTCTTTTTGATATGGTGCTTTGTTGTTGGTGCTTTTTAACTACAATGGTCTTGTAGCGCCACGACTGAATTGGTACAATTTCCGATTCTTTTTCACTCGGTTTGTTTTTGTGATTTGAGTGTGTTCCCTGCAGCCAAGCGCAAAATTTAGAAATACCTGATTTATTTCAATTGCCAGTTGCTAAATTCATGAATTCCTTTTGTAATGGTGGATTATGAAGTGTGTGCGACCCGGTTGTGTTCACACACCTTCAGTGTGGGATTGATCCTCGAACCTCGGGAAGGATAGATTATGACGTCATCGCTGTTAACTCTGCGCCAGACGAATCGGCCAAAGAGAGCTCTTACTTCCATGTGCATGGAAGTCACTTATAAATGTCGCTTGCTTGGTATTTCCCTTCTCCTTGCTTTGGCCGACTTTGCTTACATGTAGCGGTTGCGCTAGCATGACTGCTACAATTACCTAATGACTTTGATAATACTTTGCTGACATTGCATCAGTCCACAAATACCAAACAATACTTGCTTCTATGCAAAATTATTATTTACCCAGAATGAAAACATCTCTGGGTTAGCTTTCTTTAAAGTATATCAGTCCGAAAATTTGGTCTAACATTCCGGAAAATTTGAAATCATCTTCGCCTTATTCATTTGGCAAAAAATATAAAATGTCCTACGATCTTGCCAGACGTCCTGTTGATCTTCGTTTTATATGCTTGTCACATTCTGTAATATTGCGCTGATGCCACTATTTTCCCTTCCATCTACCTCTATAGTTAGTTTACTCACCACACCCCCTGTACATAGGCATGCTTTTCACCACTGTTTTTTGCTGTTGTTTTTATGCTTATTTCACCTGACGTTGATTTCATGCTTTTTGTTACTTTTATTACTTCTTGTGAAACGTCTTCAATTAAAATCTGGTTTGTGTTAGCAGCAAGGCTGGCTGAGAACTTGACCTAGGTGGTCTTTCGCCAACCCTTTGTGATTCAACATGTTAGAACACGAACTCTAAGCTGTGAAACATGAAATTTCTTGTTTTTTATATTTTTTCAACACCATATAATCAACTAGTGATCTTTGATGCTGTTGTATTTCCTCTTGCTGATTCGTGTTATTTCATGATTTGAGTGGCAAAAATGCATGATTAAACCATGCCATCTTCGGCACACCATGTGTCTGGTATGAAGGCTACAGTACCAATTTACAATGTCTTGGTGAGACCCGGCCGAGAGTCGAACTCTCGACCAAGCAGCACCGAAGCGGACGAACTTGCTACTACACCACGGGCTGGTCTCAAAATGTAACTGCTGCTCTGATTTTCTGCACCTTGACCAAAAAACGAAATCAGCGCAAACTCGGTCGCTTCGAGGTTCGAGCACAAATGAGTAATCATTGGACCAACGCTCTGGCCATTTCTTCGCGCCAATCCGCACCACCAACCCTATGCACGTTATTGCCATAACAATATGCATAAACATATGTACAAATCTTTTGATTTTGTTTGACTGAAATAACACTTTGACAAAGGTGAGCAAAATATATACAAAATGTGCATTCGGAAAGGAATGCGAACTTCACATTAGGCAAATAGAAATAGTGGCAAGTGAAAAGCAGCAATACTGTTTAATTTACGGGATAGGGATGAACCTTGGGATAGGCATGACTGATTGAATCAGGCTTGCATATAGGCTTGCATTTTTTTGGATGTGCATTAAGGGAGGTTTGGAGGTTTTGAAGTATTCTGGAATTGTTATTTCGAATCCAGAACACCGAATCCTATTCCGGAATAACTGTAGACTTGTGATGCACTATGCATTGGTGTACACCTTCCGGAATCTAGTTTTTTTTATGACCAAAAACAGTAAGTCTATCTGATCATAAATATAGACCAGTCTGGAATCCGTAGCAAGTGTACGCACGATTTTTTCGTTACCTTTAGTGTCACGCGACAAGAAACAAATCAATTTACTTGTCAGGCTTCTGCAAAAACCATCACAATCCATACATTTTTTCACTCAGAAAACCATATTTATATGTAAACGTTTTTCAGTAAGCTGATAGAGCCAGACTAACCAGCCAGAATTCTAATTGTTGCAATAAGTTGACAATTCCGCACCTGAGTTTTGTAAAAGCCATCAGCAAAACATTTTTGTTTGATTTTGATCAAATTAAAAAAGTTTTTCCAAAAAGCTATGTTTCTCCGTTTGAGTTTCATCAGATTTTTTTTTCAAAGTCTAACAAGATTTTGAAATGTATAATTTCAGCATGTCTGGTACTAATGCGACCACCAAGACCGAAGTACATAATATTGTTCCATTCATGACAAAGGTTCATGCCGATGCAAAGCACTCGATAACATCAACTATAACTTGGAAATGGGCAAGAAGAACAATCATTAGATTTTGTCTATTTGTGATTGTTTTGCTTTTTGTGTACTCGGACTATTATGAAAAAGTTCCGAGAACACCGAAGTGTAGCTCCTATTCCTGCATTTTCGAAGCAACTGGATACAAGAATTTGTCCTAACCATAACAATACATCAAAAGACTTATCTGACAAATAGCCTACAACAGCAAATATTTGTTGTTATTCAAGCGATAAGATTTGAAAGTTTCAAAAGATTTTTGAATGTGTCTTTTTTACATAGTTTCGTTTTTTGGCAATAAATGCGTTACTGAGCTAGGATTATGCAAATTATATAAAAATGTATCCAAACGTTTTATCCTGTTCATATAGAATTACCTAAAGTAGCCAATAATAGCCTAGCTAGGTTGTCTAAAAAATCTTCTACGTTTTAGATTGGAGTCATTCTTATATATTTAGTATATCCTATATAGCTGTTTCATTTTTTCATTACTTGCAGAATATACGGCAATTTGAAACTGTTTTCCGTATATATATTTAGGTTTTATTTCGTTGAAAAACTACCAGCACTCGCCACTCAAAAACGTGTTAACAAAGCCATTCATACACAGTCTCCAATCAAATGTGCAAGAAAAGTCAAATTTTTTTTACCAATGGTTTTTCAAATGATTCCTCCAGTGCGAGTCAAAACATATGCTTGATATATTTTGCTTGCTGGGGCATTTATGATATTGATCCCTTAAAGAACGTTTCCCGTTATGCCGCAACCCACATATGTATTTTTAAAAGTTTTATGCTATATAGCAATACTGTGGAGAGTGGGTCCAAACGTCACTCGTTATTTTGACTGAAGCGTCTAGGCCAGTGGTTTTCAACCATTTTTGTACCGCGACCCATTGTAGCAACCCACTGTAACCCAACGACCCCCATCTAAACTAGGATAAAGCAAATGTAATACAGCTATGTACATAAACTATCTTCTGGCTACCCTTCCACAAATGGTTGACAACCACTTTGGGGCACGCCACTTCCAGGTTGAAAACCAGTGGTCTAAGCTATATAGAGAAAACAAACATTTTTTCCATAACTGAACGAAAACCTTGCATCAAAATTACGCCTGGGACCCCGTCCTTCTTTATTAGCTATCCAGCAATTCACACATAATGTATAACAGTATGCATACCTTGGTTCCAAACCAAACTTCCATCTACCACGGTACCATTCTTCAGAAGGTCCAGGTATGGTCGCAAAAAAATTTTATTGCAAGGATCAGTGTTTCTTAAGATGAATTACTAACTTTTTCCTGTCTTCCATGGAACTTTGCAGAACCGTTGTCAGAAAATCTTCAATAAGGTCTTTACGTTTGTGCAGGGGGCTTGATATCCAAAATTTTGACATAAACTCCTGATTTATAGTGCGTATTATTTCAATTTGAGGGGGCTGAAGTTTTGATTAGGGGGATTAGCCCACAAAAGTCCCCCTCCAGGCGATGGGAATGGAACTTTGTAGTAGTGCGAATATCTTTTTTGATATTGTTCGGAATGACAAACAGTTGCGCATCATACAGATGTATGAATTTTCAAGGTTACACATGCAGTGGTGTAATTGATGGGAGCAAGAAGGGAGAATCGCCCCAACTGGTAAGCTACATGTAAACACCGGCCGCCACATAAGCTTATGAGGCAGTTCCCTTGTAAAGAAGAAGAACAGCACACGTTTAGGGCAACACCGCAAGAGCACTGGTGAATTTGGTCGGAGTGCCCAAGGCACGCCCAAGTTAACAATTGAGAAACTTAGACCCGCCCGTTTCGCTCAACCCGCTCAGTTTATCACAATAGGATTGTATTCACTCATGGTTTTATTCTGGTAACTTTTAAGCACTGCGATATTCATCACAACAGGGGTTTATAACATGCATCGACATACACAGGCATTATTACAGGTGACAGGGGTTAATGCGAATTCTATTCTTTCACAGAGGGAGAGAGTAACTCATCCTATTGGGCAGTCGTAACACAACCTGCCTCAAAAATTGGTTAAGACCTTGGTATCTCCGAAAGTCTAAACGTTCTGGGGTGTTTGTTGGCTACAAGTGTGTCCTAGATCACTAGTTCACTAGATCCCACTCATTCGCTAACTGTTTAGGTGTTAAGCTTGGTATGCCCACTACTCAACTGACTGAACCTAGCAAGGACACAGGTATATATAAATTTTCTCGAGCACTTTCATTGGTTACCCGGATGACGTCATGAAACGTCATACGTCGAGTTCGGACTTTTCGGAGTTACCAGTGATTCGGTTACATTTTTTATCATAATTTGGATTGTGTTTTGTTATTATTTATTTTTATTCGTTTGGATCGAAAATATTATTTATATTTTTATCTGAATTGTTGACAGAATTGTTTTTATAAGGTTTTGATTTGGTCTCTTCCTAGTGGTGACTTGCTATTGCAAACGGAGTGTGAATATACGATAGTTCAAATAAATACACAATACAATGTTCTTGTAAATCAAGTGTTTGCAAATCCAGTGTCCGTCTTCATTCTTCTTGAGTTCAGATCGTTAGATAATATAACTGTATGCATTCTAATTCTTTCTTTTTGCCTTTGTTATTTAATGAGGCTATTGGCGAGCTTCCAAGTTGCTTTATGAACTTGCTTTTTGAAGTCTTTCTTTGTTTGTATTTCAGAGTCACAAGACGTTTCATGCTGAGGAGCCAAGACGAACTCAACATTCCTTTCCACTCTGCTAAATTGAAGACGTCGAGTGTCTTTTTAGATGGGTTGAATACATGAAGTAGATGAAAATCAGAAGTTTTTCATCTATGAGGACATTGTATATGGCCTCTTTCTAGAGCGTATTCCTCTAATGGAAACGATTTGTAATCCTTTTCCTTGAACAAAAGATCAATAATATCAAAAATCTTGATCAAATTATTTTCTGAGGGGTTATATCGCGAGGTGCTTTGAAAAGATAAAGTCATGTGAAGATTCTTCTTGAACTTCGTGCTGAAGTTGATGTGGTCTTTCTTGAAGAATATCGACGAACTCGTCTTCACGTTAAAATAGAGGAAACTGATTGAAAGACCTTTATAATTTTCAAAATGTCTTTGCAGGAACCTTCTTTTATTGATGAGTCCTGTAACTCTTTTACTGAAGGATGTTATCTTGCGAATAAAAGTTCTTTCACCATTTGTGTCTTGAATGCAAAAGTAAAGTTTTCCTGGGAAACTTTCAAAATTCAAGCTAGATGCAACGGTATCCGTAGGTTTTTCTTTTGATTGCATCACCAGAGATGTGAAACAACACGTTTTTGCCAAAACAACAGTCAATGTCGGTTGACTGAAGGAATAAGAATTTTTCAGTCCTCAAAGTTCATAATCTATCCGAATGAACGGTTGACGAAGAGAACTTGAAAAGAAATTTTTAACTAATTTCATTTTCATCAACAAATCTCTCCCATTTAGGGTGTCTTTCATACTTCAATATTAATAAAGGTTCAACGTTGTAAATAACGTCGTATCTCCTCTTTCAAGTTTGTTTCAACATTTCAGTGAATTGATTTGTTTCGAAGTTGAATATCTTAAAAGTCTGGATTTTCATACCAGATTTGACTTTTTTTCGCAGCACCTTTCAACAATTGTTTGAAGTGCTTGGTCACTCTAGGTATGGTCACTGATGGACGAAAATGTTTCAAAATGTTTTTGAAACACATAAAACAGGATGTTATACTGAAAGATAGCCTCACTTAATTCTTTAGACTAATGTCACAGACCCAAGTCTTACTGATAGAAACAATAATAGCAAAGCCACAGCAGTGACCACACATCAAGCCAACCAGTCGCAATAATTTATTTGCACAAGGAAACTAGTTTCGTGTTCGACACATCTTCAGTCCTATGCGAAAGTTGACAATGAAACAAAGTTAGAAAGACTACGTACTGTGCTCAAAACAAAAGCTAAATAATAAAGCCAAAGAACGACACCTTAATTCACTAGACCGATTACAAAACTGCTGACACCGATCGTAAACGGCTATACAGCACTCTGATTGACAACGATACTCTACGCTTTACGCGCGGTCTTGTCTCAGACCATCATGTGGCTTCAACAGGCCGTAACGGGCAGTGGAAAAGTCGAGAAAAAAATTTTGCGATTGCTCAGGACTCAGTTTCGGCGGCAGTTTAAAGTGAAATCAACAAGGGGAATTAAATGGATTGGTTTAGTTAGAAGTAAAGTTTGCACTGCTGCTAGGGCACAAACATACAGAAGTAACAATGTTCAGCTTTTACAAGCCAAAAGTTTAATGCAACAGTCCGTAAGCCTTTCCTTTGCTTCTCAAAGTTTTTCAATTGGTGTCAACGGTGGTGGAAAACTCTAATGGACGGGATTTGCCTCCACTTATCGGAATCAACAAAACAAGTTATAGCTTTGCAGCCAGCTGTTTGAGGAAATCTCCAACCTGGTCTTCCATCTCTTTGCAACGATTCAAGCTTGCACTTATCATTTAGCAATAATAGAAAAGCCACAGCAGTGACCACACATCAAGCGAATCAGTCGCAATAATTTATTTGCACAAGGAAACTAGTTTCGTGTTCGACACATCTTCAGTCCTATGCGAAAGCAAAGCTAGAACTTGCTTTGTTGATTCCGATAAGTGGAGGCAAATCCCGTCCATTAGAGTTTTCCACCACCGTTGACACCAATTGAAAAACTTTGAGAAGCAAAGGAAAGACTTACGGACTGTTGCATTAAACTTTTGGCTTGTAAAAGCTGGACATTGTTTGTTCCATTTATTTGTGCCCTAGCTGCAGTGCAAACTTTTTACTTCTAACTAAACCAATCCATTTAATTCCCCTGTTGATTTCACTTTAAACTGCCGCCGAAACTGAGTCCTGAGTAATCGCAAAATTTTTTCTCGACTTTTCCATTGCCTGTTACGGCCTATTGAAGCCATATGATCGTCTGAGACAAGACCACGCGTAAAGCGTGGAGTATCGTTGTCAATCAGAGTGCTGTATAGTCGTTTACGATCGGTGTCAGCAGTTTTGTAATCGGTCTAGTGAGTTAAGGAGTCGTTCTTTGGCTTTATTATTTAGCTTTTGTTCTTAGCACAGTGCGTAGTTTTTCTAACTTTGTTTCATTGTCAACTTTCGCATAGGACTGAAAATGTGTCGAACACGAAACTAGTTTCCTTGTGCAAATAAATTATTGCGACTGATTTGCTTGATGTGTGGTCACTGCTGTGGCTTTTCTATTATTGCTAAATGATAAGTGCAAGCTTGAATCGTTGCAAAGGGATGGAAGACCAGGTTGGAGATTTCCTCAAACAGCTGGCTGCAAAGCTAGAAGTTGTTTTGTTGATAGAAACAATTGTCAACGAATATATCTTGCTGACAATTTCTATTTGATAAAATCTCAAGAGAAGGTCAGCGTGGTATTTTTCATCCTGATTTTTTATAATAAATTCAATAAATTTCAATTAGGACCATTTCGAGCGACACTAGAATATTAACTACGGGCACGTTGTCTTATGACTCATAGCGTCCGTTTTTTCAAATTCTCGTAGGGTCAACGATTTGGGTTACTGACGTTTTGATATCAAAGGAATTTATCTTCAGTGAGGAACAATTTCAATATTGTCTCCAATCTTAGCTGCGTCAATCGTTTTACAAAATGTGATCATAATTTCTGTCATTGTTATCAGGGGGATAGATACCACTGAGAATCAATCTTTGTGACAAATTTTGACAATTTTACTATGAAAACAAGGGGAGTCTTTCACTCATGAAAAATTTCATGAGTTCGAGAATGTTAGTAATGACTGGATTTGTCCTCTTATAACATTGAATGTGAGGGTAAAACGAAGGTCTTTTTCGAGGCTTATAAAAATTATGTCCAACTTTATTTGACATATAATTAGATCTCTTTTCCTATTGTGACATAATTTAGCAAGGTGACCGATTTGGTTATGATTACAGTATCGAATTTGAGAAGGATCGGCCTATTAAAAGATTCGTTCAATAGACGATATATGAGATATACCATCTGTAGGAAAATTGGACGTTGGGGGCTACTTGTTTGGAAATTAACTATTCAGTCTTTTTGCTTATTTTTTCTCCTTCTTCGAATGGGGAATTACATCGGAACATTAAGTTTTTATCTAAGAGTGAGCACAGATTATCGACTCTTGCTTGTAACTGCCTAATCTTTACCTCATTTTGATGAAGTCGATAATATATTTGTCTAAGACGTTTTTGTTCTACAAATGATAAAAAGTCTTTAAAGATCGGTGTTCTATTATTGTTCAATGTTTCTGTATTTTTCGAACATAGTATTTTCGTTAATGAAAAAGGTTGTAAGATAAAAAGTGTTTTTGTAATCCAATTTTGGACGTCATTTTCCCCAAAAATTTTGCAAACTTTTGTTAGAGGTTGCGATTTCCTCAATTTCTTTATTCTTACTCACCTTCGTTGATGTTTTTCCTGGATTTTTTGGGACTTTTTTATCAAGGAGTTTTGTAAGGATTCTTCCAGATTTATAAGATTCACATTCATTGGTAAAAAACCCTGTTCATCATGAATTATATCTTGATCTGTGGCAAGATTTTTATTCGATTCCGCTGATGGATCGTGCGATTGTTCATCTAACGCGTTTTCTACATCCGAGATTGTACGTTCTGTAGGTTCTTTCTGGTTTTGTGAAGGAACATGATATGATTTTTCCTTGTTAGTGTGTTTCATATTGTCTAAACACTTAGGTTTTTCCTCTTGCTCGACATTTTGATTGCCATTTTTTGTTCCAATAATTATCACGGTTTGATCATCAGAATGAGCTTTCAGTGTTACAACTGTAATTTCTGTTTCATGAGTAGATGATGTTTCAGAGTTAACTACTGAACAATTGGAGATTAATTTCTCCAAATCATATACCCTATTCATGGTTGTTGTTTTACTGTAACTACAAACAATGTTCATAATAATTACTTGAACAATTATCAATACAAATATTTTTTTACTCAAAATGAAACAATTCGTGGCACCAAATTTTGCTTTCACCTTCGCATATTAAAACTATATAGTTTACGACATTATTGATGTACAGAATTCGAACAACTAATAATTCCCATATTAGATGCAAGAGCATTTTTCAATTCCGTGGTTAGTTCACGACTTTCTCGCATCATTACTCTAGGGCAATATGGACAGTTTTTCATCACATGTCTTCGTTCTTTGCAGTTATAACATTGAATATTTCTGTGTTTCTTTCTTCTAATGGAGTTCTTTGTTCCTATTTTCGTTGTTTCTTGCTCATTGTTATTTGAGGTTCCATCTTGTTGATTCTTCTTCTTTCCCTGTGATGTGTCTTTTACCACATTGTTTATTCTACGGATAATGTCTAAAAATTCCTCTTGTTCTTTTGTAATGTAATCCATCAATGTTTCTAATAATTGTTGAATTTCAGAAGTCATTTTACTCACTTTTAGCCTTAAAGTTTAAAATATCTTGTAACGATAAATAGTTGTGAAGATAACAAACTCCTTTAACAATCAATAAGTGAAATAAACTTTAATATAGATACCAAATTTATAGACGCTTGCTACTGTTTATGGGAAAATCAGTGAATCCTATTGAAATTTTTAATTTGTTTGTTTATAACAGACACGAAGTCCATAGTATGAACACACACACTCTGCAGAACGCAGGTTCATAAAACAGACAATACAGAACCTAGTACAAGAAATTAAAGCCGGCGAAAACACAGGGTTACAGACACTTTTTGCAA
>Ga0210059_1012641_pt1 | contig 12720 bp, 8 predicted proteins | sample Ectturendosymbi2_FD_188042 | JGI IMG/M metagenome (GOLD analysis project Ga0210059, IMG submission 188042) | Ecteinascidia turbinata endosymbiont from Florida, USA - Sample 2 (SPAdes) (version 2) | ecosystem: Host-associated > Tunicates > Ascidians > Unclassified | place: Key West, Florida...
ACCAACTATGCTCCCTTTTTGTTGTCTGCCTCCATTTTTTTCAACCTACCACTGTGAGCATAGGAGCGGATACAAGAAGTGAACGAAAAATAGTCGTCTGGAAAAATAGTCGTCCCTTTTTTCAGAGATTCCGCGGGTGCCATTTGATAACTTCGCACTTGGTTTTTGCCTGGCTTTTTCCAGTCATCGACCGAATTTAGTTTGAAATGACCAAACAAATTAAGTCAATTCGGTCATAATGTCCAAAATATCAGGTTAGGAATACTCTTTCAATAAGTTTTAATACTATTGCAAGAAAGGCGACCGAAAGGTCTCAGAAAAAAACAGGCTTGTGCACGTTCCTGTCAAAAAACTTTTAAACCACTATGAAGCCACATGTTAATAAGATCTGAAGCAAGTCATATGCTTTCTAAAATAAAGCAACAATTATTTGCAAACGTGACAGAGGGGGCTCCTCAACAACTGTTTCAGGGCACTTTTCTAAGAGTTTGCCTCGGGCCCCTAAATTCTAATATCTACCCCTGTCTGTGAAGCTGGATTTTTAACACCTGTTCACATTACAGTAAAACAGAAGTCAAAGAATAGACCGGACATTTAGAATGACATGACTTTAGCTATCACCAATACGTCTCCACAAATTTCAAGACTAGTTGCACGGCTGCAAGCACAGTCGTCCTACTGATTAGCATGGCTGCTTTTAGTTATGCGTATGAATGTAAATACAATGGATGTAGGCTGCCATGTAAAATGATGTGCTTTTCATCTTGTCGGTTGTTATTTGAACACCTTAATGTTGCAGTTAATGGCTGGGGCTGAGCGACTATGTCATATTTTTGAATGGGGTCGCGAGCTTACGTCATATTTTGAAATGGGGTTGCGAGATGAAAAAGGTTGGGAACCACTGTACTAAGACAACGGTGCACAAACTGCGGCTGCATGCGGCCTTCGATAATGAAGTTTGCGGCCGTCCACATGTAATTTGAAATATAAGATTTGGCGGCCGTGCTGGCGTATATTGAAGCAAAAAAACGCCAAGCAAGAAAATCAGTCGACACGATGCGTAACAATCTGGATGGTGATGTCACAAACAGTTATAGAATGAATACGCAATTTGACATATACCGGATAAAACCTATTGTTTAATCAAACGTATCTCATAAATATAACTTGGACTCATTGGCGGCCGTACTTCATATAAATAAAAGTAATGCGGTCGGCAATAGCAAATGGTTGTACACCCCTGTACTAAGTGAACTGATGTTAGGATGTTATTTCCTTAGTACCAGAAAACACACTAAACTCACCATATATCATCATGCGTCTTCAATGTGTTTAATTGCACGTTTGTGTAGATTTGGATTTTTGCATAAAATCAAAAATTCTTTTTTTCCTTCTGCAATTCAGCATCACAACACCACAAGGGTGACGCAGCTGAATATGATCACAAGTTTTAATTTCCTCCTACAATTTAGTCATTACAGTATTTGAGAACGTTTAGCAACTCTTATTAAACTATCGATTTAATTCGAACAGTGTTAGAACCACACATTCCACAAGCACTAACTTCAGCCTTTGCCAACAATGACTTGGAACTAACGCTTCGACAAGCTAGCATAGCTGAACAAACGGGCGAAGAGGAATTTCTAGGTGTTAATCACTGCATAACCATTGACAATGATTTTGGTTTTGCCAATAAAGACTTTGTAAAACCCACAACAGGAAGGGAGGCAGTTCATTAACGGGAATTCACATCAAAGGCGGCGTTCAAGTTAATCTTATTTGGAGAAGCAATAAGGTTGAGGCGTCTCAACCAAAGGAAAGAAGATTACCTCACCAGCTTAAACCGATTCAAAGAAAAAGTGATAGGTTCAACTTTCCCCTTGGACATGAAAAATGACATGAAAGCAATGGCATCTAATTGGAAAGAAAAACTACGCCCCCCAAATGCGACAAGAAAGAAGAACCACAGATTTGGGCTGCATCTTTCCCCGCCTGCTAACTCTTACACAAAAAGAAAAAATTTAATCCGAAGGCAATGATTACCTACAAAAGACCTACCAAAACTGAACAAAAGCTAACGAAATACAAGAACCATGCTTTAAACAAGACACATAAGCAAACCAACGATGGTTCAAGGCCTTGTAAGCGCTGTGCACTTTGTGGTTGCCATCGAAAATATAGCAAATCCATGGTACAATTGATAACAAAAAATAAAACTTTCACACTGATCCAAAAGTTTACACGCGCAAACTTGGGCATTCGCGAGACGACTTGTGTGATATGGCGTGAACATTCAAATTAGCAATAAATTTTCCGTGAGATGATCAGTGCACAGCAGCAATTGGAACAAACAGGATTGCAAAACTGAAAATGACCAGATGGCCTTGCTTACGCTATTCAAAGAGTCATGGCACAATAAACAAATCATCTCTACACGAAGCATACACCGTTACTTTTGGCGAACAACCAAGTTTTCACTCTCTGGATATCTGTGAAAATAAATGGTATCACCAGGAATGTAGTGCACACAGAAGAAGATGTGGGAACACACACAAAAAACTAGCCATTTTAAAATAACTTCATACTCATTTTAAAGCAAAACTTGAAAAAGGTGTGGGAACGCCGTTACCACGCGTTCCCGCCCCACTACACCCCTGGGTATTTACCAACTTGACGCGCAAATTAACATTCAGAACATGATCCTCATGTGAAATAATTCTTGCTATGTTTTTCTGTGTTCTTTGACACAGTTCGACCTAAGCCAACGTCCAGTGTGTCAATTTTACTCCCAGGGTGTTTACTGACATCGCAGCGTTTGAAAGCTTCAATCGAAGCAATATACTGAATTTTGCAAGTGTTACTGTTTCTGCAGTACTTCGGCATTAGTGCACACTGTTAACAGAATGGACGCAAGTATGAAAGATAACCGAAATGCTTAGAAATTCGAAATGTTTGAATATCAAGAATATGGAGACGTAAGGACGTAAGATAAGATATCATTAATTAGTCTGTATGCAATATGCAATATGCTTCCGTATGCAATACGCTTCCGTGCAGCAGGTTCACACTTGATGAAAGCCTTAGCGCTTTGCAATTGAAGCACGCTATTATACATTTTCTTATTCTTGGTTGAAACGACTTCTAGTTGTTGATCACGATCCACGTAAAGAACTTTATCACCAGCTTGCAAAATATACTTATTTGTTTTAGCTTCATGGACATAATGCCAAACTTTCTTCGTTGTAGAGAAAGTCAAATTTCCTGATTTCGACAACCACCAACGTTTATTGCAGGAGTCGTCATATCCAAGTTGGTAGCATCTCTCGTTACTACTGCCGCATGCACTTTTTGCAATCCACGTAGGTTGTGGTTCCTCTTTCTTAAATTCCACTGTGCGTATCACGTTGAACCATTTAGTTTCAACAGGCACTGCGTAATAATTTCCCAGTTGCAGAGTACATTTTTTAGGGCGCACTGATGGTTGAACACAGGCCTCCACGATGGGTGCCGCAATAGGTAAAGTTATACATCTAAACACCAACTGCAGACTTAGAATCATCTTGCACAACTTCTTGAAAGTCATTCTTGTAGGATATGCACGTTATTGGCGATATGAAACCCGAGTTGACTAAATATTTTCACGCACAAAGTAGAAAGTTAAGATGCTTCTCGAAGCTTTGATTACGCATCCAGTTTTTAACTACTTCATACACTGCAAGAGATCCTCTTTTTAAACTGGGCGCAGGTTTTGAGGAATTTGTATCTGAGCTTCCACGTATATTGTATGGGAGGTAGTTTCCACCAGAGACCGAAGGCAGAACGTGGTCTGACTTTACTTTGTCCGTTAAGACAATGAAAATTCTTGACGCATCCGGACGGCAACAGTAAACGCGACCTAATTTTTCCGGACATCTGCAATTTATTTTTAGGTAAGTAATGGAACTTTTTCACCATGGGAATCGTCGGTATGCACGCTGATCAATAATTGTCATTTTTACTTCTGGTACGTTAAATAAAACCATTCCTAAAAAAAGTTTGCATAGTCATCTGTAATGTAGAAGCAAACGCTTTGATCAATTATTTAACACTCACCTAATAAAAAAAATTAAAAGCCAGGAGTGTCGCTTTGACTTCTTTTTACCAAAGACATCCCGAAAAATGGAATAGTTATTGGGATTATATCCCAGCTGACTTGCCTCAACCAAGTGATCAAAATTTCCCAGGAGAAAATTGGTGAGACGCGTTCTTCTGGATAAACCCACGAGAAAGCGGCTCAGAAGAAGCCTACCGAAAACCACCAGGTGACGTGATTTTTAAAATATTAACGTGCAACCAATATCAAAACAAAGTACAGAAGTTTGTAATATTTTGGTATGATGCTTGATGATGAACTTAAATGAAATCTAAAATAGAATTGTTGACAATGCAATATTCTAAATCATGTGGAATTTTGTTCAAATCCAAACACATAACGCCACCACTATATTGCCCAGATCTGTTAATTGTACTCGTTTTAATTTTTATTTATCTTGCTCAACACTTAATTGGGGAGAGCCAAAAAAATACTTTAATAAAGCTGTAAGAGCCTTTTATTAGAAGAGGTCTTCTATATAATCTATTGATCATTATATAATAAAATGGATATTGTCGATTCATCGCCGAATGCAAAATTTTCCCGATTTATTTAGATCATCAGTTGATAATTTTATATTCTCTTTTGCTAGCTGTAAACTGCATGCAAACTTTGACAGTTAATTTTGTAAGATTGCATCGGTTCATACTTGTCAAAGAATGCTTGTTTCTCCGCAAAGATACCGTATACCCTGAGTGAGACAATCTTTGGGTCAGCTTTCTTTAATGCATGTCGCCCACAAACACTTGTCTCGAGTCTTTTTCATGTTTTCATTTGGTAATCAATGCAGAAATGTATTAGTATCTTGCTAATATGGCAACTGACGCTTCATTCTTATGTTCGTTGAATTTTTCGTAATTTTGTCTGTAGAGCTTTTCTTTCGGTAGCACCTTTCACCCTTTCAAGTCAGCACACCACTCGCTTTTAATGTTTATATCTATTTTATCAAATACCTTGAAAATATGCATAAGGCACAAAAACAATGGGAAAGGAGTTAGCCCTCTCGACCGCTCGTATCATACACGACTAATCAGGCCCACCCCGTTCTGGCTACTCCTGCCTTGCTCAGGCTGCTCACCTGTAAAATTGCTATGGCAAAGTCGACCTAACACCAGTACGCCTCTTGTATTTGTCATTGCATCCCGAGGAATGTAAGTGCTCGCCCATTTCATGTTACATACTTCGTCAGAATATTTGATGCCTTGAGGTATCTCGAGTCCTCCTAGGTTTCTGCCCTCGTGACGTTTCCAGAGAAAAAGCGAGCAAGTCGTTAGTTTAGAAAATATCCACACAATACAAAGCAGAAAAAATAAATGGAATAAAATCGAGAAATGGCAGTGATACATATCTAAAATTTAGCAAAATCCCATAGCATCAAACTTTATTTTGTTCTCTTATTACTGAAGGAACAAGATATCTTATAACTTTTTGCAAAAATCACTTAAAAGTAGGCTACACAACCTTTATGCAGCCTTCATATACCTTATTCCACATCAGCCCAGAGGACAGCTGCCCAGTCCCGTCGCCACGGGGGGCTTTGATGGGTTTAGCCTCCCAAACAAAGCTCTAAGCCCCCCCAAATTGAAACGTGATACACTATAAATAAGTGGAGTTTGGTAAATTTTATAATGTCAAGCCCCCCAACGCAAACACAAAGCCCCTACTCAGAACTGCAAAGCCCCCATATTGAAAACCTTCTGACGACGGTTCGGCAGCAGCCCTATGGAAATTGTGTTTGTTTCAGCATTGCTTGAAACACACCGAATGCAGTAATGTTCCATACAAGCGAATCTGGTTTGATAGAAATGAACAGAGAAAGTCTGCTGAAAAATTTGTTGTAAATTTTTGGCAATTCACTGTGATGATATTTGTCCATGACTTTGCAAATTAGCATTTATAAATATCATTAATTTTCATTATTTTTAGGTTTTTGTACAAAAGAGTAACTCGACGATTTCTGTAAGGCAACAGTTCGACGAAATTTACCTAAAACAAAATCAAGACGTCCGGCAAAAGCAGGGAGCGTTTATTGTTGCCGTCCGAATGCGTCAAGAATTTTCATTGTCTTAACGGACAGAGTAAAGTCAGACCACCTTCTTCCTTCTGCTCTGCTGGAAACTACCTCCCATACAATTTACGTGGGGAAGCCTGGTTTAATGTAAAGCTGTAAGGAAGACCTTTGCAAAAAACATATTGTCCTTGTTCCAGAACTTTCGGAATGCACAGCGGACGTGGAGTGGCAGCTATTCAAAGCGTCTGTAGCTTCTATTGCCCGGGTATGCGGAAGGAAATGATTCGGTGCAGCGAATGATGGCAAAACACAAAGTAACCCCTTGGTAGATCCAAAGAAGATGATATTCAAGCAAAGAAAGTAGTCTACAACATAGGCGTAGCCAGGGGTTCAAAGGGGCCATGCCCCTCCAAATGTGTAGAACAGTGGTTCCCAACCTTTTTTGACGCATTCCTCCTTTTGCTCATTTTGGAACTTCTTATTCCTCCCCTATTACACAATTTTTTTCATTCCTCCCCTATTACACGAGTCTGCAGGAATATTTGATCTACCAATATATTGTTTCTCACCTGACTTTTACCTGTCACGGCGTGGCTTGTTGTTCGGGTTCGTGGACTCGTGGACTAGTATTAACTGCAATTGGAACAATGGACTGTATTGAAGATAATAACTTGATGAATAAAAGTGGGACAAAACTATTTGTCAAATAATGGCACTAAAAATGGTCAAAAAACGTGTGATAGTCCATTAAATGACATACAAATGTGATTAATTGAAAGAGCCAATGTCAAGTTAAAAAAGAAGCACAACATTTACAAAGAATAGGTAAACTAACTACAAAGTGGACATTCCTCCCGTGAACACATGAAATTCCTCCCTGGGGAGGAATTCCTCCCCGGTTGGGAACCACTGGTCTAGAACATATACAGTAGTCATTTTGTGCTTTGAGAGGCTTTTTTCCAAACAAAATAGTGCTGTTGCTGTTCGCCTAAAATCATACATTTCCCCCAAAAAAATTTGGGTCTGGCTACGCCACTGGCCTACAAGGCATGGCTCCGGAACAAAACAAAATCTTTTTTGTATTCGCGGTACGTTGAGGTGCGAATGCCCGCAGACCTCACGGTGAAAATGTCCAAAGTCCAATTTTGGTAGAATTTCGGACATAAACTACATTCCATGGCAAGCCAACAGTGTTCTGGTAAACTATCCGGCGTCTTCGCCGCGCAAATCTCGAACTACTAGATTTATCAATCTACAAAATGACATCTACCTCAGCAGTGAGAAAGACATCCTAGGCCAGTAGTGTAGGAGCTGGGTCGCACCACCAAAAGTTTCGTTTTGCCAAAAGATTGGGCAAAATCTCAAAAATTTAGGCAAAGATGTTTCGACAATTTCGACAGTATTAAATTAATGACACTATACTTCTTTGTTATTTAACGTATAAATGAACGTTCGTTATGTCATAGACAACCAGTGGCGAGCAGAGGGGGGCGAACGGGGCGACGACCCCGGGCATCCAAGGCAGGGGGGCATCCAAAGAGTGAAATTGCAAAAATTGAAATTTTGTAACTAGATGATTTTTAACTTAAGCACTGTCTGTGCACACTGCACCAGTAACAAAAATCAGCACGCATTGATGTTATTTAATGGCGAAATCGATTTCCATTAAATAACATCAATGCGTGCTGATTTTTTGTTACTGGTGCAGTGTGCACAGACAGTGCTTAAGTTGAAGATATGGGTAGACAAGAATAGCCGCAGTTAATAGAAAGGAAGACACAGGTTGATACTGATGCTCAAGAAACAAGTAGAGCTTCCAAGTATAGATGATTTTTACAGTTGTACTGTATGGTTACTGACACATGCTACATAGATTTAATTTTTTGAAACTAGTTTTTTTGTCAACACTAGTTTTCCGTATTCAAATGTCTGCAATTCTCACATTCTTACATACCAAAGACCAGTGCCGTATCTAGGGTATGGCAGGCATGGCACCACTTTGACGGGGGCGCAAAAATTGCTTGGAAAATATTACAATTATGACCAAACTGTGGTATTGTGACATAACACGACGGTCAGACATTGTGACAGAACAAGAACACTCGCATGACATACAGGGGCGTAACGAGGTTAAATGGTATATACGTGTGACAACTTAGGAGCTGTGTAAGGGAAGATCGGGTTCGGTGACTCACCGTCAGCATCTAACCAGACATGCTTGAAGGCGTGAAAGATATTCCATTGTTTCGTTTTTATATTCTATAATGACAGCCACGTAAAGTTGACGTGTCATTATGGAAGGTCTGAAAAGTTATGCCAGAAAGTATGTTTTTGATCCTAAAATGTAAATATTGCTAGATTTAGTTCGTCAGGTTATATCTCCTCTTGTAGGTGCATGTAAAAAACAATATTTCTGGTAGGTTGTAGCTTAAGCGTCACCCCACATTTCGTATAATTTTGGTAGCTTGTTTCTCAGCAGAAAATTATTTATGGGTTGACATTTTTTGATTTGTGCACCGAAAGATTAGTTGACACAGTGGTGGTCGTCCTCGTTGACTCAGTGAGACATGATGTAAAACTACCTTATTAAACAAAGCAACATCGCATTTTTTAAAGAATGCTGAATATCATTCTCAATTATAATGGTCAACGGTATGTTGAACTCACGGGGAGTAAGGACAATTTAATATAGTGAAACTTAATAATTAATCTATACTTGCAGGGGCGTCGTTGGGTTCTACCGAATGTGCTGCGAAAAGTGGATGGATAAATGATTAAATCTTTGTTTATTTGCTTTAACAGTTGCAGTTACCACTTAGTACATTTGTCCGTCACGAATAGCTTTTTTTCGCTAATATACAATACTTTGTCTTTACAATGATTTATTCAAAACGGGTCAACTTTCCAACAGGGTGAGTCAGCTACTCATCCCTTAGTGCTAGTTAACTCAACAATTACAGGCTCTAGCTTTGCAGCACGCTGTTTGAGGAATCTCCTGCCTGGTTCTGCTCCCATCTTCTTGCAATGATTCAAGCGTGCACGCATCATTCAGCAATAATAGTTCAAGTCACTGCTGTGACTTTATCTATATTGTTGACTCAACACATGACCATTTTTGTAAAACGCCGGAAATGTCAATTGCCGACGTATTATCATATTGAAACAAAGCGTGGGCCGAGGCAAAAGGTTGAATTTAACACTGTATAAAATTAAACTTTCCAGAAAGAAAAACATCGGAGCTACAAGCTATAGAATAAAAAATGAGTCAACTAACCTGACCTTACTCTACAGTTCAGATGTAGATGGCAAGCAATTATGCGAGAAGATTGTAGATTGCAAAATGCTAGTTTCAAGTCGTGCAACTTAAAATTATCGAGTCTTGAAGTCCTGACATTCTTCGAATTGCTTGCAAATAAATACTGACGATGGCAGTATGTATTGCATGCTGCGAACGATCTTTCGGTAAACTGAAACTGATCCTTTTATAATTCCGAGCCTCAATGACTAATAATAAGACAGGACAGGTTGTGTGATCTAGCTTTGATGAGAACAGAAAGGGACGAAAGATGGAAAGGTTAAAATCATAGACGACTTTGCTTCCATAAAAGCACGCAAAATGTTGTTTAAATTATTATTTGTGTAATTTAACAGAAAAAGTATGGATATAGTTATGTTTCGATGGAGTTGTGTGTTTTCAAACACAAGTGATGCATGACTTGCACTAAATAATTTAATGTGCAATTCAAATTTAATGTGTTCCATTTTAAAAGAAATTGTCGTTTGCAGTTGCAATATGTTGCTTGATTTTTTTGTAAGATATACAATTTTGGCATGCAGCACTATGTAGACCTACAAACTACGATAAGGTTATTATTTGAATGTTTTGATATTCTTCATAATAAAAATAAATGAGTATAGATGTATGTTGTGGTCATTATGGATAATTTATATTTTATTTGCTGGAAAGTTTAAAGCAAAAATAGACATATATATTTACCGTTTCGAAACATTTGTCTCCTTCATTGTTAACTTTCGTAAAAATTGTTCTTATATCTAATATTTAAATTATTATGAAGGGGCGCACATATAAACTTTGCCATGGGCGCCACTTTGCGTAGATACGCCACTGCCAAAGACCTATACTCTAGGTGTGCGGCGCACACCCAATCAAACTGATAGTGACGTAACCTTTTTCCAGATTGCACGATCAAGTGAAAATCACGAAAAAGGCTTGAAAGATCATTATGGACGTTTAATTGGTTTTCTGAGCCAAATTAAAAAACTTTCCTATTTCACCTTGCTTGATTTAGCTGACGTTTTGATGCATCACTAGTTTTCTGTTTCTTTTTTCGATGTACGCTAATACAGCCGCACATCTGTGCTTGCAAATGTGCACCATTTCGAGCGTCGTCGTTACTTGGCAGCAGGGACGACGGAACAGCGGTCGGGTAGGGGGGGAAGTAAAAAGGTTGTTGAGGGCAATGGAAACTCAAATAAAAAAACGTTACCAATTATGCTTGATTCTGTTAAACAGCAACGTTGACCTAAAAATAATAAATGAAACTATGGAAAATTTGTTTAAATTCCATCTTGATATACCATGAAATTATCTATGATTCTGTTGTGAAAAAGACACCTTTGCCCTGTTGCCCGCCTTATGAATGGTCAGGGGGGAAATGTCCCCGATATCCGGCGTCCCTACTTACCGCTATCAGCAATCACTGTCTCGCTGCATTACCTGCCAAGATGTCTGCGTTCAAAAGTCACATGCGGCAAAACGCCTAATATCGTAACTTGAAGTGAACATTAGAAGATTTTTTGCCATGTTATTGTTACACAACAAAGAACCACAGTAGAACAACCCCTCGCAAGTTTCGCAACCTGCCTCTGCAGACAAATGAGCGACCTGCAAGTTCACCACTGCATGACACCCGAACAGTGAACCTGGCTCAAGTGCAGTGTGTGCGTAATAAGGGCAAATAAACTGTCATTGCAATAATTAAGCCAATTAAACGGAATTGAGTTGCTGATGTCAGATTTTCTATAAAATTTTGATTCTTAGTCTTAGTCCCAATTCCCAAGGGGGGTAAATGCTCGTTCTTCCCCTGCACCCTCCCATGGTTTTGACGTACCACGAGTTCAAAACTGTTTGCTTGAGTTCAGTGTAAAAGCGCACCCATAATAGTCATTCTCTTCGCAATTACACGTTCAGCAATAATGTGTACCTTAAAAATAATAACAGAAAGTGTAGAAAACCTTTCTGAATTTTATGTGTGCGCGAATAGCTGCAATAAATTTGTTTCAAGTCGATCTTGATAAATCATGAAATTATTTATGATACTGCAGTTTAAGGGCACCTGTGCCCCGTTGCTCCCCCTTTCAAAAAGTAGGGGGAAGTGCCACGTCACGCACCCCTGCTCCGGCGTCCCTGATTGGCACTTCAGGCGGATTGATCATGACGGCTCACATAAGCCCATATCTGTTCTGTTCCCCCAGTAGTTCTACATATCACAGCCACAAAATAAAAAACAAAAGTTTCCTTGCGTACTTTATGCGCATTCTCAATTCTTGTGTAGCTTAGCAAGTTTCAAACTTTCAACCCTGGGTGACCGCCATCCTAGCCGCAAAACTTCTCTGCTCGACTGCTATTCGATGAGACATTCGCGCAGCCTGATGTGTATGCAGTTGTGAACTGCCCTGTCATAGTGTTCAGTGTGTTTTACACCACTATTTTGATGCGCAGCCTTATGTTTTTGGCAGTAGCGCAGCCAAGAATTTTATTCAGGAGGAGGAGGGGTCAGCCAATTTTAACGGCGCGCAGCGACTTATGTCCCATCCGTGTTCAATGGCTTCAACCTGTGTTCATGCGGTTACTAGTTGTCTAATGTGTGCAGCTCTCTAAATTCGAAAGGGGTTTGATTTACTTGATGCTACCTTAAAGCCTAACGTTAATTGACAGCATCTGTAAAGATACCGCAGTATTCCTGCCAGCTACGGTTCGCGTGGCTTCCTTGTGTGGGCCAGCAGGTTCTTGACCGTCTTTGCCTGTTTGCACTAGACCGCACCGAGATCCCGTGGGCGGATTGACCTGCTTCCGTCCCCTGGTATATCGCCCTAGTTGTTGCCAAGTAGGTCGGCAACGGCCTTTGACGGTTTGCGCAATCTCGCGCCAAGATCAACTGTTTTTCCTTTTCGCCTCGCATAACGTGCAGTAAAAACCACAGCCCAGTCTAATTTCGAATTAGTAACGTTTCGGCGCTCTTCGCGTATAAACTAGGGTTACCATATCTGATGAGGCGCAATTCCTGACAGATTTATGTTAGTCACTGTAACCAATTTGTGTGACGAAAACACTTTTATTGTGATATAAATTCTGGATGTATCCAAAGCGCACTGCCACCGTCGCTTTCCCGTGAGAATAGGATAAATACAATACAAAGCAAAAACAGCAAAAATTAACTTCATCTTCTATTTTACATCCCGTTGTGACAAAATAGTTTGTCACTTCACTTGATCAGGAAGCTCCACTTACTGCTTTGCAATGTTTATCAGAACTAGGGTTTTTAATTTCCCGGTT
>Ga0210059_1012643_pt1 | contig 12719 bp, 9 predicted proteins | sample Ectturendosymbi2_FD_188042 | JGI IMG/M metagenome (GOLD analysis project Ga0210059, IMG submission 188042) | Ecteinascidia turbinata endosymbiont from Florida, USA - Sample 2 (SPAdes) (version 2) | ecosystem: Host-associated > Tunicates > Ascidians > Unclassified | place: Key West, Florida...
ATTATCTAATATTTCGTGTAGTTGTCATGTGATTGATCACAAGACTTTTCTATTTTTAGTAACACCCAGGGGGCGTTTACCCATGATCTGCGAGTTATTTCAATTTCATTGGTTAACATAAGGGGCGTATGCAGCTTGCTGGTCCATCGACCTAGGACAGTACGCAGTGTTTCACATCGTTGCGCAATAACGGAAATAACAATCACGTTTTTATTCAGGCTTCTTCTGAGCCTGGTCCTCTCTCTTCTCTGGGTTGGAAGAGAGAATGAGTTTGCATTTTTGATTCTGTTCTCGAAATCTCTCTCGAATGATACTGAGTCTGATACGAGAGAATCACTTGTGTTCTTGGTTTACAGCAAAGAGCAGATTTCTTAAAGTGAGAGAGTGTTATTTTGCATTGTTGATTCCTGGCAAATGGGAGTTTCGTGACGAGTATGTACAGACCATAAAGTGTCTGCTACACCGGTTACAATACCGTTTTTTTGGGTATATAACTGGTCTCCGTATTTGGGTGACAACATTGTTTAGGCAAATTTCGTTCAGCTTTACAATGATTTTTTCTCAGTGTAGAATTTTCTTAGAGGGAGCACCGATGTGCAGTGATGCCGCAACTAATAAGTTAGCAATGGTTTCGTTGTCAAACAACACCATCACGTGGCGCATCCAGAGAACTCTAAGTCGAAATTCTGAAACAAGGTAGTGCTGTTGCGAACCGAAGTGGAAATCTTATTTTAGAGTTGGGCGAGATTACAGATTTAGGAAATGATGTACAGTTCATGGTGTTCATGTGATAGCATGCAGCAGCTAAGGACTGCGCGGAATAATTTCTATTGCCGTCCACTTGCCAAATATACCACAGGAGAAAAAATGTTTTTAGAAAGTAGATTGCTTTATTAAAAGAACATCAGCTTTTGTGGACTGACTACGTGTCTATTTATGCAGATGGTGCTCCCCCCATGATGAGAACCAAAATGGCTTTGTGAGTTTATGAAAAAGGAAAACAAAAATATTGAGGTAGTTATTGTCTTCTTCACCGACAATAAATTCGGCAGCGAAATAAATTTAAGAAGATCTGACTTTAGTTTTAAAATATTTTTCATCTGCTTTCAATCACATCAAATGCCGTCGCTTGCGTATTCGTTAATTTGGTGCTTTGTATGACGAGATGGGGGCAGAACACAATGGATTTTTGTTTCATTAGAACATCCGTTGGGAGAAATGCTGGAGAGAGTGGCCCACGCAATGACACCGGTGCTTTGTTAAAAGAACGGAATCATAACGTTGCTGAACGATTCAACGACAGCAAGTGGATTGCCAAATTGATATTCTTAGGTGATTTTTAAACGTTTGAGCCAGCTGAACATCTCCATGCAGGGAAAAGGTAAAATATTTTTGGATATGTCCGAGACATCACCGCGTTCAAAGGTAAAATACAGCTGTGGATCCATTGAATTGAAAGTGGAAAAATAGCTGCTTTTCTGGCATTAAAGATGAGTTAGAAATTGATTTACGCTGCATTCGTCAAATTTTTTCTTGAACGACCTGCTGCATCTCTCCGAGTTGGGTAGATATATCCCTTCTCACAATTGCATTGTCTATCGAAAGAAATCCTTTCCCAGCAAAGAATCAGACACTCTAAGACCTTCCAGAGTATATATTTCGCCTACGAAGTAGGCATCCTCAGCTCTTATTCAAATAGAACTTACATTACAACATTAAACTCTCTCTCTCACCCTTACATTACAACATTAAACTCGTTTTGAGGTGCCAGACCTTCAGGTTGATTGTGCAGTGGGTTGCAATGCTGGACAGCTGGTTGAGCTGCAAAAACAGCAGGTGCGGAGTCTCTGACTGCATTTTGGGTGAATTTCCATTCAATGGAAAGAAATATCTCTGATCTATGTAAGCAGGCAACAAAAGCGCTTTTACTTTTTCCAACTACAGTACATACGTTTGTGAAGCTGTTTTTCAATACTATAACTATTTTTGAAACCAAGCATCGAAATCAACTTCACTAGAAGACAACATCAGGTGTGCGTTGACAACCACAGGCCCTTATTTCAATAAAATTGTGAAACAAATCTCAGAGACATTATTATCATTGAAATTTGTGAATGCGGCCGATAAACCAAATTTCCAAAATCTAGTGTTTGTATTATTGTCGTAGTCTATCTTGAGTATTATTGTCGTAGTCTATCTTTCCAAAGTATTATTTCCAAAGTATTATCTTTCCAAAGTATATCTTGAGTATTATTGTCGTAGTCTATCTTTCCTATCTTGAGTATTATTGTCGTAGTCTATCTTTCCAAAATCTAGTGTTTGTATTATTGTCGTAGTCTAAAGGTTTGGTTAAATAACTTAAAGCGCAATAATGGGTAGGATTAATAAATGAAATTATGAATGTGAACTAATGGACGGTGTTGAAATCTAACCATTCTTACCAAAGGAAAGGCAGATGAAAAACTTGGTGTACCAACAGAACCGTCACCATAAAGTCTTCAATAGGTTAGGGGGGATTTACATTTGTGCAGTGGGGCTTGACATTCTGAAATTTGAACAAACATCACTGTTTTATAGTGCTTCATATTTAAATTCGGGGGGGCTTGCACCTTTGTTTCGGAGGGGCTAAGCCCACCAAATCCTCCCCTGTGGCGACGAAAATGTGTGGCAAACTTCAGCTTGCTTTTTAATGCAACTGACTTGGAAAAGTTCATACTAGACTAAGCAATATGTCAAGCTTGCAAGATATGCTAAACTTTCTGTTCATAAGCATGACAGTGCCCAAAGTCGTGTTGCAACATCTCAGTTGGCGTTGTGTTGAATGTGCAATTCACAATGAGCAGGGTGTGCGCAAAGAATTACACCCATCGGGCCATATGTATATGGCACGAACAAGCAATAGTAGAGTGATCCTGATGGAGTGATCTTGGTGAGTGACCTCTAATAATGCTTGTGAAGCTAGTGAACATTTCATAGTACTTGCTAATGGTGACGACAAGAGTAAACTCGTGATCTCCATTGTTGCTTGCTGCCACAGTGTGAAGCTTTGCGCACTTGCCGCTCAGGCTTTCCGACTGCAACAGTGGCACAACGCATTCATGTAGTGTCTATTCTGATTCATGAGGCACAACCTGTGCTGGGACTATTTTGCCTTCTTTTGAACACTATTGATTCAAGTCGTCATGTGACACGTACAAAAGCAGAGACAATTGGTTGGGGTTTAACAGTTTATGGTTTGGGTTTAGGATCAGTGCCTATGGTAAAGGTTTAGGGTCAAGTTTTAGGTTTAGTGGTTCATTGTTTAGAGTTAGGGTTTAGCCTGCAGTTCACTTAACACAAACAAGAAGTTGCCAATTGCTTGCCAGCCCTGAAACCATTACAACACTTGTACAGGCATGTGAGACTGAGCTGTTAAAGATGTCACGGTCAATTAAGTAGAGCATGCATTCCAAGTTTGTCATGTGACCACTGCAGCCAATTGTGTTTAGCTAAAGGCAAAATAGCAGTTATCTTGCTTCACAAGGCAAAATAGACACTACCCAAAACTGTATGTTGTGAGTCATATTAAACTTTAGGATAGTTTTTGGATATGGATAGTATGATTTTAACCAAAACAGGATTCGGATAGGATACGGACATCATTTTTCAAAAACAGAATATGATCAGATAGTAAAAGTCCACTATCTGATCCTATTCTGCTGACCCCTGCCATCTCTAACTTGTTGGTAGAAAAAAAACGGGTTTCGGGTGTTGAAAATAGTAAGAAAAACCTGGTATCAGGTTCAGGAAAACTCGGGTTAAGCACTATAATTGTGCGTTAAATTTTCTCTGATAGGCTAATACTATTGATGTCATTGCTCTATTCTTATGACTGAATTCGATGGTGAACATTCAGTGCAGGATGGGGAAAGGTAGCAGACTGGCGCGCTCTGTTCTGGCTGGCGCCAGTGATATGACCGAGTCATTTTTGTCGAGTCAGAATCATCTAATAATTTTTGAATCTTGTCAGAGTCGAGTCATGACTTGGTCAAGTCGAGTCACAAGCATTTTCAAGTCACTTGGAGACATTGGTTTGCAAGCTCGAGTCAATGTCGAGTCAGATGAAATTTCACATTTTTCCTATATCTTTTTTATCATGAAATGGCACTCCAAATACTGTAAAATGGCTCCCGATCAACAAAAATTGGCGCCCAATGTTGTTTCATCCAGTTTGTATCCAGGTTGTTTAATCTAAACTTTTTGTCAAAGCAGTTTCCATTTAATTGTCTTTTTCACTCTCAGTCATTTCCACAAGTCTAGCTCAACCTTGCTGCAAGAAATAGGCTATACAGTGAACTGACTCTTGTGCAGTGTGGAAGTCGTATCAGCAAACACACTGTCATTGCTAGAACTAAGCCAACTAATCGGAATAAACTGCTGATTTCACGTTTTCTAGAAATTTTTGCTTCTTAGTCCCAATTTCCAGGTTGGGGCAAATGCCCGTTTTCCCCTTGCCAACGTCCATGACTCGAGTCGGCTCATTCGGTAAAAAACGTGACTCGAATCGAGTCACCAAAAATCGGGACTCGAGTCGAGTAATTGATCGAGTCACCCTGTCACTGCGGGTAAGCAGAATTTATTAAATCCAAAACCATGAACACGTGAAAATCAGCATGATTTGAATCCATATCCATGTTCACCTCTGTGCGCTGCCACTGTCTCTCATTTTAGTGTTATCGATATGCCAGCACCCGCTGGGGATCATCATCTTTTGCTACGCACAACACCTCGAATAATATTCACAGTAAATTATTAAGAATTATTACATTTAGCAAATTCAACTCTAAACGTATGTGAATTGTAAAAAGTTACCCCTATACTTAATATCGACAGAATCTTTAAACTAGAAATCGGTAAATTAATATATAAAATTAATTTTAAATTAGATCCCAAACAACTAAAAGAACTTTTTACAAAAATTGAAGGCATTCATTCGTATCATACAAGGCAACGATCAAGTATTGTATATGCCATTCCTTGGACCAGATTAAAAATAGCTCAGAAGTTATTTAAATATACAGGAATAGGAATATGGTCTTTCATAGATCCATCAATTCGTTCAATACCAAATTATCACCTATTTGTTTCTAAATCAAAACATAAACTTCAAGAAGAGCAATGATCATCATTGAAAATCGGAGAAGCAACTATATGATTACTGCCAAAACAGTAAAACTAAATTATTTTGTATTCTGAAAGGGCAGATGTTGTTTTCTAGATATGCCCTGGCAATGCATGACGTGCTACACTAAGTAACATTACCTAGCGTAGACCTTCTTTATTGAAATGCACTATTTAGCCTGATCTTGTTTCTTTTTCTTCTCTTTGTTGTTCATCAGGGGATCTGCCTAGTAAACCGTATGGTTATTTCTGATGTCCTGGGAATAAAATATACGTTTTTCTAATGTGACTTGTTTTCTGTGGCATGGTTTGATGTTTGTTTGTAGTTTCTCCCAAATTAACTGATACTGATACTGTTCTCACTAAAAAGTATTGGACTGAGGCTTACTGTATCACTAATCAGAGGTGGCACCGGTGTCAAGCGAAATTTCTGAAATGCGAAATTTCTGACTTCACTCCATGTACGCACGCACAGAGTAACATTCTACATATCAATTACGCTTACAAAACTTATTATTAGGGATTCGTGTTGAAGTAAGTATGTCGGGTTGGGTTTGGTTTGGATGAAAAAAAGAAAAATAATTGAGGTCAACGACTAAGTCTGAAATATTTTCAGTGGTTAAAGTATTTCCGTACTATAGCTTGTGGTGGGTACCTGACATTTAAGCAAAATGTGTTAATTAACACAACGCACATCAAAAAAGTAATAACACAACGCACATCAAAAAAGTAATTGCCGAACTTTATTCCCTTACTCTGAGAAGAAAAATAACTGAGGAACAATAACAGGTCAGAAATTACGCAGAGGTCAGAAATTTCGCTTGACACCGGAACCGGAGAGCAGGAGTCGACTCCGGCTTGATTCTGCGTTTTTCTTTCGGACCCGGCATCAAGCGAAATTTCTGACTTGCGAAATTTCTGACTTCACGCCATGTGCACATGTACAATTATCAAATACGCTGAGAAAACTGATGATTAGGGCTTAGGGTTTATTGTTTAGATAAGTGTGTCGGGTTAGGATATTGATTAGGGTGATAAAATGAAAAATAATTGAGATCTAAGACTAAGTCCAATATTTTTCAGTGGTTGTAGTTATTTCCGTTCTGTTCCTTGCTGTTGGAGTCCGGCATCTAACCAAAAAGTTTTAATTCACGCAACACACATCAAAAAAGTAACTGCCAAACTTTATTGTTTTGCTCTCAGAAGCAAAATACTGAAAAACAATAATAGGTCAGAAATTTTGCAGAGGTCAGAAATTTCGCTTGACACCGGACCCGGAGTCAAAAATTTGTGAAAAACCGGATCCGGGATAATTTTTCCATTTCGGCAATAGCAGGAGTCTGTATGGTCATTTCTTGAGTAAACACATGGGCAAATTACAGTTGGATCAAGGATTGTAGCCGGTGTCTGAAAAGGAGTTGGATTCATCAATTTGAAAAATACCGGACCCGTATTCAAAAATTTTGGAACAGGAACGGAGTCGGAGTCTGAAAAAGTGACTCCGGCCACCTTTGTCACAAATGAGCAAATGCTAAATGGGTGTGGGCTCAGTGCAATACCACAAGGTTGCTACTGTTCTTAGTACTGTAGCTTACTGGTAGAGAGATATTTTCGCCTTTCGGTACTGTAAGTGAATCATTACCGTACGGAGTTTTTCATATTCTGTAGGCGATGTAAGTAAAGCATATGCAGTTTGCAGGGAAAGCAGAATCATTGATTGGCGTAACAAAACATGTCATATGTATTGTAGGTGTTTATTGTTTGATCTTGTAATAACAAGTAGGCCCATAGGATAGTCAGTGTTGTATAGGCCTACTACGTACTAATGTCGTGTAATTACTTTTTGGGGCAGTGGCTACAGAACCACCTGTGGATCTTAATTTGAAACCTTATTCGACCACCTCCTGTAACGTGACAGTAACGCCCGACGAGAACGCAGTAGGCCTGATGTGGTAGAAACATAGTTAAGCAAACCTAACCCCTAAGGGCTGGCTGAGAACTTGAGTTGACCCAGGTGGTCTTTTGCCAACTCAGAACTCTTTCTTTGTGATTCAACATGTTAGAACACGATTTCTAAGCTGAGAAACATGAAATTTCTTGTTTTTTATATTTTTTCATCGCCATATGATATAATCAACTACCCTAGTGATGTGGCGTATTCATAAGTTTTCACATTTCAAGATCCATAGGATAGGCGTATCCGTATCTTAGCCACTGCCTTGATGTTAACTTATTGTATTTCCTCTTGCTGCATTCGTATTATTTCGTGATTTGAGTCGCAAAAACTAGGTTGCCTGTAAAAGGCGGAGCTCCGTAAATAGCGGAACTTGGTTGTGGAGGTGTGATGACGTAACCGGAGTGGAAAAAAGTTGCGTTGCAAAAGAAATAAAGAGGAAAAAAACAAAGAAAAAATATTTTATTATTGCAAATAAATATGCGCTTCCCCAAACATCTAATACAGGGATGTTTGCGATGTTTAAAAATTTTATACATTCACAACTGTTGAAACTTATTTTTTTGTCCCCGAACCGTTGTGAAACTCAGATAAGCAAAAATTATCAAACTTCAGAATAGACTTCTTTCACCGTAGTGTAATATCACCTTATGCAATAAAATTATTTTTACTATCATTTAGTTTTCATTGCTCAATGCAAAATATCAGTTTTAGCGACTCTGGTTACATCATCAAGCCTCCGCAACCAAGCTCGGCTGTTCACAGAGCTCCGCCTTTTACAGGGTACCCGCAAAAATGCATGATTAAACCATACCTAACCTGACTGTAGCCCTAATGCCAACCCCTAAAGTGAAAGTTCGGAAAGTTTTGAAAAAAGTAAAGAAAAACTGGTCCCATGAAATGAAATGTGCAACCAGATACCAGTCACTACAATGAAAATGAAAGTTGCCAAGAGGCGAACTGAAAACCCTTGGCACAGCAAACCTGAAACGTATCTGTTATGCTACCAGGATGATGATGCGTCGCTTGAGTGACAAACTCGCCACTTTATTGATATTCAAACACTACAGCGTCATGTGGATGCGAGGCGGTGCTATCCCATAAGTTTTGAAATAAGAAGATCCATGTGCGGTTCCGTAGCCACTTCCTACTTGTGGTCTCTCTGAGTCATTAGGCAATTCCTAATTTTATGCTGTGGGTAACCTTACTTAACTAGTAACTTATACTATTAATTGATGCGCTAATATAACGAAATCATAAACATATAGTACCAGGCAGGCTCATTCATGCATGCTTTTTGTCTAATGTGTGAACAGTCTTGCTCTGTCTAGTTAATAATTACTTGTTAAAAATTGAGGTTCCTTGCAAAAGACAGATATCTATCAGTAACGAATCTTGGTTACTCAGGTAAAAAATGACATAACCAGTGTCATGAAGACCCATATTTTACATTGAGGAATGAGACCACTGACAAATAGTAGAAAAAATAATGTTTCTTGTTAGCCTACACGCCAAGGCTATTCCGAATTATTCGATTCTTGATAACAACCTCCAGTGGAAGTGGCATCAAAATTTAGGTTTCAACAATCCTGAATATACAAAAAATGAAAGCATTCCAACTCTTTGGCATTACGTGTTTGGTGGAAGGTTATATTAAATTGTAATGACAACATACTTTATCAAACTGTCTGTTTGATTGACGGTGCGTCATGTTACAACTCATACGCATTTTACCTAGAATTGACCAGTTTAGGCATTGGCGCCCTAATCTGCAATAGCATTGTAACAAGCTTGAGTATTATGTGTTAGCTAACAACACTGCTAAGAATGAGTCTATAACCCTGTGGTTCTGTCCTCAACACAGTTGCAAAAATGTCTATAACTCTGTGATTACGTTGGCACTTACTAATGCCTTGTAAAACATTTTCTTATGTCTGTTTTTATTGACCTGCATTATGCAGATTGTGTGTGCTTATGATATGGACTTTGTATCTGGTCACAAACAAATAAGTTAAAAAAATTAATTGTGTATCTTTACCTTTATTTGTTGTGTAGCAAGGTTTTTTCCACTCCGATTATGTCATCACACATTTGTCAACAATATCATGATATCCACACTAACAGACATCTGTTCTTCACATTGTACCAAAACTAAGGGTTTCATTTCAGAGAGACGTAAAAAACTCCGTATCTTCAATCCTGCCTGCACAGCCTGTCTGATTTGAAGAAAAACAACTTAAAAAGGCTAATTGCCATTCTGATTTAGCAGTGCTATAAAGAGAGTTACTGTATGGACACTAAGCATGTTTTGATATGGCAGTGGCTGTAGGTCTGCCAGTGGACTTTCATTTCTTAAAAATTATTCATCTGTCACGTGACACTAACACTTGACAAGTGTGCGATAGAGTGCATACTACTATTACTAGGGATATACTAAACCCTAAACTAAACTGTAAACGTAAACCCTTAGGCAGTGGTTATAGCTTCCCCTATGGACCTTCACATTTGAAACCTTATTCATCCGCCACCTGTAACATGACAGTAATGCACAACGAGAGTGTAGTAGGCTTGGCAGAGACGTACTAAAGATAACCCCTAAACCTAACACCCAATCCTTAAACCTATCTCCTAAACTCTAAGCCAAAAACCTAAACCCTGCATGTGTACCCCTAAATCTAAAGCCCAAACGTAAACCATAAACCTAACCTGTAAATCTAAAGAGAAAAGTTTGCAAAACGAAAGTCACCAAGCTGAGAGCTGAACCAAAAACCATCGGCATAGCAGACCTTAAACAAATCCATCACGCCAAGGCTTCTCAAACTTTTTTGTTCTGCGAACCCATTTTGAAAATGGTTTTTGTATGCGACCTCATTAACGAATAGCCTTGAGCCTTAGATGTTAACCCTTTAACGACCGCGTGAGCCAATAAATTGGCTTGCCTTTTTTTGGCCATAAATTGCCAGCCGCCTGAGCTAGAGAGCTGTTCAAACCCTTTACGGATTCAGTAAGTCTTCTAGTTGACAATGAAAAAATATTTTTTTTTGTTTTTGGTTTGGTGTTTGCTGGAGGCAACATCACAAGTGGGGTGTTTTTGCATTTTTTTGGCCACCTGTACCTGGCCCTGGGCCCCAACCAATTGACCCATTCTTTTGACTCAAGTTTTTTCCGAAACTACGCAAAAATACGCATCTTTACAGCCCTTGAATGGCTTTCTAGCACATCTGTAGCCAAAATTATGGATAAAAAAACAAAAATTAGTGCAAATTTCTGCACCCACAAACTCCATTTTGGGTTGAAACACACCCCTTCTCTATATGGACAACACTTGCCAGTGGATGGAGCTAGAGAGCTGTTCAAATCCGCTTTGAATCGGGAAAGACTTGTAGTTTAGACTGAAAAAAAAACAATTTTCGCCAGGCGATTTTAGCCTCTCTAGCCATGTTTACAAAACTACAGGATGTTTTGACAGGTCTGTCAAAACAATCCATGACGTCAACATCCCGTGGGAGTTAAAAAATCAAGCCGAATCACTGGCACGAAACGGCGCGAGATTTAATACATTCTAGGCTATAGTATGAGCTTTCAGAGGGCTTGATGGACATTCTAACGTTTCTAGTTGACAAGTTATGGCAGGAAGGGTAGAATATTAATTGGGGAAATCCCTGCTAATCCCCTGGGAGTTTCCTGTCATATTTGGAATATTTTTGGCATAACTTTTGAACCAGAAACGCTAGAAACTCAATCTGGCGTGTTGGATCAGATGATGACGTCATAAAATTAACCAAAAAACATACACCTGGCATGATTCCAGTGGTCCAAAACCCCCCACACAAATTAAAAAAATTGTTTTTATATTCTAAACTACACGACGCCACTAGTCATTGCAGGGCTTGAACAGCTCTCTAGCTCAATCTGCTGCCGAGTTATAGCTGGCCAAAGTTTTCCCTGAAAGGGAAAAATATGCTTTCTTTGAAACCTTTTGAATTTTGTCAAAAACTGGGTTTTTAACCCATAAATTTGGCTACAGATATGCTAGCAGGTCAATCAAGGGCTCTATAGACGCAGATTTTGGCCCAGTTTAAGAAAACTTTGATTCAAAAGAATGGGTCAATGGGTTAGGGCCAGGTAAAGGTGGCCAAAAAATTGAAAACATGCCCTCATTGTGACGTCACCTCCAGAAAACGCCAAACCGAAAACAAAACGTTTTTTTCGATCTCAACTAGAAGACTTGCTGAATCCGTAGAGGGTTTGAATAGCTCTCTAGCTCGAGCGGCTGGCGATTTTTGGCCAAAAAAAGGCCGGCCAATCGCAGCCTTTAAAAGGTTAATGATATGTGTAAACGTCCCATTACAAATCTCAATGGGCATTTTTGTCTATGGTGAAATCATAAAAATGCACACAATGCATGAAGGCAACTATGCGGTATATGGCGAAAATAAATTAACAAAAAAACAACCCAGTTTCTGGAAGTTATCAAGCACAGCTAATGCAATGGAAGCACTTGATGATTTATAAACAGATCATCCATTCGTAGATTGATACAAGACAACACAGGATGAAGGACTTTCCAACATTTTTCTAAAAGGATTGGTTTTAATACTTGATGACTTTCAAGTTTGAGAATGCCACTTTACACAAGTATGCATCCAAAAGCCAAAAAGGTTATGAGTGGCTAGATCAGAAATGACTGCACATTCATTTCTTGTTTTTAACCAAAAATAACATAAACTTTGTTTTAATATTCCAGTTGCAAATTGTTATGGCAAGTGTGTGGCCTCCTGAAATTCCGATTGCGTATCATAGGTGGAACTAGGTTGCAGGTAAAGGGGCCCTTCCCCTAAATTTCTAGCATATCATCTTGTTGTTTTGTGCAGTTACCCAAACCAAATATTAGTATTGCTGGCTTAAAGTCACAATATTTGGCCCTTCCCAAAATTTTTGGCTGGCTTCATCACTGTTATGTGTGGATTATGGATCCAACTTTTCATGAATCAAAGTACAGTACTTCTGAAACTGTGCATCAAGTTTTTAACATTAGCCTAAAACTACTCAGTGCACTCCCACAGCAGTTGACCTGATGCCTAGATGACCAGACCTAGAGTTCTATGCACAAACATAAAGATGGCTTCGTGTCAGAATTAATGCAATATAGGTCATTACTGGTCAGTACGTTAAAATAATCATGACATAACAACGCATAACTTGTGCTTGGTTGATTACTATCATTTGATAGCTTAGGCAGACATCCTAGTCAGCAACTGACAGCATGAATCATGGTATTGCTCCTAAAATGCAGTAGAAATAGATTTACCCCAAGGTTACTTTTGGTTTTTTGTAAAGTTTACAAAAGCTTGTATATCTGATTTGTTAACTCGTTGGCTGCCGGCCTACGATATATTCGTACTTCGATTTCGGCCTAAAAAACAGCAGTTTTCGGTTGCCTTAACAACGCCCTAGCTCCTCCGCCAATTGCACTAGAGAGCTGTTCAACGGCTCAAACGGATCAGCCAGTCTAGTAGATTGTACTCGAAAAGAAAAATTTTTTGGTTGGGGGGTGTGGATTTTTGTGACTGACGTCATAAGTGAAGTAGTTTTAGGGTCATTT
>Ga0210059_1012644_pt1 | contig 12719 bp, 9 predicted proteins | sample Ectturendosymbi2_FD_188042 | JGI IMG/M metagenome (GOLD analysis project Ga0210059, IMG submission 188042) | Ecteinascidia turbinata endosymbiont from Florida, USA - Sample 2 (SPAdes) (version 2) | ecosystem: Host-associated > Tunicates > Ascidians > Unclassified | place: Key West, Florida...
CCCGCCCCCCCCCCACCAGAGGCTGCACTTGGGCTCGCCCTGTCTCATTCGTCATTTCTTGTTGTTTCATTGCGCCCAGGACCGTCTGGACCATCTGGAAAGCTTGAAGCTGGAACCGAGCGAGAACCGCGCGGCTCTCAGAGAAATCCAAACCTCCGGCATTCCTAGGTGCGGTGCGGACGCCCTGAGGATGTCGCTGTGCTCTCACAACCTGGAGGTGATTCGTTTGTGTGCAGCTGCTTCGTGTCAACGAATGACGTCAGGCTGTTTACAGTATACAAGGGTGAAAATGATGCTTTTGTACCTTCTCAGAAAAGGTGATCGTTCTAATGTAAGCAATCGATGTAGACATATTCAAGACTGGCGACCGTGAAATAAAGTTCCGTTTTTCGAACATATTCCATTCACTCGTTTCCAAACTACGGTTTCACGACACAGCATCACCAGGAAACCGCTGTGTTGAGTAACAACAACACGTAAACAACAGCTTCTTGCGCACGGTTCGTTTCGTTTGTTCACAATCGATTTTAGTTTTTGTAAATGACGCGATCAGCGGACCAAACAACAGTCCTTGTGTGTCACCTCAAGTTCAACGACCTTAACGCCTCCCCACGCACACACGCAGGGCGACACTATACGGTACAGCACCGAAGACACGATTAATCATCGCGCAAACTGCAACAAGATCTGGAGCATCGCTCGTTTTCTGCTCTTCGTGACTGAAGACACGTCGTATGCCGACGAGCGGGTAGGTCTTACTTTTTGCGGGAGAAGCATTATTATGTCGTTATTCTCAAAATCGTCTTCGTTGTCGATATTGCGTTTGCAGCAGGATTTGTATATTTGTGTTTGCAACAAGGACTTCTTAAACGAGCACGATGCTGTTGTTGAAATAATGTGGTCAAGGGTCTGTTTAAAAAAGTTGCTTATAAATAGTCGCTTTGATCATTCCATGGAATGTGAACAGTTTCAAAAAACATGTTTCGTTGCAATCCAGACTCTCCAGTTTGTTCCTGCTCCCAGAGAATAAGTAAAAACGGCACCGGCAGGCAAAGGGCAGCTTTGCCATGCTGCGAGCCACAGAACTGATAAAGCTACTGCGGAACGCCGAAGCTTCTGGCAGAGGCTCATTCTAAAGCTGCAACAGTCGAGTCTGGTTTGCGCCGAGCACAATCCCGAACGGCAGAAAAGCATTGTGACGTGTCGTAAACAAGAAGCAGCATTGTGACGTGCCGCAAACGACAGCTTGAAATAGGGCAGAGCGAAATATCTGCAGTGAACGTTGTATCGTCTAAAAACTTCAGGAAAAGTTGTGGTGTTTGTGGGAATGTTGTCGCGCAAGGAAGTGGAAAAAGGTTACAAGTTGACTGAAGTCAGTTTGTCCGACTGTCCATTTAGCGGAAATGCACAAAAGTCAGGCAAATTTAACATCAGGAGTTTTTTTGGACTGAAGGGCGCAACGCAATTTTTTCAATATCCTTGTTAGAATATCACAATGAAGATTCTGAACATGACTGTGTGAAGTCTCCCCCGCCGTCGCTCCTCCCATAAAGTATTTGACTCATTTTTGTCCGCAGATTTCCGGCGCGGATTTCGACGTGGAAAAGATGATGGACACGATCGGACCAATCGACCGCTGGATAAACAGTCGATTGCTCCGCACGATCGACGCTTGCAACGACAACCTGGATCAGTTCGTCGCCAGCAAGGCACAGAGAGCGATCATCGAGTTCTGGGACCACGACTTGTCCAGCGTTTACGTGGTGAGATCAAGCGTGAAATCTTCTACGCTCAAAGATATCTCTCTGCATCATGTCAGCTGCGTTTGAGCTCTGTTGTGACGGAAGCGCTTGAAATAACGAAGGTTTTGCTGGCGTTTCTGTGGCAACGGCTGACGTTGTTCGCGTTTACGCGAAATCAATGTTAGAGTCAGTGTCTTCACATTGTTGTTGAAGTTCAATTTGACGCTTTCTCGATACTTACTCCATTGGGTTCCACCAGAAATGGGAACAGGAAAGAAAAGTTTCGTGAAACTCGCCATGTACTCCCATTCAAGTGTCACCAGTTGTCTGGGGGGGCCCATCTCCCCTTATTCTGTCCTGTGCGCCGCATTCGCAAAGAATGTTGCACTGGTGGCGAGTCACTGGGCGCGAACCTTTCCCTTGCATCCATCAAAGCCGAGTACGAGGCTGGACAGGCCTCAAGTAGCGTTGTTCAAGTCTTCGGTGTGTCTCGATCGGTAATCGAACCCAGCCTACCGGCTTCAGTGGCATACGTTCTATCCCGACTTAATCGGCGATGTTTGACGGAGGGAAGTACAAATGGTAATATTTTCGCTGCTCTAGCTAACAGAAACAAAGTCGACTACTGATCCTTCCGATTGAATGGATGTTTATTTTTACCGGTATGTTATTTTTATTTTACCGGTAAGACTATTTTATTCGTTTTATTATTTCAACGAGGGTTTGCACCTGGTGCGGATTTCGCAGCAATTGAGCCGGCTTTTATATGCAGGAGTGCCTGAAAGGCTCCTTGCGGTCTTCCCGCTCTGCAGCGCCTGTTGACGAAAACACGACCGGGCCAGTCAATCCGTTTGAGGTCGCCACTGACACTCAACTCGCTTCTTTGTTGAATTTCGTTCGCGTCATTGAGACGGCGCTCCGACTTCTCGCCCCGTTCGCTCCTTTCCTGGCGGAAGAACTCTGGCAGCGGATTCCGAAACGTCTGCTGTGCCGGGAATTCCCCGAAAGCGTGCACGTTGCACCTTACCCTACGAGAAATAACGTAAGTTTTTCTGTTTTTTTTTTTTATCTTTTTCTCGATCCGAACCTTATCGTACGACATGGCGCCGAAAACCTTGTTTCTTGTTCACCGAAAACAACATATGTTCGGCGCCTCGTTTGCAATGAAACCATTCGCTATTTTCACTGCGCTGTGGTTACAAAATACGCGGCTGAGAGAGTTTCTTATCAAGTCTGTGTTGCTCGAAATAAGACACTTGGTTCGGAAATCCGTAGTGATGCCGGTCCCGAAAATCACTGCCGCCCTTAAAATTTCCCCCAAAACTAATCAAAGACTGAAGGGTTTTGCTCAATAACTATGATTTGATGTGGATCAATTTGTTGATTTGTGTGTGCGGACAGTTAGTTTACAAAAAAAAACGTTCCATTCATTACTATAGTATGGATTCGAGGCGGTTGTTTCTCTTCAGTGACATAAGTTTAGGCAGTAGCCAGTTAAGTTGCATGTGGGTCCGTCTAAAGATTTGAAAATTCTGCCAAACCACGCGTACCATTTCAGAGAGTGATTGCCTCATAATGTTTGGACAGGTCATCAACCTACGGCTCGCGTGCCACAATTGGCACGCCAAGCAATGTCCAATGGCACGCATAAATTCCAAGTTTCACATACCGATTTTGTTATGATTCACACAGAAAGTATATTGACCTTGACTTTACGGTCTTTCCATGTCAAATAACCAAAAAAGTAGAAAAATCAACCCACCGTCTCAGATTTTCCTATAATTTAATAAGCAGATAGAACTTTTCATGCTCAATCCAACAGACTACATTTTTTAAATCGGTGGAGGTTTCACGCAGTTATGGACCATACAAAATGACTACTTTTTGTGGTCAATGAAGTGTAACGACTAACAAGAAAATCAACAGCTAACTTGAAAACTAAATCAAACTCACTGTAATCATTCAATTGCTGTAAAAACTTGAGAAGAGGTTGTCTCAAGTACCTTATCTTCACTTGTGAAAAAAATTTCAAAAAATCCATGCGTTTACTTTAATTTTGGGGTAAAGAAAATGGGTAGTCATCAAAATCACTCATGCGTGGCATAAATCTTGAATGCTCACAACTCAACGAACACAACTACGATTGACACGTGAAATACATCATCCGAAAGCTCTCATTGACGGGATTTTTGTTTCAAAATATCCTCTTTAATTATTTTGTTTCTTTTGAATAAACGCCCCACGAAGATTTTGCATAAAATTTCAATGTAGTTGCACTTAAAGCAATGCAGTATTTGTATAAAATTTCAATGTAGTTACCCATAATGCAATGCAGTACCTTATACTTGTAATAAGGAGGTAGAATCAGCCAGAACAACTAAACTCTGTCAGTTGAACATACTGTGGTACATTTCATAATATGTTGCAAACGCATAAATCAGCCGTTAATACAAAGCACCATGCTTGCTATCATTCTCTGCTCAACATCATATTGAAACCACATTATAGCAATTCTAATGTTGCAACCATACCAGCATTAATATTAATAAAGCAACAGGAAAATATAGTACTACTGCATGTGCAGCAAAACACAAATTGTTATTACTAGGGCAACCAAAAGTCAATAAAGTCAAATTTTTTCTGCCGTTTTGAAAGTTATGAAACGTCCACAAACCAAATTTCACGCTCATACCATGAGGGAATCCCAAGTTATTAGGTCAAAAGAAAGTCAAAATTTATCATTAGGTCAAAATTTATCGTTAGGTCAAAATTTTTTTGCAGCAGAGTTTTTTTCTCTTCATCAATACTTTATTGAAACTACAACAACAGAAATTGATATGCTTTGCTAGTTTGCTTGCAATTCTGTAATAATAGGGGGTTTGTTGCGACTTCTGGCGTAATGATGCTGTTTTTACCACTACTGGCCGATTGATAGTATGTAGGGTAGGCATGATAAGGCAAGAAACGTGGTCTTACAGTACTTGGTTTGGTAAATGCTCAATCCATTGTGCATATAACGTTTCAACTTTACGATCTTCTCAGGATTGACTCTACTGTAGTTATTTATGTACTTATCAATATATCATCCCCGTAGTTAAACAACCAAAGTTTAAAATTTCGAAGCAGAGAATGCATGAATATCCTTCTGGGTTAACCTCAACACCTAAGGCTGAATTATTTTGCAGTTGCAAACGCAGAAAATTTATAGGTCAAAATAAAGTCAAAATTTTGAAATTATAAAGTATTTTAAGTTTTTAGGTCAAAAAATTGGTTGCCCTAGTTATTACTGTTTAGATATGTAAGTAGTAGTACTGACACAGGTTAAGTGTACTGTAGAACAAAGTACTGTGGTATAACACCACATGGATATTGGATGAAACAACTCTACAACAAGCCAAGCCCCTGGTGTATTGAAGAAATACTATATAAACAAATAGCCAAACAATGTTGATTAACATGATGTTTGCTACTTGCAATTAGTGACAAGTCAGACAATCACCACAGTTCACCTTTTGAGAGCAGTTTTCACTGCATTACAGGACCGTTAAAACATAATAGAAAGTCATTCTGAATTTCTCTCTCTCTCTCTCTCTCTCTCTCTCTTCGATGGACGTCGAAACGACGAGTCCGACCCATCATCTTATCTTAGGAGGTGGGATTGTTCGTGGCTGTACAGTCCTATGCGTGGCAGTGGTAAGTTCTGAATTACCACAGCAATCACTGACAATATTTCAGTTTCCATATTTAACATTTTTCTCGAAAGGCAATAATCCATTTGTTGCTGATTTTATGTCTTCACTGGGCTGAGAGTTGATACTGCCCGTGGGCAGTTGTACGTCAGGGAACATCAACAGCAAATAAAAATGTTTTAATGGAACCCAGCATGTATGTATCTTCCTGTTGTGGCCAAACTAATGATCGAGAAGGACCACTGGGATGCATGAAGTTTGCAAAAATTTTACCATGTTTCGTCAAGTTTTTGAATAACTCCAATGTAGCATTTACGATCATAAACAATTGATACAAATTTACCTTTGGCAACATGAGGCGATAATGAAACACTGAGCAGATTGCGAAAGAGCTTCTTACTCTTTTCATTCCCATTTCACCAGAACTGAGATGTTCAAAGTGGTGAAATCCGCGTGGTCCCTTAATAACAGTGGCTTCAGTAAACCTATCACTCAAGACTGTTCCATAACTTTCCCAAGGCTTCTTGCTGAAGCTCCATGAAGGTGATGTTGGCCAGTTTTTCTGTGCAGTGCTGCATCATTTCTGCAACATTAGTAATTTGATGGGATACGAGCGTCTTAGACTTTCCATGGCTGTAGAACGCTTTACAGTGCCACCAATACCATCACATGAGGACTTGCTATGGCTGGAAGCAGAGTGCTGCTCGGACACAAAAATCAGCTTCATGACAATGAGGTAGTACTGTAGAGGGATCTTCGATTCTTATATTGAGCAGCACAGCCGTCAGTGAAATGCTCTGTTTTGTGAAGTTGAGCAAATTTAGATATCAAATACTCAATAGCTTTTTACTTGGAAAAAATAAAGCATGGCTACATCATGCTGCATATCTTCAGCAAGAAAACAGACCTGAATATTTCAGCTTGTCTTCTTCAGTTTTGCAGTAACGTACTGTAGGTTGAACGTTGCAAGTTTGGTGAGTCCAGTGGTGGCCCTGGGCTTGATCTTGGACATGGAATGAATAGTTTTCAGCGAAGTCCATTGGCACACTTGCTACATTTTCATCCATTGATCCCCTTCTCTTTTCAGGCATGAAGATTGAGATTGTGAGATGTACTGATGCGGTACCAGTGCTGAAAGCTTGAAAGAAAGCATATTGATAAACTCTGAAACTGGCAGCTGTTGTGTGATCAATTGAGTTCTATCAACAGTGGCCTATTGTTTGAATGTAATGTTTTCATCAGTGACTTCAAATTTGTTGTGCAGCAACATTTCTACTGTTGAAATTCCTGGACAATCTGTACATCGTTGTAACATACATTGTTTGTTGCTTGTGTTACAAACTTCCAGGTCAATCAGCTCTTTGTATGTTTCTTTCCAGCAGTGTGGGACAAAAGCACATTTTGATGAATCGTGCACCCATACATAGTGCGTCCCAGATCCCCCGGAACTTACGCACCATTTAGGTCGAAGGATACAAAATGTATATAAACCAATGTTTACGTCTTCATTTTGATTTTTAAATTCTACATAGAGTACTTTTAGAGTGCAGAGTAGAAGCCGTATTTGCTCATCATGTTGATTCTTTTTCACACTGACGCGATCTTTAACTCCTGACATTGTTCGGGTGTTCTCGTTATTATCATAGAAACGCTTTACTTTCTCTATTGCGTCAATTGGAAGACACTTTTCTTTGCGAGATGGTGGCAAAGAACAATGCCACTGGTACTTTCAAATGTGCGAGCTGTTCCCACCATTCTGTCCCATGCAGAATCGTCGCCAGAAAGTCTCCAATAGGGGGGGCTTTAAGTTTGTGCAGGAGGGGCTTGACGTTCCAAAATTTGACAAAAACTCCACTGATTGATGTGTTTCATATTCAAATTAGGGGGGTTTAAAACTTTGTTTTGGGGGGCAAAGCCATCCCGTGGCGACGGGACTGATCCCATACCGAAAATTCCTCCATTGTTTTTCTCTTTGACCAGTTGCCGGGAGCCATCGTTAGTTCTTACATTTTTTCAGCTCTTGTGCTGTTACTGTTATTTTTTTTCTTCATTTTTGAGATCATCTTGTCAAAAGGAATCATAGCCTTGTTATCATCTTCATTTTGGTCACTGTTTTGCTCACGTAGAATTTCCTTATCATAAGGCCGAGAATGTTGGACATTTTAGCTTGACATGTGTCATTAATTTTTGCCAATTTTCGTTTTCCATGTGCTATGTTGTTTTTGGTTGCCACACTGTGTAACTTTACTGGTGACTCGCCAATGCTTTGCAAGCCTTCGTTTAAGTTGCTCAAAGCTTCACTGTTGAGCATTCCATTTCTTTGATGTCACTGTCAGTCGAACTGGATGCTCCTTCACTTGCTGCATCCAAGGCATTGTTATCCTGAAGCATTCCTTGAATTGTCAAACTACAGTTTGTACACATTCTTTCCCTGGAATAACATTCGAATTGCGTATTTTGGCGGAACAGGACTTTTCGATCTGGCCGTTTCGGTCACGGGACATTTCGGTCAGACCATGAAATCTTACATGTTAACTTCTTAATGCAAGTGTACTTGAATCAACGAAAGGTTTTATTTAAAAAATAAACTGCAAACAAGATCCAAGATCCAACAGTTAATCAGCACGAACATATGATTTTCATTATCATCAGCAAGCAAATTAAATCATTATCGACATTTTGCAATTAAATACAAATACTTTACACTAATAATTACAATTCAGAATTAATCGCAATCATGACTCCTCAACATCCTGAAAGAGCTGACATGTAGCCGACGATGTCTTCCCCCATTTTATTTGAGCTTAGCTCGAATTGGAGTCATAAAGCGCTATTTAAAACCGTATGTTTTGGCATAACTTTACATGAAGCCAGCATATGCGGGTGGTGAAAAGTACGAGACGCTGTTCTGGAAAGGATTTTCACTTCGCAGTTATTGCTAGCAGGCTGGTATCAACGTGAACGAGGACACCCTCGATGAGGTCGCCTTCTTCCTGAGCACCATGCAGCGGGTTCGAAGCCTGGCCGTCACATTCCGTCTCACCAAGGCGTCCGCACTGCGCGTCGTCTGTCGCGACGACGAGGTCGAGCGCACGATGAGAACGTTCGAGAACTTCATCCCCGTCATGTCCTTCATGAAGGAGCATCAGATCTTGTCGAACCGCGACGTCGAGCCGTGTCTGGCAAAGTGCGTTGGGCATTTCGACGAAGAAGACGATGTGAACATTCTCTTCGAAATTGAGGTGCCCTCTTTTTTGCCTTCCTGTTTATTTTTGCACCACGCTGTTACCTGACAACATTAGACTCCTCGTAGCAACGGGCCGTTGACATGCAGCCCAAGCACTGTATGTTTTACACCAAAACTTCCAGGCGTTCACTACTAAAGGCCTCCTTCCAACTGTTGACCATACACTTTGCGTGTCTGGTTGCGTGTCGTCGTAGTTTGCTGCAATGAGAAGAAAGTTTTCCTTCACGGCCATCATGAGTTGTAGTAATTCGGGAAAATTGTTTCGCACTTTAGGTTTGTGGGGTCTGTTGCGCTTTCTCATTTTTGTTCCAACTGTGCAGTGTTCAAATTAACATGCACCAACGAGAGACGTCTTGTCCTCGCAAATCGGATTAAAACTTTCGCTTTCACTTTTCTCACACTTTCCGCAGAAGCCCGACGAGTACTTCAACAACAAAAATTTTTTGATTGACCTGGTGAAAAGACGCCGGAATACTTCAAAAGAGACGCGCAACACTGCGGACGATGTGATACCGGTGGTACGATGCTGTCTTACTGATGCTCTTTGTTTTTGTGTTTTTTGCTGCGTGATCTATTTTCCAGGAATTTTGTGCGTGGGTAACACGATTGTTTGTCTTAAAAACAGTTTTTTTTTTTGTTTAACGTCGACGTGCAGCTTGACAGCGCCAGCAAGCGGCTGGCTGTCTTCAACGACATGTTGGCTTCCTGGCAAAGAGTGGGCAGGGAGTTCGTGGAACCTCCAGATGCTGTCAAGAAAGAAAAGAAGAAGAAAAGAGAGCGTGGATAACAAAAAAGCGATTGGCTGATGTTGGGGCCAAAGAAAAATGCATGCGAAGACTCGACGCATCACGCATAGATCCGTTCTGAAGGAGATACCTTCCTGCTGTTGTTGGTTCGAAAAGATTGAAACCAAAAAGAGGCGAAACTTTTGAAAGCATATTAAACATTTTCAGATTTTGGCAAAGATTTTGATCAATCAGTGACACTGCCTGAAGCTTCATTTGGTACTTGGTTTCGCAAGACTTCCTTGACTTCTAATAAAAAATCGTGATCCTTTTCAAAAGATCAGTTGAACAGTTTTAGTGTGCATCAGTGTGTGAGACGAAAAAGAAAAAGATCATTGACAAAGCTTGCCATTAACTGCAAGAACACGCTTTGAAAGAACTAACGTTGCGAGAGGTATGCGCGTTTTGGCAGTGGTTTCTGCGTCGACAACAATATCTGCTTTAAAGTAGTAACGCAATGCAGACACTCGCCAGCATGGGATTGACAAAATATATTCTGGCATCATAATCATTCGATTTGATATTCAGAAAATTATTTTTAACTTCCAATCATTGCGGGAATTCATCTTAAGTAATCCAACTCTTGCTGATTAAATTGTTCCCGGACAGTAGTTTTCAACAATTAAAAGCTGTAGAAGGTTTTCTATAGGCATTAGAGCAGTGGTTCCCAAGGGAGGAATTTCCCCTTTATAGTTATGTTACCTATTCATTATAAGTGTTGTACTTCTTGTTTAAGTTGACATCGGCTCCTTCAGTTAGTTATACAACTTTATATTTGTGAGTTACTATCACACGTTTGTGCTGACAAACTTTAGTGCCATTATTTGACAAGTAGTTTTTGTCCCACTTTTATTAATCAAGTTATTGTCGTCAAGAAAGACCATTGTTCCAACTGTAGTTAATACCAGCCTATGAACCCGAACAGGGGAGGAACGAAAGCTTACAAAATGAGCAAAGGGAGGAATGCATCAAAAAAGATTGGGAACCACTGCATTAGAGGAATCAGCCGATTGGGCTCTGCTTTCATGGTTTTGCAATGATTCAAACTTGCGCATATCTGTATTCAAGTAACTTTCACTCCACAGGTGAAACAAGCCAGAAATCAATCACAGATTTTAATATGAAATCGATTTCACGTAAAACAGTAGTTATGTGTTATCGTTTACCGGGCAGGTATACTGCTGGATTGGTTTTGAAGGTTTTTCTTTGAAACTAACTTGATTAATTGTTAGTCACAAGCAGACCGGAGCTCGCAAATCGGGTTGCATTATCCGGATAAACGACAGTATTTTTGCTATCCGATATCCGGACATTTTTCAATCGGTCATCCGGAAAAAAAGAAATGTTAATATTGTGTTTTACATTTTTTCACGCCCTGCAAATCTTCGCTCATTATGAAGCTCACTGTACAGCCAGCTTCTGTGGAAGCAGAAAGGGCGTTCAGTGCATGTGATTGTGGACTCTGCTACAAACCGAGGTCTCGTTTACACGAATCCACAATCGGTGCGTTGTGCTTCATAGGAAAGCCGTTGCCGAACCAGTAAATCTTAAAAATGCATGGTTTTCGTCATACATGCAGCGCCGGCTTTAACCTGATTTGACCGGTTGCTTCTAACAGAGTCCCGCGCTACGCCTACCAACTTGTGCAAACTTGCTGCTTGTGTAGCGCCGTCACGTGGGTCCACATGTGAGTCCAATCCAGTGGCGCAGCCAGCTCGAAGTTTTGGGGGGTGGAAAAATAAATTTGGGGTGGGGGGTAAAATTTATGATTTTAGGCTAGCAACAGTACTTTATTTGGTATACCGCCTCTCAAAGCATAAAATGACTAGATATTCTAAAAATTTTGGAGGGGCCGTGACCACCTGGGCCTCCCTGGCTACGTCTGTGGTCCAATAACTCTGATTTGATGCAATAAACGAGTTGCTCTTAGAGTGCAAGTAAAGAGCCCTGTGGTGGTACGTTCATAGGCGTTGCCAGGGGGGGCTAGGGGGCTATGCCCCCCAAATGTTTAGAGCATATAGTCATTTTGTGCTTTGAGAGGCGGTATCCCAAACAAAATAGGTTTTATTCGCCTAAAATCAAACATTTTGGCCTCTCAAATTTTTTGCCGTCCCCAAAGTTTTGTCCTGGCTACGTTTCAGTCTCGGCTGCAACAGTTAGGACAGAAGTGGCTTAGCCGCCCGAATGTAGGCTTCGTACATGTTTGCGAGTAGGGTTATTTCGGATATCAATAATTTTATTCTCCGGATAACGGATATATCCCGATATTTGTATTGTAGCTAACCGGTTAACCGCTAATTGTCAGATAATTAATTGCACGAGATTTTCTTGATAAATTGAATGCAAACTCATGACACAGTTTTATTGTAAATATACAAATGTGGACAGGGTCGGCTTTAGCAAGTGCAGGGCCCGATTGGAAGTACATTTGCTGGGCCGCACTGAGTTTTGTGTGCAAAAATAGTTTAGGGGGGCATCAAATCATAATAATAAGTCAGTGATGTGAAAAAGCTAGGCCGAAATGTTGAAAGTTGCATCATGAAATACTACCTAAAAACGATCATGGCATCAATCTCACACAAGATTGGCGCTGGAAACTTTCTGAGATATAGCCTAAAAGTTTAATGTTGCATAAACCTGAAAAAGAGCAAAGTTGGGATGACTTTCGGGCACGTTTTAGAGGAGACCACAGTACTTGTCTGTTTTGAAAAATTGGAAAGTGAATTTAAAGATATTGAGAAACCTACAATCACTTTACACTACAGTAAACCTCGGTTAATCCGTATCTTCGCCAAAACCGGATGAAATTGGTGGTACGAATGATTTCTAACGTTTTTCTTTACAAAAATTGTCGGTTTATCCGGATTTTTTAACCCGCATCTTTCCCAACACCGGATAAAATCTGTTCTTTTCACATCTCGTAATTGTAGCAGACACTTTATGGTCTGTACATATTCTTAATGAAACTCCTATTTGCTGGGAATCAACAATGCAAAACAACCCTCTCTCACTTTGAGAAATCTGGTCATTGCTGTAAATCAAGGACAAGTCATTCTCCTATATCAGACTTGATGACATACGAGAGAGAGACTTCAGAAGCAGAATCAAGAATGCAAACTCATTCTCTCTTCCTACCCAAATAAGAGAGAAAACCAAGAACAGAAGAAGTTTGAATAAAAACGTTTTTGTTATTTCCGTTATTGTGTAACAATCTAAAATATTTTGTACTGTCCTGAGTCGATAGATCAGCAAAACT
>Ga0210059_1012645_pt1 | contig 12717 bp, 5 predicted proteins | sample Ectturendosymbi2_FD_188042 | JGI IMG/M metagenome (GOLD analysis project Ga0210059, IMG submission 188042) | Ecteinascidia turbinata endosymbiont from Florida, USA - Sample 2 (SPAdes) (version 2) | ecosystem: Host-associated > Tunicates > Ascidians > Unclassified | place: Key West, Florida...
CAAAGTTAAAATCGCAACATCAGGTTGGCTGAAAAGAAACGTTTGTTCCATCCTACGGTATGTCTCAATTAAATTCGTATATTTCACAATTATTTCCATAGCGTGCTTCAAGAATGCAATAGCAAAACACCTAAGCAATGAAGAAAAATCTTGCTTCGAACATATCATACCATTTTTTAATTTTGGGTGGAATATTTCAAAAAGGTGCCACAAGTTATAGCCTAATCCACCGTGGTCCAACTAAAGACCCTCGGGTCGCATGTGACCCGCCACAGCGTTATCAGTAGCCCACGGAATCATTTAGGAAAAACTTTAAAATCTTAAATATGTTGAAAAGCGTGTGAGGTTACATTTGTCGTACTGAATTGCTCCCGCTGGATGAAGTGCAATTGCACAAGAACAATGCATTATACCTTTGCAGATGTGAGGAGATGTAGATGTGAAGCAACATCAAAATTTTTTGCCGATGATTCCGGAAAGTTATGAAAATGAATATAGCATTTCGTTGATCTTGATCGCTTTTTAAGTTTTTCTTGTTTCAGTGACGTTTCGCCGACTGACCTTGGAATGTTGTCAATCTGCTGGGATACCAAGATCCGGTGCCCTTTTTTGATTTGAATTTCGGAATCTGCGACATTTGTCGATGTTAAACAGCATTAAAAGTTTTTTCCGATGATTCCGGAAAGTTATGAAAATGAATATAGCATTTCGTTGATTTTGACCGCTTTTGACATTTTTCTTGTTTGAGTGACGTTTCGCCGACTGGCCTTGGAATGTTATCATTCTGCTGGGATTCAAAGTTCCGGTGCCCTATTTTGATTTGATTTTCTGAATCTGCGACACTTGCAGATGTGAAATAACATAAAAAGTTTTTTGCCGATGATTCCGGAAAGTTGTGAAAATGAATGTAGCATTTCGTTGATTTTGACCGCTTTTTATATTTTTCTTGTTTGAGTGACGTTTCGCCGACTGACCTTGGAATGTTGTCATTCTGCTGGGATGCCAAGTTCCGGTGCCCTATTTTGATTTGATTTTCTGAATCTGCGACACTTGTAGATGTGAAACAACATTAAATGTTTTTGCCGATGATTCCGGAAAGTTATGAAAATGAATATAGCATTTCGTTGATTTTGATCGCTTTTTAAGTTTTTCTTGTTTGAGTGACGTTTCGCCGACTGACCTTGGAATGTTTTCATTCTGCTGGCATACCAAGTTCCGGTGCCCTATTTTGATTTGATTTTCGGAATCTGTGACACTTGTAGATGTGAAGCAACATTAAATTTTTTTCCGATGATTCCGGAAAGTTATGAAAATGAATATAGCATTTCGTTGATTTTGACCGCGTTTGAAGTTTTTCTTGTTTGAGTGACGTTTCGCCAACTGGCCTAGGAATGTTGTCATTCTGCTGGGATTCCAAGTTCCGGTGCCCTATTTTGATTTGATTTTCTGAATCTGCGACACTTGTAGATGTGAAACAACATTAAAATTTTTTGCCGATGATTCTAGAAAGTTATGAAAATGAATATAGCATTTCGTTGATTTTGACCGCTTTTTAAGTTTTTCTTGTTTGAGTGGCGTTTCGCCGACTGGCCTTGGAATGTTGTTATTCTGCTGGGATTCCAAGTTCCGGTGCCCTTTTTTGATTTGATTTTCGAAATCTGCGACACTTGTAGATGTGAAACAACATTAAACGTTTTTGCCGATGATTCCGGAAAGTTATGAAAATGAATATAGCATTTCGTTGATTTTGACCGCTTTTGAAGTTTTTCTTGTTTGAGTGGTGTTTCGCCGACTGACCTTGGAATGTTATCATTCTGCTGGGATTCCAAGTTCCGGTGCCCTTTTTTGATTTGATTTTCGGAATCTGCGACACTTGTAGATGTGAAACAATGTTAAATTTTTTTGCCGATGATTCCGGAAAGTTGTGAAAATGAATATAGCATTTCGTTGATTTTGACCGCTTTTGAAGTTTTTCTTGTTTGAGTGACGTTTCGCCGATTGGCCTTGGAATGTTGTCATTCTGCTGGGATTCCAAGTTCCGGTGCCTTATTTTGATTTGATTTTCGGAATCTGTGACACTTGTAGATGTGAAACAACATTAAATTTTTTTCCGATGATTCCGGAAAGTTATGAAAATGAATATAGCATTTCGTTGATTTTGACCGCTTTTGAAGATTTTCTTGTTTGAGTGACGTTTCGCCGACTGACCTTGAAATGTTGTCATTCTGTTGGGATACCAAGTTCTGGTGCCCTATTTTGATTTGATTTTCGGAATCTGCGACACTTGTACATGTGAAATAACATGAACAATTTTTTCTGGCTCATCATTGGTATTTTCGTTTTTTCGAGAGAAACACTGCGTGTTGTTTTTGTTGCTGCGTATTCTGCCAATGGTCAATGGTCAATGGTTTATTGTTTCATATGACTCAGGCAACAAGCAGAAGCATCATAAAAGCCATCGCATGCCAGAATGACGATGGTGAATCCGGGCATCTTTTCGCGAACGGCTTACCATGTGTAGCAGGAATACTTCATCGTCCTGTTAATTTGCACTGAACTGCTGTTGTATTTTTGTTGCATAAATTCTGCTAATTCGAGTAGGCACGCTCTTCCATAAATAATACGTTTTTCGAGGAACTACTTGTAGCAGATTTCGCAGTGCGTCGTAACTTATTGTCAATCACTGTGTTTACTAAACACGTAGTAATTGGGCTTTTATCAATTGTGGCCAGCCTAAAAACTGTATGGCTAAAATCGACCACAGTCATCTTTGAATTTACATTGGTCAGGGGTATCTAGAAACTCCGAGATGGGACACTCCAAAAAAGGTGAACATTAGAAGGGTTACTGCAGCTTGTGAAAAATGTGAGACCCTCTGACCTGTAGGATTTCAGCAAGCATGCAAAGCAATGTAAAACGACCAGTCCATGTATTCAGGGCAATGCCAAAACAATGGGAAACTGGGGGTACCCAAGTGGGGGTTGGGGGAAATACCCCTATTGTGATTTTGGTCGGGGTGTTTTGACAGAGGAGCTGCTGCTTAAAATATCGAAGAAATCACCTGATTTTTTATTACAAAACATTACTTGGCTCAGGACATCTTACTGTGATGCTGGCTAAAGTTGAATGACTGTACGATCGAGTATGCATGCAGAAGAAATATGCACACAGAAGAACCTGGGTAAAAGTACCAGCAATGTAATATGTTTCCATATGACAATTTCTTACAGTTTTCTTCCAAGATAGTCATCTTTATTTCAATGTAAATAAAAGGTAGAACACAGATTTCAGCAAATTGGGCAGATAAAAGAGTTAATGAATGTCAAGTTGGTTCACAAAGGTATTTCCAACTACACACATAGTTTTGCTGTGTATGAGCTTAACTTCATCAAATGCAGTGAGATAATATATAGTGAGTTTATTGAGATAATCTGCAATACAGCATTGTGTTAAATAACACAATATCTTTTTATTACAAAATTTTAGAATTTTCACAGATGTGTTGCAATACTTACAATAATGCTGTATCTTGTGATCTATAACAGCATGGACACTCACATTTGGATTAGCTGAAAAAAACAATGGTTGAGCTAACGGATTTGTACTCAAGGCTTCACTACTCTATAAAAAAGTATATTCTAGTCTACTGATATTTCGCATATGAAGATAATTCTTTATTGACTAAAACCATCAAGAGCCACTAGCTTAGTCTTGTACCAAGTAGTTTGTGCTTTCACGAGCAGATCCACATTTCAAATGTTATCTGACAAATATTTCCATCAGATACATTTGAATAATTCAGTGCAAATGAAAGCAAGGAAAATGATACAAATTTAACACAAACATGACAATTTACTAAGGATGAATTCATATTATTTGCTTGTTACTCAACCTTGCAAATTTAGCTTTTTGTTTTAGTTACACAGCTTACAAATTCATGAAACCGTTTGACCATCTTTCTGCTTCATAAGATCATGCAGTGATGAAAACAAATGTTTTACTGCCTCTGAAAGTTAAATTAAAACATAAACATAATGATTAGTCATAATGTATTTACTCTATAGGATAAGTTTCATCTAAACCAGCATTGTGACATACATGTGTTGTTTTCCGCTCAAATAAACATTAACCGAATCAGTTTAACCCAAGAAATTAGTAATATAATTGCATGCCTGTTGGCAACACCAGCTAACCAAATAATCTTGTAGAAGTGAGGTTTATATTTTCCATTGACTGATGTCTAAAGCAATGTTTGTTTGCATTGGAATATTTGCAGTGTTCATCTACATATCAATTTAAGGCTTACCAGCTGTTTTTTTTCACTGAAACATTTTGGTTATTCTTAGCTGAGACATTTTGGTCACTGAAACATTTCGGTCATTTGTCTCACAGATGTATTAAAGCTTGCTGTAACAGTGTTTTTTAGACTATATTTTTTGACCAAAATTATTTAATTTTTTTTTTATTATTTTGAAAAAGCTTCAGTCTTATGACTGAAAAAAACAGCTTACCAGTTTGTTTGAAAGAGCAGGTCAATGCTATACACTTATGCCAGCAACAAGAAACTGAGTGATCAGTTTTAGGTCAGCACCACAGCATTCTTGTTTGAAATTCCATTAGCAAGATACTCAACTCTTCATCACTGAATATTTTTACATGCCTTGCTAGCAAATTAAATCCAATAAGAAACTTCTGTGTATTTATATAACCGCTATTTATATGTAATAACTTTGTACCACATGCAATATCCTTCAAAACAAGCACTAGACATTCGAAAGATCAAAATGCACACATTAGAAATACTTTGAGGGAAGAATGCAACTCGATTCAACAGAGATGCAGAAATACCAAACAGTGTTTGCAGCTTTAAGTTAACTCAGTCAGAGGGTAATCATAATACAAAGTTTGTGGAAAGTATTTACATACTGTATTATTACTTGTTAAAAAGCCTCACAGCTGATCACATGACATGACCAACAAGTCTTCACTTGAACAAGCAAAAACAGGCAAGGTTTATTTGCACTGAATTATTCTATGCCTGTGCCTCAGTGGTATGCCCACTGGACAAAATCAAGTTGTCATTATTTGATCACAATCAGGAATACACAGAAGCCAACCTGCATTAAATCTTGGAGTCAGCAGATATAAATTTCCATTTTCCTTAAATAATGTATATTTCCATTTAATGTTTAAAGAAATTCTTGACAGCTTTTTTCTGTGTTCTGATGCTAGTTGCCTACTTTTTGCTTATCCCTCAAGTATTTTAAACTAAAAAGACAGTTGGTATAAAAGCAAATGTGCAATAAACTCCTTTCAAGCTGAGCTGTCAAACTGCAAAACAGAAAACTAACTGCAAATACAGAAAATATTTGAGTGCCTTATGCCAGTAATACTGATAAAGATAATTTTGAATGCAAGGCTTAGCTACTGTACATGTAATTCAATCACATCATACAGTAATCAGTGTTTAAAAATTGTTTCAAGCAAAGCAATAGCATGGCTATGCTAATCCCTTTGACAGCTTGTTGGATACATTTGATTTTTGCTTACAGAAAAGATTTTAGCAGTAATACTGACAAAGACAATGTTTAATGCAAGGCTGAGCTACTGTATGTAGTTCAACATGAATCACATCATACAGTGAAATCAGTGTAAAAAATTGTTTCAAGCAAAGCAATACCATGACTATGCTATTCCTTTAACATATAGCTACATTTGATTTTTGCTTACAAAATACAGTTGAGTTCCTTTCACCAGTACTACTAGTAATAATTTATGGAACACAGCATGTGACTGAAGCCTATTTACATTGACACTTATCAGTCTTACATGAGAATTGGGATAAGTCTCTAACACAGATACCCCTGACAAATCAACACTAATTATGCTAACACATTAGCGTCATTCACCTATCACAATGTAGGGATCCAGTAGTGTGAGAAAAATGAAGGCATTCTAACATCAAAACTTTGAGGTAAACAGCTAACTGCGAAAAAGGATAAAGTGAAAAATAAGTGAAATGGGAGTGCGCATTGGCACTCAAATGCATGCAAACTATTCCAATCAAACTTTAAAATGCTTTACAATGCATTTATCATGAGAATGACAGCCAATCAAATTTCCTGAATTTTAAAGCACGATGTGGCAATTAGCTTTGTACCATTTATATTTCTTATTTTGTGTGTGCTTGGTTTGTACACATTGTACACAAGATCCTTTTGTTACCACACAAAAGCAATACTAATAAGATGCAAACACCAAAACAATGCACCAACCATTGCAGTTGGTCACCATCACACAGGAGTGTTGAGTAATACTGTATGTCTGAACATAACAAATTATACTGCTAGTCATATATCATAGCATATACATATTCACACCATATGTTTGGCACGGTGCTGTAATGATTTTAACACAAAAAGTAATAAAGAAGCAAGGATTCAAACATAATCACAAAAATAAACACAACAATTACACATCATATAACAAAAGTGTTCACAGTAAAACAGATAACAAATACAGAATGAAAAACAACATGATGGTGGGCAAGTAGTGCATAAGAGTTGAGAGGCACGCAGCAGATGAATGAATGAGAGAGTCATGCACATGACAATAGGTGGGAGAAGTGAGGTTACAAAGCAGAAAGCCATGGAGCAGGCAGACATAAATTTAAGGTACCCTCCTTATAATCTGTATTTAGGTTACAACTTGCACATATTGGCAATTTCTTCCATTGTTTAACCAACTAAGCATCTTAACTTCGAATGCAATAATACTGTATACAAAGCAGCCATTACTGTAGTTGGTTTGAGTCCAATGTCTGCTTAATCTTTAAACTAATACCAGTTGATTTTTTGACATACCACTGTCACAGTATTGAGTTGTAGTGATTACATTGCTGTTTCGTGTCATTGTACTTGTTGTGTATACTGCCAAGCAAGAAAGGCTGGGCCTTTCAACGTACATTGGAAGCTTGCAATGAAGCCAATTTTTGGTTATTCCTTGTTCCAAACACAACTTCTTTGATGGTGGGACAGTTCGTCAATTCGTCCTATCCTGTCTCATAGTTCTTTCAGTAAATGTCAACATTTGAGTTGGAGAAAATCTCACTACTATGTAGTATGTATGAACGTGGTTGAGTGGGAAGTGACAAGAAAATACTCAGTTTGAGTGGCTCCTTTGCTGTATTTGGTTTTTCTTTTGCTGTACTTACACAAGATTGTAAGTCACAATTTTTGGACCCTTTCTGATGTACATTTCGAAAAGTTGACAAGTGTTGATAACTAAATTAAGCTTTCGGACTAGGGTTAGATTTAGCATTTGACAGTGTCTATTTTGCCACCAAAATGCCGACGGCAATGGCTTGGCTGGAGCTATTGTGCCGCCAGTCCGAAGCTTGGCAGAAACGCAGTAAAAACAAAAAATTAACCCTAAAGCTAAGCCCTAACTCCTAACCCTAACGCTTATCCCTAACCATAAACCTTAACCCAAACAGCAATCCTTAACCGTCACAGCAACCTTAACCCCTAGCCCCAAACCGTAATGCTAAACCTGATGCTAAACCAAATGCTAACCCTAGCACTAATGCTAACTCATAACGCTAACCCTAATGCTAACACTAACCCTAATGCTAATCCTTAACCCTAATCCTAACGCTAACCCCTAACCGTAACGCTAAAAACCTTTACCCTTAACCGAACCCTAAAGGTAACACCTAATGGAAAAGTTTTTGAAAATGCAAAAAAAAGAAAAGTCACTAAGGTGAGATTCGAACCGAAAACCAATGGCATACTAGACATGAAGCATAACCACTACTCTGAGCAGCACACCGATTGCATGACAAACTGACCTTTTCATTTGAATTGTGTCAGATGGCGGCACAATAGCTCTATCCGATCTGTTGCCGCCAGAAAATTGGCAGTAAAATAGACACTTCCTTAGCATTTTGGATTAGGGTTTTGTGTTACTGTTAGTGTTTCAAATTAGGGTTTATAGTAAGCATTTAGGGTTATGGTTCAATGTTAGTGTCTAAGGTTAGGGTTTAGGATTAGCGTTTAATGTTGATGGTTAGGGTTTGCGTTTAAGGTAAATGGTTAGGATATAGCTGTAAAAAAAATTATGGCCACCTTAAATCTTTATCTGAGAAGCAACTGACATGTATTGCAGTGATCAGCGAATTCATTTGATACAGATTTTTAGTCTTTAATGCGAATACCTAATACGGTCGTTTAGACACTGCCAAAAGTTTAGATAATTCTCTTCGGAGTTTGAGCAGGAGTCGGAGCCCAAAAGTTTTAAATGTGTCCGAGTGGAGTCGGAGTATATTCAGCCGAAGCACAAGCAGAGATGGAGTCAAAAATTTCAGACTCCGTACACCTCTGCCGCCTGGCCTGCTGACCCTCTGTTTAGTGTTATCCAGTAGAATGATTTTTGGTAAGAGTTATTTTTATCATGACAAAAAGTTTGGAAAAGGAACTTGCAGTAGTTGCTTACACTTAAATAAACCATTTGGCAGCTTAGCCAGTTAACAAGATTTCATGCAACGAATTTCGAGTTAAAATCTTCAGAAGTGATGAGATAAGCTTAGAAATCGTAAAGACTTAGAAGAAATGCATCTAAAAATGCAATGTGCACATCATTAAGATGCTTGCACAGCTAAGACTGAGTAGGCTATGTTGAAATCAAGATAACAAAATATTTGAAGAATTTAGAAAGGTAGTGTATATTTAACGGCGATATTCTAGCGGCAACAGATGGGCTGGAGCTATCGTGCTGGCAGTCCAAGATTCGGTCTCGTGGCATGACGCAATGCAAAGAAAAAGGTCACTTTGTCAGGAAAACGTTGTTCTGCTCGTGGTGTAACGGTTAGGTGTTGCTGCTGCTATACCGATGGTTTTCAGTTCGAATCTCGCCTTGCCAACTTTCCTTTTGTTTTTTTTTCTTTGCTATTTTTCAGGCTCCGCTTAGGTGTTACATTTAGGGGTTAGTCTTGTTAGGTTAAGGTTAGGCTAGGATCAGCATTTGGTTAGAATTTAATTAGGGTTAGGTTACGGATAGGTTAGCTTTGTGTTAGGTTAGTTAGCTTAAGTTAGTGTTTGCTTAGCTTAGCATTAGTTTAGGGATAGGTTAGGATTAGGGTTAGGTTAGGGTTTAGGTTGTAGGTTTGTCTATTAGTTACATTTACTTCCTTTCTACCAAGCCTTTTGCTGCTGCCATCTTGGCGGCAAAATAGACACTGCCATTTAGACATGATCGCTCTCGCCTTACAGCATGCGCCATGATAAGTTTGGAAAGCCAACTGTACCAAAAGTCAATTGTAGCTTACTGGTGCTGCCTGTTTGCCTTAATGATGTAGCAATGGGTTTAATACACAGTGCAACAGTCCCAATGTCAAATGTGATCGTGAAAAATGCTATTTCGCAGGCATTGGGACCGTTTACACACAAACGATAAAGCTTGTTCATCTCAATGCATGTCACTTGTTCCACATTTCCTTCCAGTTCAGCTTTCAGTTTGGCACCGATTCTGCTGACAATGCAATATGACCACAGTAAGCGCACCTTAGACTGCACTCATCACCACTGATTTGGAAACAGTAGAGGTGGTCTGCACTATCCTTCAACTAAGTGCAAAGCTACCTCAACCCTGTGTTAGTGCAGGTCGACAAGAACCTTGGCCGCCTTAACTTTGTTTGCAAAATGTTAAGGCCGTTCTTATTGTCAACATCAAATGTTCTCATTTTAGTGATGCCAAGCTTAAGTTTATTTACTTGTTTTGTTTTTTACTTCTTAACCTTATGAAAGATAAATTTCAAGTGTGTTACACAAAATGCTTGTGCTGTAGATGGAGACCTCTGAGGCATTATAACATTACCAGGTTTTAGTTCCTTTTTAATTTAAAAGTAGCTGTAGTTTCAAAGATGAAAGTCAAAGTAGCATACTTGCCGGCCTTTTTAGTTTAACTAAAACAAGTCATGGCTTGAAGACATTACCTTACAAGCTGTCTGATGAAAACTGATGATATGACGAATATTAGTGGCGATGTAAATTAATGCAGTGCATCGTTCAAAGCTTCCTAAAAGAGTGACCGTTATGACACATAGGCATAAAATCATCTGTTAAAGCCATGTGCTCTTTGAATCACTTGATGAAATCGACTCAGTTTAAATTTAAATTAAAGTTTCTGACAAAAGGTTGAATATGCTTTATAAGTTGCCTCTGTAGAGCTGAAGTTGAAGGGATTTATTGTTGAGAATGATCTAGCTCAGTGGTTCTTAACCTTTTTAAACCTTTTTTACAAATCTTACCCTTTTATCAAACAGGGTTACCAGATTTACCCCCAATACGTTCAATGGCGGTCATTTATTGAAAATACAACATCAATAAACTCTTACAGTTAACATTAGCTGAAATTTATGGTTTAATATATTTACCTCCATATAAGAGGAAATTTACCCACAGGGGTAAATTTATCCTAGGTTAGGAACCACTGATCTAGCATTTTCATTTGCAAATTAATTGATTGATCTTGTGAAATGCATCAATGTACTTCCAAATACGTTTATATAAGGGTTTGCGATCGAAAGAATTTTCAGCTCTGTTAATGCTGCTTATGAAACAATGTAGCAAATCAGATACTAACAGTTTGAAGGGGCAATTATTAGCCAAACAGATGGTTTCATGAAGTGTTGGTTGATGTGCAATATATAACCATGTTATAAAGCAAGTTTTGATAACAGTTTTGTGTCTTTTAATGTTGAAACCTAAAAATTTTGATGTTCAAATGATTGAGCCCAGTTGCATCACTGGTATTGCTGGTCTGAGGGGTTGTATTCAAGATTGAGTTTTTGATTGAAAATGTTGTCTTTTGGTTTAGCAGTGATCAGAGTGGAGTAATCGTATTCTGTCTTGGCAGTTTCTTGAGGATTTGACAGACCTAGCTCACCATGCCTGAGAGGAAGAGCTAGTATTTGTTTTTCTGCATCACTTACCTCTTATTCTACAAGAGCGGGAATCAATTGATCTCTGATGGTATTTTCCAGTTGTTCAAATAATTTGCTCATGTTCCGGAACTGTTTTTTGGAAATGGGTCCATCTAGTTAGAGGATAATCCTTTGGTGAATGCTAAGTATGCTCTTTGAGGATCATCTTGAACATAATTTGATAGCAACTGAAGGTCTTTTACCTAACCCTCAACCTTGTTTTTAATGTAACTGTTCTCTGAATGATTATGTCCCACCTACTACTCCAAGATGACATTCACCATGGTCTATAATTTTGATTTTACGGTCATTGAAAAGTTTTTGTGTGAATTTCTTCAAACTACTGTCATTTCCTATGAGGATTGGAGATTTTGGGCAGTACCCAAAGTCTGCTCCTGTGACAGTATGTGGCCTTCATTTTGCAGGTATAGCATGGTAGGAGTGTTGGCCAAAAACTTTTTGAGTTATGAAGTTTGGCAGCAAGCCATCTTGGTAGGCCTAGGCTACAAGACTTCTTCGGCCTAGGCTACAAACTTAGGTGTTAACAGTTGTTTCTTAACGCGCAATAACATATTTTGTTCTCTTTACAGTGAAAAATATTAAATTTCAGGTAATATGAGCAAAAATATTTTTAGTAATGCAGTTTTTCATCCAGCAACATTTTGCTACTAGCAAAATGCTAGGCCTAGGCTACAACACTTGCTAAACACTTAGGTTCTGACAGTTTTTACTTGTACAAGGATAACTTTTTTTGTGCTCATTCGTGCAAAGACAATTTCCACATATGAATTTCATACCTATGCACATCATCTCTGAAAAATTGAAGCAATTCTAATGAAAAACTTCAGAGTTAGATACTTTAAGTTTGTAACTTCAGACACACGTAGGCTATAAAAACTTATCCTATTCAGCAAGGATGAGAAGTTGTTTTGCAAATCACCATAACTTTCTCAAAACTAAATTTTTTGAAACTAAAGTTTACAAGTATGTTCTTCTGGTCCAGGGGTCGGGAACCTTTTTGGCTAAGGGAGCCATGACACCTATATATTTTTAATTGTATTCGCATGAGAGCCATATAATATTTTTCAACACTTAATGCAACTACTAACTAACCAACGTGTACATTTTTAAGCAAAATCAACATTTTAAACAATGGTAAATGTCTGAATTTTCTTTTTAATAGCATGCTTCTTACTGTTAATGCGACGTCTGGTGCTGTGGATGACTTTGTAGTGTGGTAGATGAAAAATTACAGAAAAAGTTTCATTCGTAACAATCGTGTTAAGAAAATATCAAGATGAGCCAGATGCTGTCATCAAAAGAGCCACATCTGGCTCGCGAGCCATAGGTTCCCGACCCCTGTTCTGGTGATTATGCATATTGCCTGAAAATTTGAATTCATTGCATGAAGAACTTTGCGAGTAATTAATTTTTGAATTGAGCAACTAGACTCTGTTCCTAACACATTAGACTAATTGTTGCTAAATATGCTACTTTCCATTCAGTAGGTTTTTAAGTGGATGGTAATGGTTTATTGTTTCATATGACTCAGCCAATAAGCAGAAGCACCATAAAAGCCATCGCATGCAGTAAACCAACCATTAGCGAAAATTAGAGCAAATGAGAATACAATGGCACAATAGCTGATCAGTGTAAACAAAGAGGGGCGCTGTGTCACATAGGATTGGCGAAAGACCGTGGCGGTCATCTGGTCAACCAACCCCGTTTATCACTTT
>Ga0210059_1012646_pt1 | contig 12716 bp, 8 predicted proteins | sample Ectturendosymbi2_FD_188042 | JGI IMG/M metagenome (GOLD analysis project Ga0210059, IMG submission 188042) | Ecteinascidia turbinata endosymbiont from Florida, USA - Sample 2 (SPAdes) (version 2) | ecosystem: Host-associated > Tunicates > Ascidians > Unclassified | place: Key West, Florida...
TATGGATTTTATGACACTAAACGCTGTGAAATGCGTCAACAGTAGCATTTTGGTACGCTAACTTACACTAAGCTTGCTTCCGAAATGCGATTAAGTATTTCCTAGCTATTTATAGTTAAGAATATAATTTAGGCAATGTCGTAAATTGGGGAAGTTACACTTGTTCTCTAGGCAGTAGGCAAACTTGCATATATGTTTGACCACTCGGTCTACACAAAATGTGAAAAAGTTTGGGTATTTGCGAAAACGAAGCTAAAACAGATTATCATTACGGCTCTGCACTAAAGTTAAGAAATACGTGTCGCCATAGTTAACACAGTGGTTTGTTAGTTGATCTAGCGAAGTGGTTCCCAAAGTAGGGGTCGAAATCCAAACAAGCGAGGCGAAGGGTCAAAAAGGGTCGCGACCAGGCGGTCCAAACCTGAGTTGCATATTTTCAACGTTGCCACTGCTTGTCGGTGTCTGTCTGTACTGCATATACTCGAGAAAAGAGTAGATTGCTGGTATTAAAAACGAACTTAGTCGCGGGATGTTCGCCAAGCTCAGATTTGGGTCGCACTCAAGCTTGGGAACCGCTGGTCTATATAGCCATTCTAGCGTAAGCGGTTGAAGTCTTTTAAATCCGTTAATGTTTAAATAACGAAATCCAATGACCGGGAAAAAAATTAAATTTTTGTTTCATTTTGTTCACATGTGCTTTATCGAGAAAACAGATTGTAAGATTTGTGTAAGTGATGGCAGTGCCAATGCCCTCAGAACTTACAAAATCAATAGCGTCTTCCTCCTTACATTACCCTTTGCTGCTGACTCTTCCTGTTGCAGCTGAATGATTTCTAATTTACTGTAGGATAGGGTGGCAGTTAACATCAAATGAAAGTTGAAACACTTTCAGATTACGTATATGTCGAACTCTGATTAGGCCTACTTGAAAAAACTTTTTTTACTCTCCAGCAAGGGATGTGAAATCATTTATGAAAACGTTCAGGCTCCAATGTCACAGGACATCACCACAAATCATTATCTCTAGAATTAATGATATTGTTGCTGAAACGAGTCAATGCCCCGATTGCGCAATAAAAAAGACTGGAACTGGATTGCTTCATAGCCAAAGTTTTGAGCTTCAAGGCATATAATACGTATATCATCGCTATATTAACGCATTTAGTTTCCAAGTTGTACAAAAACAAACATCTGCGATGTTCCTCAGGCTACGGCTGATGCCACAGACAAGTTATACCGAATTTGTAGCACACCAGAGATATCAGAGAGGAATTTTTACGATGGTCTTGAAATGACGTTTGCACCACCATTAGGTGGGATAGAGCATGAAAGCAGAAACAGCTGCGAAAAGCGTTATTTCTTGTTTTTACTTGCGGTTAGTGATTGCAAGAGGTTAGATACAAGTTTCTATTTCATTGTCACTAACCTCCACACGGAGCTTAATCATGGACAACTGGTAAACCACACTGGTTTGATCAAGTTCGACTGAAAACTGAAATAAGTTAGGTTCCTTTAGCACTTTTGTTGATTTGCACTGAAGTATTTGTTTGGCTTACCCATCAAAAGCTTCACTAGCCTGAAAAATTTTGGTTCAACGTTTGGAATTGGTGGGGCAATTTTGCCCCCATTGCCACCCGGCTATGCGCCTGCCCACAGGCCCCTGTAGATGACCCACCATGCAACAACCAAAAACAAATTGACAATTGATGGTGAATAAGGGTATGGATGGATGGCTATACTTAAACACTAAATATTCAACGTAAAATACTCCGAAATATGCAAAAAAACGACAAACTACTCCAAACCAAAAGATTATTAAAATTGAAATATAAGCTATAAGCTAAGCGGTGGCCTAATTTTTACATTTAGCTTGCCACTGGGACGATTCGCCTCTATGCCCCGTCAATTATGATGTGCATCAAATAGTTAAATTTTGATTAAACAAAAAAATATTTAAAATGTTGGTTACAGTTGATAGCACAATGCTTCGAATCCTTTATCAGTAAAAGCACATCTATCAGGCCGGAGCATTCATCCAGCAACGTTGAAAACTCGTTTGTTAGTAATGTCAAATTTGCTGACTTTTTCTCAAATTGCGGGATACGATGTTTTCTGCTGTGTGGTGGCGTTGGGATCGTCTGAAAGCGCAGCACATTGCATTTTGTTCCATTTTGTTTGAAATGAAATGAACAGTGATGCCAATATAGTTGCGCATCTGCCTATTGGAACAAAATCAGTGGACAACAAAACCTAACTGGTTTTGTTGAGCTTTTTTCACTAGTGTCCGTGGATGATCTCTCTTCACATCAGGGCCGTCGCCAACGGGGGGCCAGTGGTACCTGCCCACTCCATTTGAAATCTGTGCCCCTCATTTCACGTTTGGCCCCTGGTTGCTCCATACATTCAATACCGTAATTTAAAAATTTGGGCCCCCTTTTGGTTTTTGGCCCCCCCTGCTGCTAAATCCTGGCGACGGGCCTGGTTCACATGCTAGTTATCACCATTGTGGAAAGGTGATAAACGTTCGTGAGACGTATTTTTGTGAAAAATATCTGGCGGGCATCAGAGTTTCATGATTTTTTCATAATTATTTCAACTTTGTACCCATGCTCAATCACTAAATGTGGATCAAATGAAAAGTAATGTTTCACGTGACTTTTTTTGTGAAAAAATTCTGGCGAACAACACAGTTTCCTTAATTTTTCAATATTATTTAAACTTTCTGCCCAAACTACAATTAAGAAATGTGAGTCAGATGAAAGATAATGTTTATGACACACATTTATTTTGAAAATATCCGACTTATGTTGCTGTTTTATGAGTTTTTGAAAATAATTTCAACTTTTTGACCATGCTAGAATGATTAAACGTAGATCTTTTCTAATTCATTTGATTTCAAGCAATGGTCAATTGATAAAGCACGGTCAAATGGAAGTTAATTGTTTTAGAATAGTCTTTATTTATAAAGGGGTGTTGTCTAAACATTTGCCTAATAGATACTTTTCTCTGCTTTAATCGGCCAACACCTTACTTTTGCGTTTTTTTTGCACTTTCCTCAACTGGCTGTGTCACATGAAATGTCTGACTGGCGAAATTTCTGACTTCACGCCATGCGCAAATGCACAGAATATTGTTGCAACCTCTCTGGTGGCGTTGTGTTAAATGTGTGATTCACCATGAACGGGATGTGCATGAAGAAAAACGCCATATATATGTGGCGCAAACAAGCAATAATAGAGTGATCTTGTCAGGTGATCTCTATTGTTGCTTGCTGCCACAGTGCGAAGCTTTGCGCACATGCCGCTCGGGATTTCCGATCGCAACAATATTATTCTACATATCGCAGAGAAATCTGATGATTAAGACTTGGATTTGGTGTTTAGTTAAGTGCTTCGCGTTAGAGCTTGCGTTAGAAAAATAAAAATAAATGAAATCTAGGAATAAGTCCAATATTTTTCCTTGGTTATAGTTATTCCCGTATGCTACTGCAGCTTATTTTGGGTATCTGACATCTAGCCAAAAAGTTTTAATTTATTCTAGACACATGAAAAAAGCAATCAACAAACTTTATTCCTTTACTCTGAGAAGCAAAATAAATTACAAACAATAATAGGTCAGAAATTTCGCTTGACACCAGCTACCTTCCTTGTGGGTTTGCCTACATCAGCCGGCACAGCCATCAAACACTTTTTCAGGTGTTGACCTTAGCTGACGTTGTGCATTTCGGATTACTTTCGCCGCCACCATTCCAGGCATTCAAATCTTACGACACTCGGCATATCGTTTTTTGCACTTTCTTCGATTGCCTTCTCTCTGGGTTTTGTCAGCCGTCACATCCAGCCCGCATTTTCAGCGGTATTTTGCTGGGTCTGTTTTATTTACTGCTGGCTAGGCGACTGCCGGCTCACGTAACTTTGTTGGTCTTGCAATACTTTTGTGTTACCGGTGATGGAAAGACTTTACGTGAAGTTACAGTAGAAATTGTTTTTAATATGCCCAAGGCACAGAACATATCTTGATGCTAAAAGTTGACTAACGGTAATATCTGTTTGGTTTTATAGTGTACTTGTATGCACAATTTTAAAAAAAGTTACGGAGCTTAGACCCGTGGATGTTGTTATTTGATATTTGTTCATTAAGTTTTTAGTTAAAAAATGCCTTTCTCTTAGTTTTGAGACAATGAAATCAAAATTCACCCCTGTTGGCCCCCTGGGAGTGGGACAATTTTTTCGGCCACTCCATGGAAAAATTCATCTGACACCCATGCTGGACACTGGTATGTGCTGTAATCATTACCAACAGAATCTGTAATGTAAATAATTGCTGCAAATGAGACATCAGCTTCAGTTGAACCTTCTCTGGCAAAAATTCAATTTGTACAAAAATTTTGCAGTGAATGATTTTGTTGCCACTTCTTGGCGTGACGTTGAATGCATGGTTCACCACGAATGAGATGTGAGCAAAGAACTGCACCCATATGTAAGTGGTGTGAACACGCAATAATAGAATGATCATGGGTGTGATCTCTATTGTTGCTTTCTGCCATAATGTGTGCTTGCTAGGGCTCTCTGATAGCAGCAGTTGCATCTGTCTGAATTGCTAACTGGTTGGTCAGCCTTTTACTATGTGCCAGAAGTCCAACATGTTCAGTATGCAATAAAACTGTCCCTTGTTGTAGATCACACGAATAAAGCACAGAAACAGGTAATCACGTGCAGGTAGCTAATTTTATTGAAACAAAACATAACTTGCCTTTCAGGCTTTCACTCTCGCCAAGCCATTGTTTTCTTTTGTTTAGTCAAGAGAACCTCAACAATCATCCCAAAACTGTTCTTATGCACATTAGCCAACAGATTAACACTAAGTGTGCAAATGTAATAAGCCAGGAAGCTGGTTTACAGGGATGCCAGGACAACGGTGCAGCATGAGGAGCAGTAAAAAATTAGGACAACGGATTATCACAAAAACAAACAAATTGTGACCAATATATGTTTGTTTATGTTCAGCTATGATATTGACCTCAAAAATAACAACATAAATTTTTTTGCAACCACAATGCTGCATATTGCCCTGAGTCGAACGGACAACCTTCGGGATACCAGCAATAGAGATTCCCAACTTGACTAGGTTAACTATGCCGTCACTGATACGTATTCAATGTTAAATGTGGCGTAATCACCATGTTACAACCATTCTGAATTTTCTTGTTGCGCAAATAGCTGCAATGATTAAGTTAATTCAATTCGATTTTCATAAATCAAGAAATTGCCCTGATACTCTTATGAAAAAGGCATTTCCACCCTCGTTGCCCCCTTTTTGAAAGGGCAGGCTGGACAATGCCTCTGTAATTTCCAGCATCCCTGCTGACTTATACTGTGCAGTAGAACTCGTCTAATTCGTCAACGTTTAATTCGTCAATTCGCTTAATTCGTCACTTTTTCGTCGGTCCCGGCAGAATCCTATCTTTTGTGTACATTTCTGTTTGTCTAATTCGCCATCCTCTAACTCGTCAATTTGCTCAATTCGTCAAACTATTTCTATCCCCGAGAAGCATTTTGTTCGTCTAATTTGTCATTTGCAGTTTCGCTTTAGATGTCTAAGCAGCAAGTACGTGTGGGAATTAAAACAAATCAAGGATCTTTATCTGAGAATTGTTGCACCTCGCAATTTCTTTATCGAATTTATTCATGGGGTGCGAAGCGCGACCCGACTCCCCGTTGAGCGAATGTGGAAAAGTTTATTAAAAGGTGCTGGATTAAATGGAGGACTCCAGATAGAGCAGAGGAAATAATTGTTGTATTCAATCATAACATCATAAACTTGTATTTTACTGCAAATAAGAGCACTATGTATGTACACGAGTTACTATGATAAAGTATACTAAAGTATACGAGCTTCTATGATAAAGCTTTCACCTGTTTACATAATTTGTCACTTTTTTCTAATCCCCTTGAGGTGACGAATTAGGCAAATTCTACTGTATTTTGAAGTGCTAAAAATTAGGTGAGAATTACACACTGTTTTGTGCAAAATCTAGGGAATTTTTGTGAAATTTTGGTAATTTTGAACTCATCTTTAAGGAATTTCTAGTCAACATTTGTGGGAACCCTGCTGCTGTCCATTCTCATTGCTCACCTTTGACTGATGAGAAGAGAATTGCAACACCCGCCTACAGTAGGCATACTAAAAAAACAGAGATGTAGTTTTAACTTTGTTGTTGATTCTATGCCAAGTGGGGAAGACTAATAATAATAATAATGATATTTTATTGCGGACTCATGGTCCATATCACAAACACAAGAGCACAAAAAGTGGTTAGCTATACATCATCGCACATTACAGAAACGGTGTATGCACATGACCAACACTGGGAGGAGTAAAGCTGTTTATCCTCACCACAGCTGTATCGTCATTTGCAAAAGCACAGAAAATGGATAAACCATACAGTAGGGCATTACACAATCAGTGTTAGTACGTGTCCAGCCTTGAGAGGAGCAAGACACTTTCCCAGCACTTCTTACTTTTTGTGCTTGGCATGTACACAGTGTCCACATATTTTTGCTACACAAAAGCAATACTGATGAGACGTAAACTCCGAAACAATTCACGGACAACTATTGTGCCATTCTGTTTTCATTTGCTCTAATGTTCGCTAATGGTTGGCTTGCTGCATGCGATGGCTTTTATGATGCTTCTGCTTGTTGGCTGAGTCATATGAAACAATAAACCATTGGCCATTGACCATTGACAACTATTGCATTTGGCCTCCATGCAGGGGTGTTGCATAATTGAGGAAAAATGAAGATTTGTAAAAAGCATCAGAAATTTGAAGCGATCGAATAAAAAAGTTGGATGAAGACGTGCATCGTATAAAAAATCGATGCAAGTTGTTTCTTAGCACGGCATCAAAGGTCCTGACACAATGGCTAACCTGGTGTGGGCGAACACTGACATTTCTGGGTATGTAATGCATAATTCGATAGGCATTGTTATATGCAGCACGTAAGTGCTTCATACTAGTCTGTGTGTATTTGCTCCACAATTGGCAAGGATACATTGGCATGCAATAGGCACGAAATAAAGTGTTTTTTACTGCAGTAGAGCACTGATCAAATGTGGCTCTGAGTTTGTTTGCTGCACAGTATAGTGATTTCACTTATCTCTGAATCACACCTGTAATATAACCAGGGCTACCATACCGTCCTTATTTCTAAGATTTGTCCATATTTTGCAGTGCTTCGTCTTAGAAAATATCACTGTCCTTGTTTCCAAGAAACGTCCTTATTTGTGACTTGCGTCCTTATTTTTCTTACTTTGTTTAGCATAACAATTTCAATTAGGCAATATCTGATAGACTAACATTTCTGTTTAAATCGTAAACATTTTGTAATCAAGGTTTTGTGACGTCAGAAATGTAGTAAAATCTTGCAGCACCTGGACGTAATGCACTTGCACTGTCTGGTATAGACAGTGTTGCCATTTTAGCTAATTTGCTGCTAAATCTAGCAGGATTTTTTCACCGTTACAATTAAAATTTTTAACCTAGCAGTTAGCTGTTTTTCTAGCAGGATTTTAAAATTCGTTTGGCAGGTGACAAATTCCTGACCAAAAACATGTTTCAACAGTTTTTCGAGATGAAGACGTTTACACCTTACTTACCCAAAAATATATTATCTTTTTTATGACATTTTAATTAGGCAATATCAACAAGCCTTGGCATAACCACTTTTCAATCATTTGGAATTTTTATTATGATGTAACGAATCTGCTTCAAGCAGATAATTGTGTCAAAATAACAAGCAACTTGATGGCTTGGTGAAAGTTGAATGATTTGCTTCTGCGCGTAGTGAGCGTTTTGTGACTATATTCCATAAAAAGTTGTAGGGGCTGAAGCTTTGCTTAGTCTGTTTATCGCTGAGCAATGTTCTACTGTATAAACGCATGTGACTATTTGAAAGAGATTGTAAAAACTGTGTGTCATACAAAAAGGAGATAAGATGATCTGAAGTTTATTGTACAAACAGAAACAATTGTTTTTTTGGGTAATAAATCAAATTTTCCTCAGCCGTCCTTATTTTTGGTTCTAGGTTTATGGTAGCCCTGAATATAACCAACGTTAGTTGAAATGTTCGAGACATCAACATCTTTTGATCTAGTCTTATGCTGCAAAACCAACCACCATCTATAGCAGAAAAATATCACTTTTTGTTGCAAATGCTGAGTTGAAAACCTCGATGCGGGTAACAACTGTGGCTTGGTGATTCGCCATATATAACGTTGAATCCGTAGCAGCAATATTAGAGCGATCCTAGTCAAGAGTGGGGGTATCTATTGCTGTTACCCCGAAGATTGTCAGTTCGACTCTCACTTTGGTTGTCTCAAGGAGACGCAGCATTGTGGCAGCAACAAAACTTGATCTGTCTAAAATGACATTTTACGCCAAGCTTGATACCGCAACCACGCCTGTTGCAGTTTCAACATCTTTTGATACTTGTTGAACAATAGCGTGAAGTAACTTCAGCATTGGTTGATTCTATGTGGTTGCTCTTCTTTACTCACATTGCGATGTGGATTGCTTGAAGGTGAACGTCACTGTGGGAGAAGTCAATGCCGACGTCAGAGAACGTCTTCAGCCATATCAAGCCGTTCAAGGAGAACACCAAGGCCCGTACAGATTCATGTTGTTCGCTCAAAAAGAACTGATGATGGTTGTTCCTGACGAAAGTGCAGACGATATTAGGTATTTGGCCAAAAAGTAGCAACAGCTGGCGATAGAAGGCTTGATACGGAGAGGTCAAATACGTGACCTGCACAAAGCATTAACTCCAAAACAGTAGTTTCCAACATGTGTATGTACCACAAAAGAATAAGTATGCAATTACCAACATTTCATAAAACCGCAAATGAACCTAATCTACAGGGAAATAGTGATGTTTAGAAAAGTAAGAGACAAAAAAAATTATGGCGTCACTTTTCATTTGTTCAACTTCCCAACGACTAGCACTGGTAAATGAAAAACTCTTAGACATTAAAATAAATGGCACTACCTAGTTGTAAATATTTTCCTACAGCGACACTTTTTTAAACATTTTAATGTTTTCTAAGCTTTACTTGTAAAAAGAGGTGTTCTTCGTTCTAGCAGCATAATTATCCACACACATGCCTTTTTGATTATTAATATTCAAAATTTCGTTTTCACGTTTAAACTCAAAAACCTGTAATGGGGTCATATGTATTGGTCCAACATAAACACTTGACACTAGATAAGTTCCTTGAAATGATGAAACGAATATTGCAAAAAATCCCTCTACGGGAAGATGTTTGAGTTTCGTGCACCAGTTTCTTTGAAGCGCACGTAAGCATAATGAAAACAACTTTACAATGCAATGCTTTCAGCTTTTTTCTCGCAGCGAAAAACAATTAGGTTGTTTTCTGAAGAATTACACCTTTAAAACTTGATTGCGTGGCGAAAAATGTCGACGTTTTTGTGTTAAAACTCAAAAACCTGTAATGGGGTCGTATGGAGACGTAACAACTTCTGAGTAATGAAACACCTGTTTTATGTTTCCAAAGTTTTATGGAAACATTTGAATCGGGCATACGGGTAAATAAACTTTGCAACCATTCCATCTTTTGCAAAAATTTGCAGCTAATGTCGTCATCAGAATGTCTCCAGAAAATCTTCAACAGGGGGAATTTTCGTTTATTGCTGGGGAGCTGATATTCTAAAATTTGGCTAAAACTCTACTTGATTATGTTTCTTATTTCAATTTAAGAGGCTTGGAGGTTTCTTTGTGGAGGTAAGCCCACCAAAGACACCCATGATCGACGATACTGGTCGTATTGTTGGAAAATTGTGAGATTTTTTCCGTAAAATAGGAGCGTAATTTTATCCGTAAAAATGGGATGCGCACGGAAAAGAATAACAAATAAAAAAATAAATTGACATTTGGAGCAACAACTTATTTTAATCAATTTTCTAAAACCAATGAACGGCTTTCAATACATATAAACGGATAAATGCATTATCAGTTTAATAAAAACCTATGGTAGCTGAACTGATCCTATTACTCACTAAGCATCACATTTCATGCTGATGAGATGGTATTGAAATCGCCAGGAATAAAATTATAACTAAGCCAGACCAGGGATTCACTTGATATGTTGGGTGGTGCACCGTGATTTGGAGCCATTGTTCATCTCCATACCCCTCTGCGTCGTGACAGTGCCCAGGCATGGGGCGATTGCAGCACAGATTTCATCGATTGCGATTACTTGCCACCTGCTCGATTACGATTACAAATAAACAAAATCACATTGTAATCGACTACGATTACACTGTAAGTAATCACGACTACAATCGCGATTACATTTGTCTTGACACACCCTCAGAAAGAGAAGAACACAAAACCGATGCAGCGCATTTCCGTGTCGCGACCCAGGCGTCCCTGCCTTTTAGCTAATTATGTAATCCCGCCTCACGCGTTGTCTCGTCTGTTCTTTTAGTGCAACCTGTGCTGTGACGATCCTTTCTCAGTTTGGGCTGACCAGCCCGTGGTCTAGTGGTAAGTGCGTCTGATTCGGTGCTGGCAGGTCGAAACGTCGACTCTCTGCCGTGTCTTACCAAGACCTTGTAAATTGGTACAACAGCCTTCTTACCAGGCCACGGTGTACGGAAGAGCTGCAGAAACACACCCAGAACACAAAAACAAACCGAGTGAAATGAAATCAGAAATTGTACAAAACTCAATCGTGGCACTACAAGATCACTGCAGTTATAAAGCACCAACGACAAACCACCATATCAATAAATAAAATCAGTTTCGGGTCGTCTGCTTTAACTGTGTTGTGCGGTACTGTTGGCTTGGTGAACTAACATCGGTGACCTTTGATTAATCATTCGCTTTCATGCATTTCCAGGTCATCGTTGAGTTTTCTTGTTAAGTAAAGCCTGGCCAGCTTGCGTGTACCTGTTCGCATCGATAGGTCTCGACAACCCATTTGCATAGTTTTATGTAAGTAGCCCACATTTTCAGACAACATACGATATGAATGAATGCAATAAACGAAATTCCTAATCTATAAGCACCAAGCACCGGAAAAAAGAAAAAAATATTGATTGCTTCCTGAGATGTTCGTGCAGTCAACAAACCATGTGGCGTAGCTAGAGGTTTGAGCTAGAGGAGAAACTAATCTGAAAGAGGTCCACTGGCATCTGTAAGGGACTACTAGTCAACACTCAGAAAAGAACTTGAGAAATGATGGCGAATCCGGGTTTGGATGGCTATATAGTGCTAAAACCCCAAATCAACGGAAAATACAGCGAAAAACGCAAAAAGAATAAAAATATAACCTCCGCATTTCAGTATGCCTAATGATATTCACATGGATGCCCACATAATTTATTTTCACTTGTTCAAGTGTGTTGATAACTTGGAGCCCCGCGCTGTTAATATGCTACAGGCTCCGTGTCATCTTCATCCGGCGCTGTATTGAAGCGTCAGCTGATTTTGAACTCACGGCAAATTTATACGAAGTTATTAAAGGTGCAACACGTATTGCACATCTTGTTTATTGTAAGTTAAGGCGATATTTGTGGAAAAACTTGAAGCAGTTTTACTTAACAACATATTTCAGGATAAATTATTTACTGCAAATTTTACTCTCAGGTTTATCGATGGCTTAAACGTTACAGGGAGGTTTGAGCCAAGGGGGGCAAACTTAGTTGAAGGGGTCCCATTGGCCATCCTTCGGGTATGCAATGATTAGTTCCTAAAAACCCATATGCGTTATTTCACAAAAACAGAAAATAGTTGTCAGAAAATAATGATGGGGCAATGGGGGTAGATTCTGGGGAAAATAATGATGGAGGAATGGGGGTAGATTCTGGGGAAAATAATGATGGGGCAATGGGGGTAGATTCTGGGGAGTGCGCCCGAGAAAAACAACAACACAAATGTAGAAAGTCCAAACATATTTTTTTGAGTAGTTTATTGATGTTTCTGCATCAGCGATAAAACCACATTCTTTTCGGAACTAGTGAGCAAATAATCCCAAACAATTTTATCTAAATACGGAGCTGCACACCAAACAATCGCAAATAGGGATAAACAGTGACGTAGCCACCCAACTCTGCCCCCCCCGAAAATGCTTACAGGCGCCCCCTAATGGTGATTTCTGAAAAAAAAATTTCCAAACCGTTGCTGTGTTATCGTTATCATTCGTCATGATTCAGTTGTTGTTGTTATTTATCTATCGCAGTGCTACTCAACATGCCGGACTGTGGTCATGCAGCAAAACAAAAGAAATCACTGTAAAGTAATACACATGAAAAGTATTACATCACAATAACCATGAAAACATCATAAAGAATGTCACATTATAGTTGTATCAATACGACTTGGATCGAGTCTTTCAACATGCAAAAGCCTTTAACACAGGGGTCGGCAACCTTACCCTAGCCGCAAGCCAAAAACAAACTCTGCAATGTATGGCGGGCCGTACTAATTTTCCACCAACAATTCTGTTCCCTTTGCTGTTGTTAAATCTTGGGAATTTATGGAATTTTAACCAGATTAATTCCTGATCTTCATATTTCACAACGAAAACCCAAAATTTCGTCCCATTGTCACGTGGGGAAGAAAACGTTAATCGCGGCGCATTGCTTTGACCGGCCTCAGGTTTATATGTTCATGCGTTTGTCCCGTCCTGCGGCG
>Ga0210059_1012647_pt1 | contig 12716 bp, 9 predicted proteins | sample Ectturendosymbi2_FD_188042 | JGI IMG/M metagenome (GOLD analysis project Ga0210059, IMG submission 188042) | Ecteinascidia turbinata endosymbiont from Florida, USA - Sample 2 (SPAdes) (version 2) | ecosystem: Host-associated > Tunicates > Ascidians > Unclassified | place: Key West, Florida...
GTTATGGAAACCCGGGCAGAGTTTCATTTTAGCTGGGGTTACACTTTCTCTGCCACGCTCAGCTCCTTGCGGAACTGAGCAAACAACGACAGGTGCCGGTTGCGACCCAGCACTCCCGCGCAACTGTGTTGATCATCCAGCAGACTGCAACCTCCTCAAAACTACAACCTTATTAAATTCGCACTAATTCGGCCATCAACTTTAAACCACGATAGAAATTTATGAAACTGTCGAGGGGCGCCCGACGAAACAACCTGTTTTGCAGGTTTTTTTCGGTGTCCCAGCGCCTTAATTTTATTTTTGCATGAAATTGTTTAATGTTTGTGCCAATAAACTCTCTCTCTCTCTCTTTCTCTTGCTTTTCCTGTGTTAAATAAGCCGTCTGTCTCTTGCCTTCAGTAGTGTCTGAGATTTCTTCACGACGCATTGCAGTAACAGTCAAGTCTTAACTTTTTGTAGATCATGACATGACCATGTAATCACTGTTGTCTTGCACTACATCAGGGGTGACGAACACGCGGCCCACAAAAGAATTTCGTGCGGCCCGCAAAGCATTCAAGTTAGACCAGCAGTTATTACTTTCGTCTGTTATTTGTTTCTGTTGATGAACAATTTTTTCGTTTTTAACAGGTTTCATAGTATGACTAAAAACTTGTGCGGCCCGCTTACTCAGCAGTAACTGACAAAGTGGCCCGCGATAACAAATAGGTTCGTCACCCCTGCACGACATCGTAGGCTATGTGTTACTGTAGAATCTTCAAGTGCTGTAATCTGTTTTCCACTTTATATCTGCAGCAAAATAATGATGAGTATCTTGGAAGAAAACCGTAATAAATAGTCGTCTGGAATTATATTAGATTGCTGGTGCTTCGAATTTTTCTGTGTGCATATTTACTCGATTGTACAGGTATTAAACTTATGCTAGCATCGCAGTTACAAGACCTGCGCCAGTACTAAGTAGTATTTTGTGCGCTGTTTCAGCAGCTGTGGCAAATGTGGTGTGATACTGTAGAATCTTAGGTGTTACTGTAGAATCATCTAGTGCTGTGATCTGTTTTCTAATTTTCATATAAAACGGAATTTCATATGCCTGTCCTCTGCCTAATTTTTTTCTCTTGTGCGGTGGTACTACTATTCTAGTGAACGTTTCGCGATTAGGAGATGAGTGCGAAAACTGTAATAAATTGCCATATGGAATTACATTATATTGCTGGTGCTTTCACCTGAGTTTTTTTGTGTGCATATTTGCTCGATTGTATAGTTACAAGACCTGCGCCAAATAAGATTCTGTGCGCTGTTTCAGCAGCTGTGGCAAGTGTGGTGTGATCATGTAGATTCTTAAGTGTTACTGCTGAATCTTCAAGTGCTGTGATCTGTTTTCTACTTTACATGTAAACATGAATGTCGTATGCCTGTCCTCTGCCTTATTTTTGTCGCTTGTGCTTTGGTACTATTGAACTTTTCGCGTTTATGTGATCAGTATCTTTGAAAAAACTGTAATAAGTTGTCAAATGGGAATGTATTATATTGCTGGCAATTTACGTGAGTTCTTCTGTGTGCATTTTTGCTCGATTGTACAGCTATTGCGTTGCAGTTAGAAGTCCTGAGCCAAGTAATGTTCTGTAGTAAAAAATCAAGCGATTTTTTCGATTTTCGCCGATTCTTAAACAACAATTCCCCTGTCAAAACAGCCCGACTAAAATCACATAAGGGGTATTATTTCCCCTCACACCCACTTTCGAACTCCCCGGTATCCCCTTATTTTGGCCCTGAATGTATGATGAGCACTGACTGACCGTTTTGCACTGCCTTGCGTGCTTGCTGAAATCGTTCACGTCAGTGCGCCTCACATTTAAGACAAGCTGCAGTAACCCTTCTAATGTCCACCCACTTTTGGAGTGTCCGATCCCGGAGTTTCTAGATATCCCTGAAACCATACAACCGCATTACACATATTAAATTTTATACCCAGAGCAAAATACGTTTACTAACTACTATGCACTATTCCCTTTACACTATAAGCAGCTTCGTCCTAGGGAGGTCTGCAGCCCAAATGACCCTTGGTCCTTCGCAGCCCCACACTCCCTCATACATTTTATAAATCGGTGTACTTGGAAGTTATTCCTGTACTACATTATAATAATCATGATAGCGTAATGCATGTGTGTGTCTTAAAAGCTTGTGTTTCATCAAAATAAACGTATTAGCGCCAGGCCCGTAACCAGCTTGGGCAGGGTTTTTTAAGCCATTTTAGGGACCCGAATCGGGTCCCTAGAATTGAAAATCGGGTGTCTGGTATCAGAGAAAATTATCATCGGGTCCGTAGAATCAGATAAAATCGGGTCCCTAGAATCAGAGAAATCGGATCCCTACAGGTCCATACCGGGTAGGCTACCCAAAATTTTCTTTTAGAAAACCCCTGAGCTTGGGACACCAGGGGTGGCGAAGAGTTTTCTGAGAGGGGCCCAAATTTTGTAAATTATGTCCAATAGCTTCAAACTATTTCCAACACATTTTTCCAAGGGGGGCGAAAAATTTTGCAGGGGCTTCTCCCCCTGGTTACGGGCCTGATTAGCGCCATCAAGCGCATATCCTCGTCTTCTTTCATGTATTTGTAGCATTTCTTGTTACTGCGATGCATGTTTAAAGTCTAGCGCCTTGCGCGTGGGCAGTAGTGTAGCTAAGGGAGGGCGGGCGGTCCGCCCTTGGCGGCACTTTTATTGGGGCGGCACTATGCTATAAACCTGTACATGCTGTATTGAAATAAAAGTGGTTTTAATGTTGGGATGCTACTCGCAGTTGAAAGACGTTTTTGATTTTGAGTAATTTAAAACAGGCCCGTAACCAGGGGGCGCAGGGGGGCGAAGCGCCCCCTACAAAATTTTTCGCCCCCCTTGGAAAAATGTGTTGAGCATAGTTGAAAACTATTGGACATAGTTTAAAAAATTTGGCCCCCTCTCAGAAAACTCTTCGCTACCCCTGGTGTCCCAAGCTGGTTACGGGCCTGATTTAAACTATGGTATGTGTATTTAATTAAGCGATTATTATCTTAGCCAAACAATAAACAATCGTGTACCAGCCATGTTGTATCAATAGGCTTTTTCACATGACGCTGCAACATGGTTCTCATCACGCTTATCAACTCACTTGATGTCAAATTTTACTGATTCAATTTTACTGATACTGATTTACACGGTTGATTGATCGAGTGTTGGGTCGTTGTTGACGTTTGATCGTAGTCCTTGTATGATGATATAGAACTAAGGAGTATGATGGATGACTGTGGGCAAACGTGTTGCTGTGGTGAGCTCTAAGCTTTTCTAAGTGCTCTTAAGTTTTGTACCTGCGAGTAAAAGCGCTTTGTTGGGTCTAAAAAATATTTCTGTGGAAATGTAATAAAGGTGTAGTTGGATTTGTGCTCGTCGAAATGGATTTCCGAGTGTGTGTAGAAATATAATCTCGCTCAGTATTCTTCAACATGGGTCCCGCGGAACCCTAGTGTTTCGCAAAACATGCAGTGGGGTTACGTGAGTTTTAAGCGTTCCGTGAGGATTCCTCGTTTATTTTGGGGAAATGATTTCTTGCTTCAGTATGTTGATGCGTCATTATGAAAAGTTTTGATCACTGTGCTGCATTCAGATTCCAAGTAGGCCAGTTAGTTGTACAAGAGGTTGAATGCAGTTAATAGCCGAAAAAGAAATATTGATAGTTGTGGCGTCGCTTATTGTTCATTGTTGTGCAATTAAGAATGTTATTGTTGCATCACTGTTATACGATGTTGCCGGTACACAGTTCACAGTAAAGAAAGAAGGCCCCCTTGAACTTTTGCAGTTTATTCAAAAGTATATCCTGGTGAACTCTGTTCCAAAGATAGTAATAATGCTGCGGATTTTCCTCACAATTGCCGTTTGTGTTGCTACCTGTGAGAGGAGTTTTTCGAAACTAAAACTGATCAAGAATTGTCTTAAGATCTAGTATGCGCACCTTGCGATTGAGAAATCTTGCCACACTGTCTGTAGAGCAACAATTGAGAGATGAAATAAATTTTGACATTGCCATTGAAGAATTTGCCAATAAAAAGGCAAGAAAAGTTATTATGTAGAAAATTGTAGTTTTCAATTCAGAACTAAAGATGGTCCTAATCTTTTACTTTCTTTTCTGTTTTTCCTTATGCGTCATTTTTGCTTTTTGTCCAACTGTTACTTACAATGTTTGAGTTTTTTGGTGTGCATTCAAAGCATACCATATTTGAACATGTGAGATTACGGTAATATTATAATGGTGCACAACTAGTTAATATTTATACAAAGCTTTGAGGCAGTCACTGGGCAGTACGTGATTTTGTGGGCTTCGGGAGCAAGTGCGTACGCAAGGGGTGGTGGTGGGTGGGGTTAACCCCCCCTTGAGCTTGATATTTTACGAAAACTTTATTACCTGCGCAAATGAGATTAATTGTTTTCGCATACTTTTTGCTTGTTACTTTGTCGACTTAATGCAAATAGCACGGAATGAATTTGCATGCAAATTTCAAGGAACATTGTAAATGGGCCCAAAAGTAATAATTAGATTTTGGTGGGAATCTGGGTTATCGTCTGCATCCAGAAACCATCTCACAACATTTTGCAGACCTTTCGTCCACTAAGCATGTTTAAGATTGTGTTCCGCGATAGTTCACTTTATCGGAAACAGTTGTCTTTGTTTTGTCTCCTATGACTGAGCAGCGCAAGTGCTGACCGCACTGGCTACATTACCAGTTTCTGTAGGATGATAAAACTGTTGCACGAGCTCAAAATCAGCAGTTGCTAACATAGCAAACAAAAATCAAAACTCGAAAGTTTACTTGCGTACTTTATGCGTAAGCTCAATTCTTGTGTAGTTTAGCAAGATTCGATCTTGCAAACCGCGGTGTGGAGCACAGTAAGAGTGCGCCTGGAAAGTCTTCTAACAAACCACCAAATGTGTTTGTGGCCCCAGCATTGAAGTCGCCACAAAAATATTTGGGCATTGCAGCTCCTCACATAATTGATTCATTTTGCCCAAGTAGGCTAAAAATTAATCAGTATTAACTTTACTGCAGTATGGCAGATACACATGAATTATGATAGATCGCACACGTGCATGACCTTTGTCGGCCGTGCTTGCTAGGAGACTGGCGTCATAATTCTACGTAAGCACTACTGTTAATCTAAACATGCACGTGGGACATAGTGGGAGGTTTGCTGCTCCAGATCAGACTTTACCAAACTGTCTGCGGCGCACTGGAGTGCAGCAATTTCTTTTGATAATTTACATATTTGTAAACTTTTAGATATTTTATGTAATATATTTTTAAGGCTGCTCACCCTGTTGCTTAGTTACAAGGCCGCTAAGGTAGCGTTTGATGAACTGAATTGGCCTGACGATGACGCCGTTACTGCGGTAAACATCGAGTATGTGTGTTACTGTGACGAATGCGAAATGAATAACATGGAAGTGGGTTTTGAATAATCTTCATTTGAATTAGTTTTCTGACCATTCACTTGCTTCAGTGAGGTGGTAAAGCTGTTGGAAATTTAACAGGCATTAAAACTGAACAAGCCAATTTGCAATTTAGGTTTTGTTGAATGCTGACGTTGCTCCCGAAAACAAGACATGATTTCTTAAGGTGTAGCTGTGCCGTGCACAGGGTTCCTCCACGTTTTTGAATATAACTTTCAAGACCTTTAGTGGACTATTTCTAGACCTAACAATTCCGTATGACTTACCCAGGTCAAATACAGGCACTATAATATTTAACACGATATAGGTAAAATTATATCAATCTTGAATAAAATATAATGAAAATATATGTCAAAGATCAAGTCTGGAAAATTATTTTCTTTTTCGATACAAACAGTCCAAAAAATTTTTTTCCACACCGGAAAAAGGCAAAATTTTTTCCATACTTTTCAAGAATGCACAGTAACCCTGGGTGCAGTATATGGAATTTATGTTGCATGGGGTGCTGCTGCTGCGGGAATAAAAGTCTGAAAAGCACTGGTCAAGAGCTTGAAGATAATGTTAATACCTCCCAACTAAGTGTGCAACTTAATTCTGAACGGTCAGTGCAAACTATGGTTAGTTTGCATATCAAAAATTTTTACTATCCGCACACAGTACAGTATTTTAGCTAACCGCAATTCATAAAAGTGAATGTAATGCGACCGGCAATAGCGAAATGATTGCGCACTCCTGATATTCACAGAGGAAGCGTTAAGAGACATTATTTTCCGGATGTAGTGTCAACTGGTATATGATTTAGTGTACAACCCTTCAAGTGAATTGCATGTGAATTTGAACGGCTGGGGTTGTACCACACTTGGTATTTTTTGAATAAGCTCGCGAGATCCGTGACGTGTGTTACCGGGGACATAAGACAGTTTCACAAACGCAAGCCCACCATGGAAGGTGATGAAATCTTTGTAGAAAACAGCAAAATGAAATGCCGGTAACCATGGGCGTCCGCAGGGGGGGCAAAACGGGTATTTGTCCTCCCTAGAAATTGAGACTAAGAAGCAAAAATTTCTGAAAAAAGTGAAATCCGGAATTTAATTCTGATTATTTGGGTTAATTCTTGCAATGACAGTTCGTTTACCGATATGACACTCACACTGCACAAGAGTCAGGTTCACTGTTTTGATAACATGCAGTTATGAGCTTGCAGTTCACTCATGTCCGCTCCTTGCCTGTGGAGGCAGGTTGCGAAATTCACAAGTGAATTGTTGTACTATGGCCTTTGTTGCGCAATAATAACATGGCAACAAATATTCGAAGATGCACTTCAAGTTACGGTGGTAGGCGTTTTGCCGCATGTAACTACTGAATGCAGACGTCTAGGCAGGTAATGCAGCGAGACAGTGACTGCTGATAGCGGTAAAGCACGTAGGTTCAAACCAATGGTGGGCGAATTGCGAGCCGCCCACACATTTTGTGTGGCTGTTCTAGATGAATAGCAATATCTCAAATTGATAGAGAGTTGTTGCCACAAATTTAATGCTTGTTTCATTTGTCAATGTGTTTATACAAGTTTGTGAAGTTAATCACCAGCAGTGTTTCCTGTAAGAAAATTTATTCTGAGCAAATGTTTGTTTCGGTGCCCATGTAATTTCTCAACCAGGTAGACCAGGGTTCTCAAACACGCGGCCCTCATGTGGCCCCCGAGGGCATTTTGTGCGGCGCAGGCCCGCGATGCGTTTTGGGACATTTAAGTTTTTTAGTTTATTCACCGATGATTAAAAGTGCTCCGCCAGCGAGTGAACAATTTTTTTTAAACGAACGTAGAGGCGGCTAGAAATGGTTTGTGCTTATAACTCACGATACATTTCGCAAGAAATAAAATATAAAAGCTGTTTCTTGTAAGGTTCAAGTACCGCTATTGTTGCGTCAGCGTCATAACGCGTCCTCCGGTTGCTTTATAGGTCCTGATTTGGCTCTCGCAGCAATTTTAGACCCCTGATGTAGACACACAAACAGTGAAACGTTTCGACAGAGCTATGCGATATATACACGATATCAAATTTGGAATGTTGCAAGTGCGCAAGAATGAGATTTCACTGCGCAAATGCTCTGATAGTTCTGCGCATTTTCTAGCTACAAGAAAATTAAAATAATTTTCTAGCTAGAAGAAAATTAAAATTTTTCAAAGACACACATTGTCAAAAGCATTCCGTCATTTTCCCAATGTCGGAAGGAGAACCAGGTGTTTCGCGAAGAGGCATTTGCAGATCACAAAGTGGAAGAATACCAAAATATATTGTAAGACTACTGGAGGAGTTCCAAGCCAGATGTGACCATTACCAAGAGTTAAAACCATGCTGTGGATTCCTTGTAAACCAATACTCCTCTAAAAGCGCGCAAATGCGCCGTACCACCAGATCATTTGCGCAGTGAAATCGCATCTCGCGCACTTGCAACATTCAAAACATTGGAAAAGCACGAAAACAATTAGCTATTTGAATTAAATGTGTAGTTTGTTCGTATTTTCATAAGATTTTACATTTCATAAGATTAAAAATTCAATGTTTGTAATTCATTTAGAACTCTGCTAACTCAGTCTTAAAATATGCATGCTCATTAAAACAAACATTGCTCGGTGTAAAGTTTTCTTACAAGGAAAGCACTGTATGCAACTGTTGCCGTAATATTGGACGTTTTCTTTTTTTGTATACGTAAATTTGCGTTGCATCGTCAACAACCACAAAAACATAAGCAAAATGGCGGCTTTGCCCTCCCCCTGGGAAAATTTCTGCGGACGCCCATTGAAACAGACAAAGCACAGAAATGCTCACAAATCTGTAAGATTAGCGGAATACTCGCAACGATCGATTGGGGAGTTGCTGTTTACGCACTGTAGTTACACGCAGCACTGCTTGCACATAAAGCCATGTTGTACGCAAATGATTGATGAAAAATGTACAAATGCGAAGCGAGTCTGGATACAACAGATGGAAAATAAGGATGACATGACGAAGTACGTCCAACAATGGCGTTGCTCTCAGTAAGTGTAAAGGTCAATTGCATGCACTGTTAGTGTCGCTCCGCGCAGCTGTGAACGCTAGAAGTACAACAACAGTGAACTGTCACAGAGAGAATGCAACAAACGCTGTAAATCGAGTCGAAATTTTACGCAAAAAACACTTGTACAGCTGATACTTAAGCGTAACAAACGGAAATTGCTTCGGTAGCGACGAAAGCGCGGCGTCACCAATTTGCAATGCCAGTTGCGGAACGTACCGCATCACGACACTTTGCGCACATGCGAAGTCCTCGATCGCGCAGGCTCGTAAACAATGCGACAAAAACTTGGTTAAAATAAAATCACTACCACAGTTGCGCAGAAGTAAGTTTCAGTAAGGTAGCATGCAACATTTCGCCATTTTAACCTAACCGTACCATGCTAACGTGTCCATGCTACGAAATATCTGCAATAACTTCGTAATTTTCATGGTGTTCTTTTCTACCCAACCAACCTTACTGTACTTTAAGCATTCAAGGTTCATCAGAAATAATCCAATAGGCAATAGCAGAGCACACAGGTGAAGCCACGGCGGTAACCAGCTGAAACTTTAGGGAGGGGGTCAAAATGATTGTAACTTGTAGTACCTAACACCAAGAACATTCACTGGCGCTTCACAATATTTTTGAAAATTTCTGGGTCACCAATTGCTCAATTTGGTAAAGGCGTTTTTCGCACATTACAAGAGCCGCCACGGCATCCATGCGTTACCACAGGCCTTTTATTGACGGTCATTGATAGAGTGCGCCAAGGGGCACAGCCGCGAGTGACGTAAACAACGCACTCACCTCGTTTGGAGCTGAATTGCGACTAAGCGCAGAAACATGCAAAGTTTAAAAAACTGCGAAAAGAAGGGTTCAGTTCATGCGGCAACAACCGAACTAGAATTTTGCAGATATTTCAGTCTGCGACTGAAAGTGTGGTTCTCAGTCAGGGACAAACAGGGATTTGCGTGCACGGCCTTACGAGCGATCCAGCAAAATAGGAAACTGCGTGATATTTAAAAAATAATATGGTCATGCTTCTAGTTCAAAATATAAAATTGCTCAGTCATATGAACTCAAACGAGGTATTGGATGACTTCGCCATGGTTGTACTGTACACGTGGAACATGTGCCAAAACAACGTAAATTTGCAGAATGGCTGTAGAGCGGGCCTTTGCAAGTTTTAAGCAATAAAAACAACTATTTGCTACTGAACACCCGGTAAACATTTTCAGTTATTCCGTTTAAACGCGAAGTGTTTCAGTCAACTTAAGAATCTCGGACATAAACATGATTCTAGTAAAGTGGTGCCGGGGTGAGTGCTATCATCGTTGTTTGTGTGTTATGAAGCTGGGGTGTTGGTTGGTGACATGATTTGCAACCGAAGCTTGTCCACTGAGGGTCTGCAGGGGTGTTCACACAATTGGAGACCGTTGCCAACATCTATGTTACGAGAACATCTTTGAGAGAACGACTGAGGCTGAAAGAGTCCGTAAGTCGGTACTGCGGAGGTTTGAAGCAAGACGTAAACGAGCTGTTAGCGATCGAATTTGGACGATTTGAACTTGCTTTATGTATAGCGCGGAGAAAAGAAAATCTTTTTGCAAGCGCAACGCACGACTTGTTACGTTACACAAAAATAAGACACTTGAGAACCTGTTAATTATTACTTTTACGAGCGATTCTGCGCATTCCGAGCTAGGCTCTACGTCTGCCAAATCTTAATTGTACCTTTTTATAAGCAAACTTGTCCGCAGTGAAATATATTACTTTATGTACAGGGTGTCCCAGAAGTCGCGCACCATATAATAATTTTCAACACTGAAACCCTCAATAAAGTAAAAGACAGTTTCATGAAGAGAATTGATGCATGTGTCAATGCAGAGGGTGAACAATTTGAGCATCTGTTATGATTGTTATCAATAAAATTGTTATTTATATGTATTTTCATAAAAATCTGCATGTTGCGTGACTTCTGAGACACCCTGTATAACTATTTGCCACCGAAGACATTTGCTGAGTTCGTTATAAAACGTCTTCCTTCCTGATATACGTTACCAGTAACAACAAACAATAATAAAAGTCAGTAGAAAGCAAGTGTTGAAACGAACACTCCACAGGACAAAGCGCTTTTCTTCATTGACAAATACACGTGCAAGTTAAGAAAAACTCTGCTTTCAATTGAACAATCATCAACAGCATAAACCTTTACCTTGAAACAAAAAATTGTCAATTCCTAAAAATTTTTAAAAGCAGTCTTAGGTTTGGACATGATCAACCCGCTAATTTACGCGAACGAGACAGCATTACCCGCATTTCATGCCTGAGTTTCTTTCTTCGCTGAGACATTTCGGTCATTTGTCCCGTAATATCATTAAAACTTGCCGTAGCAGCATTCACTAGCCTACCATTTCATACATTACGACCTAATTCACTCAATTTTTTCAGACATTTCAAAAAAATTCGGTCGATGACCGAAAAAATAAACCCAGTTTCATGCACATCAAAAGGTACGGACAGCGGTAAGATTGCCGTGGCAGGAAGTAACCGTACTCTGCTGACGATTTCTCAAAGAACAAACAGCCACTACAAAACGGAAAATTTGAAGTAGAAGTCAATCGTGTAAGTGAAGAATTCACGTACGAGAAAAACAAACAAACAAAAGGAAGTCTCAGGGCTGCGCTCTCCACAGTTCTAACATGACATAAAGGATCATCAATTAAAATTTTAAATGTCAGCAAAAATTGTTAGAATGTTTCCACACGAATTCAAACTATCAAGTGCATTGAATACTTTACAACTTTCTGACTACCAAACGAAGAGCGCGTGTCGTACAAACACAATGGCGAAGTAACTGCAATGCTGGCAAATGAAAGTTACACTCAGGGCAGGTGCTGATTCTTTGACGAAACCACTGCTGGTCGTTGAAATTGATAAAGCGCAATGAATGCTGACACCAAAAATAAGTAGGGAGTAGTTGGTCCTACCTTCAACACCTGTTTTGTTCTCTCTTTCGAGCAACTTAACGTTTGTTTGACAATTACCGCCGAGCGCAAATCTGACAAAGACGTGATAAAAGCCTGCGTGGCTACTATCCAAAATTCTTTTTGGAATGCCATGCATTTAAGGGCTTTTAAGTAACACACTGCAAAGTTACGAGAATAGCCACTTTCTCAACATGTCTTCCAACTAGTTTTCTGCGGTAAATTTGCAAACACGACGGACATTTGAGCTCCCAATTAAAGTTTCTTAATCACGTTTTCATGAAAATAGTAATCAGAAAACAAAGTGCGCAAAAGTACTAAAAAATAGGACGATCAATCTTTAATCACAGCAAGGTCTGTAGACGCAAGTACAAGCGAAAGTTTCCGAAAGCCCGGATTATGGCATACGTGGTTAGAACAAACAATCACTGATGGCGTCGAACAAGCGAATCAAAGAGATACACCTTCAACACAGAAAGATTTGGGCCGGGCACGGATAAATGGCGCCTGTTCGCAATACATTTAAAAAATCACACAAGGAACTCTGGTTTTTACCCTTACTCTAGCAGGATTTCCCATTTTTTCGGCCACGGACAGCATTGCCTTGGAGCATTTTTTGCGAGATATCGTATGTTGTGTGAAGAAATCAGGCGCACTTGGATTCCAACACGGAAGATATTTTTGAAAGCGCCGGCCATACATCAGGCAATGTGGTCAGAAGTTCCACTGATTGAAAACCACTGCTCAAAGGACTTGGCCGATCTCCGAAACGATCGATTACAATTGAAAATACCGAAAAAAATTGAAAATACAAGGCTGAGACAACGGTCGGTTTAGGTAAACGCGCAAGCAAAGGAAGAGCTTCACTTGGCGCAAACTGTTTTTTTTTTCACTCCACTGGAGGGGTGGATTTGGTGTACTGGCGCCCGGACAAGGTTGATAAACGTGGGCTTGACCCAGAGCTCGGGCCGTGTTGATGCTGGGTGGTTGGTTGCAGGAATGACCCGCGAGGAGTGGCACCGACGGACACCGAAGCACTTGGCTGAACACCACTGGTAGTAAAAACGTGAAACGCAGGGACATTAAACAGTTGTACAAAGGTAGAATTTTTTTTACAAAATAACACAAATCCCAAGCCAAAACAACGCACCCATCACAAGAAGCTACAATAAAGTTACTCCACTTCCTGGAGAAAACCCGCACCACGGATTCAAT
>Ga0210059_1012648_pt1 | contig 12715 bp, 8 predicted proteins | sample Ectturendosymbi2_FD_188042 | JGI IMG/M metagenome (GOLD analysis project Ga0210059, IMG submission 188042) | Ecteinascidia turbinata endosymbiont from Florida, USA - Sample 2 (SPAdes) (version 2) | ecosystem: Host-associated > Tunicates > Ascidians > Unclassified | place: Key West, Florida...
GAAGAAAGCAGAGCCCAATCGGCTGATTCCTCTAAAGCCTATAGAAAACCTTCTAGAGCTTTCAATTGTTCACTATTCGCGTGTTTCTTACTTTTTCAGACTGGTAAGAATCGAATGCAACTAAACTATCGCGTGAAAAGACATCTTTTTGTGGAGTTAAAAATAAGAACCGTCGCCAGAAAGTCTTGAATAGGGGGCTTAAATTTTCGCAAGGGGACTTGACATTCTGAAAGATTGATAAAATCTTTACTGATTTGTAATGTTTCATATTTAAATTTGGAAGGGCTGAGCTCACCAATGTCTACCGTGGCGATTGGACTGGTTTAAATTTCGCTTATGCTGTCATTATTGAAATACGTACAAAGAAATAAAAAGCTACAATCACCAAATCAAGTTAGGCTGAACATAACACAGTGAACAGTTAAAAAGGTTTTGTCCTGCCTTCTTCATAACAAAATTATCTAAGAGATCATCACAATTTGTTTGCCTAAGTTTGTCACTTTTAATGTGCTTTTTACCCCAATACTGATTAATAGGTTTTCATTACACCTTGGTATAGTAGAGTGATTCGACCTCTGTGCAAAATATGTAGCATAATGTTGGAAGTGGATGACTTCAGCATAGGCTACACTTTGAACTTTGTATCCCAGTTATGCGGCCATGATTTCCTCAGTTCATAATGGAACACATGGAGTAGCATAAAATGTGGCATAAAAGTTTGTGGAATAGGTTACAGTTGCAATTTGGTGAATTGCAGTAGCGTACCTAATGTTCAAACATTACTACTTACAAGGTGCTGTGAATCCTCATATTTCACACTCTGTTGTATTGCACTGCAGAGAACAGACTGGTTAATGATCGTGACTGAAATCAACAAAGTGGCTTTGCAATGCAAAAACAAACTCCCATTTCCTGTCCTGTAGAAACTGTTCAAATTCTATTGAGGTCACTTGAAGACAATAGTGGCGTAGCCAGCCCAGAAATTTGGGGAGGGCCAAAAGATTTGGGGGTGGCCAAAATGTTTGATTTTAGGCAAATAACACTATTTTCCTTGGAAAAATGCCTCTCAAAGCACAAAATGACTATATTTTCTGAAAATTGGGGAGGAGGCTTGGCCCCTTTCGCCCCCCCTGGCTACGCCTATGCTTGAAGATAACAATTACGATGCCACGCGGTTTTCATGACCTCATCGCCCAGCATTTCTCCACGATTTTCTCTGCTGGCTGTTATTTTTCGGACAATACTAAATAAAATCAGATCTCGGCGATTCCAACAGCACCTACTAAAAGCACCTTTGTGTAGTGCAATCAGCTTTCACCTTTTCCTTTTCACCTATTCCCCAGCTTTCGCAATACCATAGGCCAAATGCACGAAGCAAATCTTTATAGTCCTTACAGTGTAAAAACGCCCCAATATCGAGTTCGCAAGTGCGTTCACGAAGGTAAGCCAAGGGCGACGAATCGCTCACGCGTCAATCCGAAACCAGCGCAGTGTAAAATGGGTAAATGATACATGCAAACGTGCCATTACAAATCTCAAGATGTAATTTTGTCAATAGCGAAATCCTACAAATGCACAAAATCCACGGAAGTAACTACACAGTAATAAAACTACCATGTAATGGAAACAGTAAGGCGAAAAATAATTAACAAAAAACAATTCAGTTTATAGAAGTTATCAAGCACAACTAATGGGATCGATGCACTTGATAATTTTTACACAGATCAATCCTTCGTAGATTGATACAAGACAACGCAGGACGAAGGACATTCTTAATATATTTCAAAAAGGATCGGGTTTTGGACTTGATCATTATCAGTTTGAGAATACCGCTTCACACAAATACCTTGTGTAAAAGTCTGAGTTTATGGATGGCTAGATCAGAAATGACTGAGCATTCATTTCTTGTACTTATCCAAAAATGACATAGGCTAAACACTGCTTTGTAAATTCCTGTTGCAAACCTTTGTCGTTTAATAACTCCGCAAACTCATCCTGGACATGGCAGGTATGTGCCCTCCTAAAGTTTCAATTGTATATGGTTTGTGGATCTAACTTCTGAATCAAAGTCCAAAGTGCTTCCGAAACTGTGTATGAAGCTTTTAACTTTAGTTTGAAACTACTCGGTATGCTGTCAAAGCAGTAAGCATAGCCCCTTAGAGGGGGCCTACAGTGTAAACAGAAGCATGCCTTCGTGTCGGAATAAATGAAATAAGGTCAGTATCGGTCGGTACGTTAAAACAATCATGGTGCAACAACGCATAACTTGTTGTGCCAGGTTTTTACTATCATTTAATAGCTTAGGCAGGCATCATAGTAAACAACTGAGAGCGTAAAATACGATATTGCCCATAAAAATAAAAATGCAGTAGAAATAGATTCACTGCAGGCCTACTTTCAGTTTTCTTGTAAATTTTACAAAAATTATGATATCTGATTTGTGAAGTCAATTGGTTTCGCTACCCCAAAATTACATTTCGCGACCCATTTGGGGCCGCGATCCATAGTTTCAGAAGCCCAGCTCGATGCCATAGGCCGATGGTAAACAGCACGAAGACAAGTTTTGCACAGCAGCAAAGTATTGTCGCAAAACCTTCAACTAACCATGCGACGTAAGCCCAATCTAGTCACGTTTCTCCCCGTAAAGCTCACGAGAAACTGTTCTAGCTGATGTAACTAACATACAGAGCTTCAACAAGCAGTCTCTATTTTCGCGAAATACAGTTAAAACAACCAAACATAGGATCCAATACTGACAATATTGCTTTTCATCGTAGTTTTGCAGTGTCTGGCGGCCTTGCGTTGTTGCGAGCTTTTTGTCAGTGGAAAACCGAAGATCAATTAGCACCGTTTTTTTTCTTTTTCATTCTTTTTTTGTAACCACTTTCATAAAGACGACCTGCATCTCTCTCACGCCCAGAGGCATAGTTTTTTCGTGTTGTTAGTTGTTACTGTACTGATAAGAGTTTAGAGTAGACATTGGCATTTCTGCTCGTTTCAAGGTAAATTGTGAAGTATGCCTCTGCGCAGTTCCGCAAATTTTAGTTAATATTGAGTCGTCACAGGCAAGAGTTGCGTGGGGTCCCAAAAAGCGCGGGGCCTTAGGCCATGACCTATTTGGCCTATGCATAAATCCGTCACTGAGCTTGCTGCTATCAGCAGTCACTGTCTCGCTGCATTATCTGCCAAGATGTCTGCGTTGAACAACCACATGGGACAAAAGGCCTCCTAGCGTCACTTGAAGTGAACTTCTAAGTCTGAACCAGTGGCTTTCAATCTTTTCCACGCAGAAATCCATTTTGCAACCCAATTTAACCTAACGTCCCCCTTTCGAAAATTTCCATTCAGGCACATGTAAATGTAATGCAGTTGTGTTTGCGCAATAGAAAATCACAATGATTAAAAAACAACTTACGATATCACTGCGTTGAACAAAGACTCATTTATTAAATCCATGTACCTGGCAGCATCAGTGAGAGAGACCCGTGGCTTTTGCAAATCACTACACAGCACAACTCATTGAAAACTAGAATAACTTCCTAGTTAGCTACCGCATTCAGATATCTAATTACAAAAACAGCACATTCTTACGTCATAAAGTTATTCGTGCATTGCCAAAACGCAGCAGTACTCTGATTGTCATAATCACACTTCAAACAATTTTGAATGAAAAAGCAGCCTATCATTTTTGCCAGTTGATTCTACTATTTTGGCTACAACAAAAAGTGGTTCCATATGCGAAATATAAAATATAGAAGAAATAATTAATATTTTTATCAGAAGCTTTCGTGACTCCTAAAAAAAGGGAAACGACCCCACGCCCCTTGATATTGAAATTTGACATTTTCCTAAAACATTTTCAGCAAAACAAAGTTTTTTTTAGAGGGGAAAATGAAATTTCACCACTTTTGGTCCTCCCCTGGAAAAATCGTTTTGACTACCTCTGGAAAATCCACTATTGGCCACGCCCTGGAAAAAATTCTTCCGACGCCCATGCTCATCAGTTCTTACTAGAAATTCTCACGAAACTAGTGTGTGCATATCTAGCGGAATATCTATATTGTATGTGGAAAGGGTTGAAGGCAAAAAAGTGCAAAAATTATTTAAAGCTTGTAGCAGTCACGTTTCACTCAGAAAGACGGGATCTTTGAACGAAGGAGTTGCATTCGAGGTACTGTAGAACGAATCACAGCGCCAACTACATCGGCCAAGGAATGATCCCTTGGCTTCAGCGCCAGCGGTTGTTTTATTCCTTGACTTCTGTACATTCGCCTCTTGTCGTGGCGCTTCGTACTTGCTCGCATTGGGGATGTTTACCGATCTCTACCCACATGCGACCACCGTCACAATCTGCTGTTTAACATAGGCCTACTGTAATTTTGGGGGAAAATTTGCGAGGGAACCAAGTCGCTTCAGCTCTGTGACTTGCCACCCTTGGGTTCAGAGTTATTTTCTGTCAAAACTGAACTTGGCTCATGAACTTTCTGTTAGTTTTAGCTTCATGCGTGACGACCGTGTTGCATCTGCTGGTTCAGGCAGGGGCGAAGTTTCATTTTCGGGGCCCTAGGTTATTTTAAATTGGGAGCCCAAGTTGTTCCAATTCCTAAGCATATTACTTTATTCTGAATTCCTTCGATATCGGGAACCAGAGCCTTGACAGCCGCCCTTCATACCTTCCAACTGGGGCAGGCCCGTAGCCAGGTTGCAAGATTTGGTGGGGCAAAATACATTTTTAGGGGGTGCGATATTTGCTTTACTATATGTTTGAAACAAATTTTTCTGGGAGCAACAAAATTTGGGGGGGCACGAAAGAAATGTAGGAGGGCATTGCCCCCGAATGCCATCCCGTGTCTACGGGCCTGAATTGGGGAGCCACGCTGACAGAGAGGACCCAAAATTCAGACCTTAACCCCCTAAAACAAAACTTCAACCCCCCAAATTGAAATATGAAACACTAGAAATCAGTGAAGTTTTTGTTAATCTGTATCCTTTTCTGTCCTGTAATTTGTAGACGGAGCGTACCTGCCGCTGTTACTTGGAATAACATCGTCTGATCAGTGCTGGCGCTACCTTTGGTCAAACTAAACGGCTGCCTAGGGTGCTAGGTCAATGGGGCGCCAAAATAGAGCCAAGAAACATACAACTATGTGGTTCTGAAAGTGACTAACGTCCACCAAGTAAAAGTGAATGAACATGATGGAAGTGAATGGAACACACGTTCACACAGTTTTTCAGGTTTACTGGATAGGGTCAATACTTTTGTTATTAATTTCACTTTCATATTATCCATCTAATCAACTTTTCTAATGTACAAAAACTTCCTTCTAATTCCTGCAATGTACAATGCAGTGGCGTACGCAGAAAATTTTCATGGGGGTGGTTCTTTCAGTGGCATATGGTAATTGTTTGTATTTGGTGTGCGTTGTTTGTGACGTCACAATTTGACGTCATAATTATGTTTCCAAACCAACGTTCTGGCAAAGTTTCTTGACATAATATGCATGTTTTTCTACATCCACTTATTTTATGTTTCATTGCACTGAATCTACGCTATCAGCGCTCCAAGTTAGGCTATCGGAGGAAAATAAACTCAACGCTGCGACACAACAGTTCATAACTGCAAAAATAACAGGCTTCGCGTTAAAACGGGGAGAAAAACACACTCATCAATGCGTCAGAGCAATTTGCAACTGCAAAATGAGGCTGCGCTAATGTCTTCGCGCGAAGGACAGAAAGTGTTCAGCTGGACCGGCTGGCGCACACCCCGGTTTGCAAGATCGAATCTTGCTAAACTACACAAGAATTGAGAATGCGCATAAAGCACGCAAGAAACCTTCGGATTTTTTGTTATGTATACAAGTCCAGCAAATTTCAAGTTTTCCTTTTTCCCTCCTGAGACATTGTCAAATGACTGAATGTTTCTATGTTGACAACTGCTGTTTTTGAGCTCGCGCAACAGTTTTATCATGCTACAGAAATTGTTAATGTAGCGAGCGCGTTCAGCGTTTGCGTTGGTCAGCCTTAGCAGACAAAATAAAGGCAATTTTTTCGGACAAAGTGAACTATCGCCAAACACAATCGTAAACATGCGTAGTGGACGAAAGGTTTGCAAAAAGTGGTGAGACGGTTTCAGGACGAAGATGATAATGCAGATTCCCACAGAAACCTAATTATTACTTTTTGGATCCTTCACAATGTTCCTTGAAATTTGCACTCAAATTCATTCCGTGGAATTTGCATTAAGCCGACAAATTAACAAGCAAAAGTCTGTGAAAACAATTAATCTCCTTTGCCCAGGCAATAAACTTTTTGTAAAATATCAAGCACAAAGGGGGTTTTAACCCCAAACCCACCCTCATGCGTACGCCTTTCGTACAATGTGATGATATGTACAGTAAGGATCTTTGTATAGGACGGGTGGGCGCTTGAGTGGATTTTGCCAAACTAGGGTGCTTACTAGTCTAGCAATAACGTGCTTTTGTTAGGGGCAGCAAGGCATGCTCCTTATCAACTTCAGTTCAATAATTTTAAGGTTACCATTCTTGTTATTTTCATTTCTTGATATTCCTGGCCCTGTCGCTTTACCAGAGTATACCTTCATGTCGAAGCCGTCACTAAATCATGTTTCGGCCTTTCAGTGTAGTTAGGTTAGGAACTCTCTGGAAACGCCAGCATTCTTGGCGTTAATAGACTACTTGATCAATGAAATTTTGATCATAAGACCCATCACCTTTTTTAACCAAACAGATTCTACTGAAGTGCGACGGTTCTGTCGAAATTGTGCCCGAAAGTGGAACTAAAAAAGTAGTGTAATAAAATAACAAAAATTATTATATTTTGCTGTGAAGGCCATTTGGCCTCGGGATGTGCGGTAATGTCGAAATATTTTTTAGAAATCACCATTGGGGGCCCCTGTAAGCATTTATGGGGGCAGAGTTGGGCTACTACGGCACTGCCAGGAACAAAAACAGTCACAGTGAAACTACCGAAAAAGTCAGAGTGAAATTATCTGACCACACTACCATTACATATTTATTGAGTACCTAGCTGGCCTCGGGTAATCTGAAAAATGGATTCAAGCGTTTTGTTCCACGCATTATACGCAACTATAACCAATTCTCAACCCTACAAAAAGAGAATGCACACCGTCATGCACTTCAATCCTTCGCGCTCATTCTTCTATAGAGATCTTTTGTTAGCGGCATAGTAAAAAAACGTGCATTGAACCAAAACAAAAAATACAAATGTAATGCTTACAGAAATGCTGGAAATTGTCCTTACTCTCAAACTTTTTGGGGCTCCCCGAAATCGGGGGCCCTAGGCTTAAACCTTTTTATCCTTTTGATAAATCCGCGCCTGCGTCCAGGAAACCATTTCTGATCAATAAATTTTAGCAACCTGTATGTTTATCACCACTAACGATTGACACAACCGTATGCTTATAGGCAGCGGATTTTTAGGCTCACTCGTTAACCGTGAGTTCATATTTTGCAATGCCTCACGATTAATTAACCCCTTTCTGAATTGTCTTCTGTAACGCAGGCTGAGAATTGTGGAATCTATTATGCTGGCGTATGCCTAATAGACAAGCGCCTAATTTATTTCAACTTTAATTATGTGAGGTCCATCTCAAGAAGCTTAACGCGCTTGTTGCAACTATATCTCGAATCTCATGAAAGATATTGATTACATGTAAGTGCTTTATGTCTGCCTTTCCACAACACAAGAGCTTTTCCAAAAGTGTCACTTCGTAAATGAGCTTGATATCCGCAGAGCAAACATCCAGGGCAATGATGAAGCACTGAACTGAAATGTCATGCTAACAAAGTAGTTTGCTTTTCATCAGCTATGTGTATTCTATACGCAGTATATAAATACTCCCTTCAACTGTACGCTACGGAAAAGCGGCATCGGGCTGTTGCGCAGAGTGTGAAAAGTTAAGGCAACAATACTGTTTTAAAGCAGTGTTTCTCATCTGGAAACCATAGACCTTATGCTAGTTCGTATTTAAAATTACCAGAAGCAGTAATTGAGTATTGCCAGACCCTCTGAGCTTCTGTGTACCACAGCGAATATACTTTATCATATATCTCATTCATGCAGGTGTAAATTCTGTGTTCTAGTTACAAAACGCAATCTGCAGTGTTTTCAGTATTCAACAAAGCATAATACACACTGTGATGAAGCAACTAGTAATTTCAGGGCAGGTTGGTAGCACTTGCGGGTGACATCTTGGACATCACTGGAAAATCCACACATAGCGCAAACTATTTGAAGGTAAAAAAGCAAAACCAATCTATGCAACCACCACTTACAAACTATAGAAAATAATACAGATAAATTAACGAACTCCTGTAGCGACTACGTTCCACTTGTTGCAAATATCCTTCGCATAAAATGCACTGATCTGGCTTTGCTGAAAATAAACAGAATGAAATGATGAAAACGCAAACAGCGGACTCCTTGGATTTTGAAAAATGCTGTTTTCCTATTAATTTTGAGTAAAAAAATGTTTTTCTCTTAGTTTTGAGTTGGTAAAATAAAATTTCACCACTTGTGGGTCCCCCTGGAAAAAACGTTTTGATTACCTTTTGGAAAATACACTGTATCCCCCTCTTTTTAACGAATTCTGGTCTTATTCACACCAAAGGCGCGGTGCTTTCATCGCACATACCAAACTTGTGTTTCTGTAACCATGGGCGCCGGAAGGATTTTTTCCAGGGGGATTCAAAAGTGGATATTTCCAGGTGTGACCAAAGGGATTTTTTCTACCAGCGCTGCAGTTGGAGAAAATGACCATCAATTTTGGGCTTGGATACTGATAGAGGCTTCGCCTGCACGCTAAAGCACTAAGCTAAAGTAGCTCCCAGTAGCTTTCGTGCCACTGTGGATGTCAATATTGTCATATTTTAGTGCGCCACATGTAGCGGCCACCGCGCTGCTAAATCTCTCCCCCTTCTCTTATTTTAAGGAGAAGCTGCGCTCCGTGTAAACTCAGGCGAAGGCAGGCCTCGGGCTCAACGCATTCCCACATGCGCTTGCGCGCATTCCGAACCAACCACATTCGGAACGGTATCTCCGCCATTGTAGATTCTTCGCCTGCACGCCAAAGCACTTGGCCAAAGGTAGTGTCAGTAGCTTTCGTGCCGCTGGGGATGTTATACTTTAGCGCGCCGCATGTAGTGGCCACCACGCTGCTACAATACAGTAAAACTTAGCGTGCGTTCTCTCTTTCTTTCGGGCCCCAGTAGGCTACATACCGGGCTCGGAAGCGATGTACCTCTTGTGTTGTACACCTCTCGTAGGCCCTGCCTTCACACAGACAATACTGAAAATGAACAGACACCGAAACAACGCACCAGCAAATAACGCATTCGGTCATTCTCATGCTGAAGCGTTACGTGAGAGAAAAATTATGATTTGTAAAAGCACCAGCAGGGATGTATGTGTGAGAACGCCGTTACCACTAGTAACGTTACTTGAAGCGCCTGGAGCAGCATTAATGAATATATGACCTATTATCTCGTGTATAGCATCATGGTTGTGTAATTGCTGTTTGTGACATCATTGATGTCACAAACAGTGGAAATTGTTGTAGGCGAATGCTAACTTTAGTCGAACTATTTGGTGCAGTCTTCCTTTTCATTTGGTGTGGGAAAGGTGATCCCACATGTCTTTTTAAGCACTACACCTCTGGGCACCAAACAATTAAAGTAAGCGGAAAAATGTTAGATGAAGATACACATCGTTGAACAGAAGGATACAACTTGTTTCTTAGCAAGGCTTCAAGCATTCTGACAAAATAAGCAACTTAATGCGGGCGAACACGTACATTTCCCAAGATACCACAGGGGGACGAGAAAGTTTTTTGCCCCCCTGGAAAAATGTGTTGTACATATTTTAAAACTATTGAACATAGTTCAAAAATTTGGGGCCCTTTTCGGAAAACGCTTCGCCCTTCCTGGTGTCCCAAGCTGGTTACGGGTCTGGTAGGCCTACTTGCACCACAGTTGGCAGATGTACTTTGGCATACATTAGGCACGAAACAAGGTGTTTTTAACTGCAGTAGAGCACTGATCAAATGTTACAAGCAGGGATGTGAAGCCGGAGCTCGGAGTCCAAGCAATTTTGGATGGCTGGAGCCGCAGCCTGAAATTTGGGTTCAGGTTCAAGAGACATAGTTTATGGAGCGAACCAATTGTACAAATATTACATTGGTTTTAAGTTTTTAATGGACCAAGTCGTTCTGGAGCCGGAGCCGAAAACTTTTAGAAGTTGGAGCCGGAGCAAAAAATGTAAGATGCTCGCAGCTGGAACCCGAAGTTTGAGTTCTAGCTCCACAGCCTTGGTTGCAGGTATCTGCATCGCCTTAAGCTGCTGAGGCAAGCACAAGAGCAAGATGGTAATTCGGGGCATTAAACTAACAGGAGAGGAACCAACAACAACAGAGAACCTCACTGAGTGCACTCTATTGATATTAGGTTGCAATCTCATTATAAAGAGGTAGGTGACTTTCGATTATTCGCTTGTAGTGACTATCGCAGTGACTTGTTACTTATGGGCGCCATCTACCGGTGACCATTTCTTTAAATGTGGCGTCATTTCCTGGCCACCACACAAAGGTGCCTTTGAATTTGTTTGCCGCACGATAAAGTGTTTTCACTCATCTCTGAATGTTATTGTCCGCCCTTCTGTCCCCCTGCCTACCGTTGCTCTGGCGTCCTTGGAGATGATGTCAAGCTGTTGCAATCTAAGAAACTCCAGATGATTGCACGAAAACCGAAAAAAATCCTATTACGTTAAGCCATCGAACTTTCGCAACCACTGTTTTCAGACTTAGAGCCAAATAAACCACAAGGTAACTTGTGTTGTAATTCCATAATTTGGTAAATGTCAGACAATAGAGGATATTATGATGGGCGTCGAAAGAATTTTTTTCCAGAAGGGGGCAACAGTGGTGAAATTTCATTTTACCAACTTGAAACCAAGGGAACAACTTTTTTTCTGAAAACAATCTTTTACTAAAAAGTTAATAGGAAAGTATTAGATTTCAAAATTCAGGGGGTCTAACACCCTGTTACAGCCCCGTCCGACGGCCTTGGGTAGCATCCAATCAAATATTTTAGATGCATAGGCGTAGCCAGCGGGGGGAATGGGGACATGGCCCCCCAAATTTTTAGAAAATATAGTAATTTCGTGCTTTGAGAGGCGTTTTTCCAAACAAAATATTGTGATTCGTTTAAAATCAAATATTTTGGCCCAAAAAAAATTTTTGAGCTGGCTACGCCACTGTTTAGATGGTGGTGTTATGAGATTTACACGGTGTATTGTCTATTAAACAAAAAGCTTCGCATTCGTAGCTGTCAAACAAACAGAACATCACTAACAAAATAAAGGAAAACGCTTGTGTAGCGCGGCAAGCAATACACACCGACGCTGCCAGTTTCAACGCTACACGAACGTTCCCGTCTGTGGGACAGTTCAACGGGATATTGCTTGCTGTAAGGCCGTGGTCCTCAACCCTTTTTGATGCATTCCTCCCTTTGCTCATTTTAGAACGTTTCATTCCTCCCCTTATTGTTCGGGTTCGTAGGCTAGAATTTGCCACAATTGGGGCAATTGTCTTTATTGACGACAATAACGTGTTAATAAAAGTGGTAAAAAACTATTTATCAAATAATGGCACTAACCGTGTGATAATCCACTAAATAACTAATTGAAGGAACCAATGTCAACTTAAAAAAGAACTACAACTCTTCAGTGAATAAGTTACTTATTCCTAAGTGGAAATTACTCCTCTGAACTCATGAAATTCTTCTCTCGGTAGGAATTTCTCCCCGGTTGGGAACCACTGCTGTAAGGAAACGGACGCAGCGAGTGGGATTGTTTAATTATTACCTTTCTGTGGAGCGCCGGCGAATCTCATCACGAAGGTGGGAGATTTATGTGGGCTGTTATGGAATAAACTTGACTATAGCTTTCAAATTATCGAAAAGTCCCGCAAATGTCAATATTTTTTACATGTTGCAGGAAGGCGAAACCCCGGAATGACTTTTTGGTTGCAACCTCACTGTCCAGGGCGACGATCACCCCCCTAAAACCAAAGAAAGTAACATTTTTCACCATGATTTTCTGCAATTCGGAAAACAGCATTCGCGATAAGGCCATTTTGACGTCAATTATTTTGTCACAGCTGTGTTGTGAACATGGACGCAGTGCCAACAAAAAAGTTTGTGGGAACGCATCTAAATAATAGCCGTTTTGAAACAGCTTCAAACCCATTTTAAAGCAAAATGTGAAAGAGGTGTCGTGTGGGAACGCCGTTCCCACGCGTTCCAGTCCGACTTGACTGCCAAATATTACTGAAATCCCCCCATCCTCAACTGGCTCGTCCGCCAATATCACTGCCGAACACATGCATGCCAAACCACACACAGGATACGTCGTTGTTTGATTTTACATGCAACAGACAAGAAGCACATATGCGACAGAACATTTTTTCAAGAATTCAGAGCATAACGTGAGTGGCTCGTACTTAAGCGTTTCAAGATTTACAATATTTATTTTTATTTAACGACGACGAGCGGCAGGCCGGAGCCTGAATGTACTCTTCGTCGCGTCATGTCGAGCGAACCAATTCAAGACGAACAGTTAACGAGAGATTGCAAACAGACGACAAACAATTAACAAAAGATTGCAGGCACGAGTAGACACG
>Ga0210059_1012649_pt1 | contig 12715 bp, 12 predicted proteins | sample Ectturendosymbi2_FD_188042 | JGI IMG/M metagenome (GOLD analysis project Ga0210059, IMG submission 188042) | Ecteinascidia turbinata endosymbiont from Florida, USA - Sample 2 (SPAdes) (version 2) | ecosystem: Host-associated > Tunicates > Ascidians > Unclassified | place: Key West, Florida...
TGACGACTGCCGTGTCTTGATGCGTGTCATTCCGCATTTCAAGACCAGCTCGTGGTCTAGTGGTAAGTGCGTCCGCTTCGGTGCTGGTAGGTCGAGAGTTCGTCTCTCGGCCGGGGCTTACCAAGACCTTGTAAATTGGTACTGCAGCCTTCTTACCAGGCGCACGATGTGCGGAAGAACTGCAGGGAACACACCCAGAACACAGAAGCAAACCAGAAACTGCAAAAACTCAGTCGTGGCGCTGCAAGACCATTGTAGTCAAACAGCGCCAATAACAAACCACCATTAAAAAAAAATCCACATTTCAAACTCATACTGGTCGTTTGCGTGCAGCGAGTTTGCGCAGCGTTTCATTTGTTAGCCTGACTCAGGCATTAGTTGATTAAAGCCTAGTTTATCAGGATGTCTGATTTAGTGCGTCGCAATTTAATCAACTTGTTCTGACGGGACAATGGCTAGCACCAGTCGGTTACTCCAGCCTGCGATTCTAGAAGCTGATCCTAGCGAAGAGCGCTCAGCTAAGATCTACAAGCACTGGATTAGGACTTCCGAATCGTTTTTCTCAGCCGCTCAATCTGCGCTTCTGCAGTAAACTAGCTTTATGGTATAATCACATTTCTCCTGACGTGTATTATGTCCAGGATTGCAACTCCTACGATGTTGCTAGAAAGGAACTAGACTAAGTTTACCTGAGGAAAGATCTAAATGACGTCTATGCTCGTCACCTCCTGCTTACGCGAAAGTAAAAGCCTGATGAAGACGTCGCTCAATTTAGCCATGCAATCAAAGAACTTTCTAAAGATTGCGTCTGTAACGCTCTTACGGCTGAGGAATTGCGTGCTGAATTGGCTCGTGATGCTTTTATAACTGGTCTAGATTCTTCTACTGTCCGTCAAAGGTTACTGGAAGAGGATACATTATCGTTTCAGTCTGCTGTAACTAAGGCGCTTGTCCTAGAGCGAGCTCATAAAAGAGCTTCTTTTCACCTTTCCGATGTTCAATCGTCCATTGCTGCTGGCCACTCAAGCAAATCTTGTTATTTCTGCGTTGGCAAAATCCATTCCCGCTCGCAATGTCCCGCTAAAGACGCCTGCTGCTTCAGTTGTGGCAAACGAGAACATTTTCAGAAGGTTTGTTCAGTCAAACCCAAAGCTCGAGCACAGAAGAAATCTTTTTCGTCTCGAACCGATCGAGCTAATATCGTGAGTACTAGTTTACCAGAGACTTCTACAGACACTAGTTCCGACATTCCAAACACTGTAGCCGCTCTAAATACGCCGTGTCTTCCGTCATTAACCACGCTTACTGTAGCTGCGGTTAAAAATCTTGAACTTGCTTTAATACCTGCTACAATCGAAGGTCTAAAAGTTACACTGCACTTCAGGATTCTGGCGCATGCGACGTGTATCTCAGCGCGGAAATTGCCCAATGTCTCTGTTTAGAACAGTGTTTTCCAGCCTTTTTTTGGCTAGCGCACCCTTTCTGACAAACAAATTTCTATCGCCCCCATACCATGCCTAGCACACATATCAACACAATTTTTTCGTATTGTGTATTTGATATGGTTGAAAATGACTGAAACAAGAATGAGCGCAAAGATGCATTTCACTATAAAACTTAATTTAGTAAATTGACTCATTTAGCAGTCGGAAATTGCTAGAGTTCATGATTTGGAAACTGTTAGAATTCATGACGGGCTCGATTTCGTTCGAATAGCATTACACTTGGACAAGGTGAAGATTACTGATTTGACTTTACTGAGGTTAGTATCATTCCCCTGCAATTGCAAATTAACTTCATTGAACTTCGTGAAGATATCTGTGGACATGGGCGTCGGAAGGATTGTCACCAGGGAGGGACCACTAGGGGATTTGTCCGAATTTTTTTCCAGGGGGGCCAAAAGTGGTGAAATCTATTTTTTCCCACTCAAAACTAAGAAAGCAACCTTTTTTGCTAAAAATTTCAAAATCCAGGGGTTCAAGTCCCCCTTCCGACGCCCATGTCTATGGAATGTGACAGACAAGATGCTGTATCTGTGACACCCTTTGACAGCCACCTTCTGTGTGCAGCAACAGGCGTACAAACTCTCTTCATCATTATCGGAGTGCACCACATTGCCTAAACTTAGCAGAACACTTCTTAACTCTTTGCTGTTCTTTGATCAATCCTTTAATACTCTGCCACGTTTTTAGTAAATCTTGAGTTCGGAGCAGTGCAGGATTGAATTTAATCTGCAGATTTTAGAAGTATTTGAACTTAACTGTGACACTTGCAGTCATGCACTGGCTCTACCATCTCTCTCTCCCTGGATTTCCTTGGCGCTGCTCAAGCTAAGTGCGTTCTGAAACACACTTCTGTTTTCAGGAATCTTTTCGATTCCCTTTAGGTAACTTATTCTTGTTGGCACCTAACACTATCTGTAAAACATTTAAATTGCCTTTCTACTTTCGAATTGAACTCCTACAAGGTTATTATTATATTTGTGATCATTAAACCACTCCATCCAAAAATAGCACACGCTTTTGGTTTCAGGCTGATTCTAAGTGCAAGCGTGCATTCTCACACCTGACCGGTGATAGTCACTGTAACGAAACGGGCATTATTAAGTAGCAATTTACCGTGCCAAGAAGCACAGCTGACGAAAATTTCAATCATAAGCATATCATTATAGAGGAGGACAGTTTTACTGTGCAGCTTACCTCAGTGATGGAAACTGCAATTCATCAATTTATCTCCTAGCATTTCACCTCTGTTTTGTTTCCAAAACGCTAGGTTTTTATTTATAAATTACATGCATACATGTCTGTTGATCATACTGTTTTTTGACATTTGGTCACTCAAAGTTAGTAAGACAACAGAAATGCAATTATTAACTGGGTCTCCTATCGCCCCCCAACCGCCGATTTCTGCTTCACCGCCCACTTTGGAAACAGCTGGTTTAGAACCTTCCGGTCCGCTTGTGAAAGTGACGTTAGCTTCTGATTCCACTTCCACTGTATCTGATGGGTTTGTAACGTCTATAATTAAATTGACTGCACGAATATACTCTCTCGATTTCATGGTAGTTAAAGGACTTTGTACCGATGTTATCCTCGGTCAACGGTTTATGAAGCGACACAGAAACGTGGTATTCGCAACAGGCGGTTTGGAGAATGATTTGTGCTGGGAGATAGCTCTGTTTGTAGAGTCGCTGCTTCCAAAACACCAACTCCTCGTCTGTTCCGAAATCTACAGTCGGGTGTAAAACTAGTAGCGACCAAATCTTGTCGATTCAATGCCGATGCGGCAATTTGCTCAAGAACGGTATCATTGTACCATCTTCCTCACCTTGGCGAGCTCAGGTACTCGTTGTTAATGATGGCCGCCACAAAAAGCGTCTAGTAATTGATTATTCGAAAACCGTTAATAGATTCACGCTATTCGATGCTTATCCTTTTCCTCGAATTGATGATCTAATCAATAAGATTGCGAAAGGTCGCATATTCAGCGCTTTGGATTTAAAGTCAGCTTATCATTAAATCCATTTGCACGAAAAGGATCGAGAATTTACTGCTTTTGAAGCGTGTGGAAAATTATTCCAATATCGACGCTTACCTTTCGGCGTTACAAATGGTGTTTCTGTTTTCCAACGAATGATTGATTCTATTATTGATAAAGTACGAACTTTCCGGTACTTACGCTTACCTTGACAACGTCACTGTTGTGGGCACTGAACAAGCAGACCATGACAGGCGTCTTGAGGCAGTCCTTCGTGCTGCCGAAGCTGAAAACCTCCAACTTAATGATGCCAAATTTGAAACGGACAAATCTGAAATTGACTTGCTCGGGTACAGGATGTCGCACAACTTAATTCGACCCGATCCTAAACGCCTCGAACCGCTCATGAATCTGCCGGTTGCAACGCGCTGTAGGCCTGTTTGCTTACTACGCTAAATGGATAGTGAACTTTTCGTCCAAAGCTCGACCGCTGCATCAAGCATTGAAATCCAATGTTTTGCCTCTTTCTGCCGCAGCGATTAAAGCTTTCGAGTTCGACAACTGCATTCCAGCCTTGTTAACGCCAGTCTTACTTGTATTCGGGATGACATGCCCTTCCGTGTTGATTGCGACGCCTCTGAGCATACCATTGCAGACATTCTCAGCCAAGCTGACCGGCCTGTCGCATTTTTTTCTATAACTTCATCGAAGTCCGAAGGTTCCTATCCGATTGTCGAAAAGGATGCGTTAGCCATTATTGAGTCTGTTCGATATTGGTCGCATTTTTTGCATCGCAGCCGTTTTCTTCTCGTGACTGATCAGAAGGCGTTAAGCTTCATGTTTTGCCAATCGGGTCGGGGCAAGATAAAGAACACCAAACTTCAGGTGTGGCGTGCCGAATTGGGCAATTTGAGTACGATATCGTTCATCGTCCTGGTCGTGATAACGTTGTGCCTGATGCACTGTCTCGCACCTCTTCGACTTCATTAGTTACTCTCAATACGGCTCGAAGCGCATTGCCCGATCTTACTGGCATGCACAAACAACTTGGCCATCCGGGTGTCGCTCGACTGCTCCATTTCATGCGCACCATAAATTGTCTGAACAGGCGTGGGAGACCGTCCTTCCGGAAGCTCTGCATTCCCTAAGGTCGTTGTTATGCACAGCTACGAATGCTACGCCCCACGAACGTTTTCTACTCTTCGATCGACGCTCAATGCTTCGGCAATCTTTGCCGAGTTGGCTGATCCAGCCAGGACCTGTGATGTTGCGCAAATTTGTTCGAAACAAAAGTGAACCTCCCTGTGAGGAGGTTGAATTGTTGGAAGCCAATCCTACGTTTGCTTACGTTCGCTTCCCTGATGGAAAAGAGTCGAGCGTTTCAAGTCGAGCGTTTCGATCAAAGACCTATCTCCATGTCCGTCTTTTGATATGTCCTCTCGTCCATCTGTCGAAACGTTTGCAGATAATATTCCGGAAAGTTCTGTCCCAGAACTTGGTAGAGAGCAGGATGTGACTGCTACGCCTGTGGTAAAGGAGCCTGACGGTGGATCGTCCGGCGTAGATCACGAGTCAGCGGGAGTCAATACTATGCCTCCGAAGAGGTCTACACGCTTCAGGAAAGATCTTGAAAGATACAGAGAGTGGGTTTCGTAGTACCTGCAATAGCGTGCATGTCGTAATGACAATTTGTGTATATTTCCGCTGTACGCTGGCGGTGTGATTTGCGTAAGTTTAACGAGTGTTTTATTTTGGATACGCCCTTTGTTTTGTTATATTTGTTTTTAGCGGGGTAGATCGTGGTAATTATAAGCAGCGTTGCTGCTTCTCTTGATTGCCCGCGTTCGTAATTACGTGGTTCGCATTCTTGTTGTTTTGACGACTGCCATGCCTTGATGCGTGTCATTCCGCATTTCAAACTCATACTGGTCTTTTGTGTGCAGCGAGTTTGCGCAGCGTTTCGTTTGTTAGCCTGACTCAGGCATTAGTTGATTAAAGCATAGTTGATCAGGAAGTCTGATTTTAATGCGTCCCAACTGGCTTTCGGAAAGCAGTTCACCTATGAACCAGCTTTTTATGCAAGCATTCGAAGTTTGGTTTGTCAAAACAATCTTTTCATAACATTCATTGCAACATGCACACAAACCACAATACAAAAAACTGAAGGAATAACACAACCCACTTCTGATATGTATGGAGTTGAACAAATATATATTTCGCTAAACACGCGTAATTGTTTTATTTGGTATAAAAAATCTCGAGGCAAATCCAAGCATTGCAAACGTTATTATTGGAAAAAGAAATTTTTGACCGGTGAATTTTGGAAACATGTGCCATGCCATATGACTGGTTAAGGCTTGAAATCAAGGTCGTCAGTTAAAGTTTTTCCAGGTGGATAGGATAAAAACAACAAAACAACAACAGTTTTTTAAACTGCTTTTCCGTATGTAGTAAAAATGCAACACTTTAAATAACAAAACAAAAGCACTGCTTGATATTTTGATCCCAAGGAAAATTTTGGACATTTGGAAAACCAGTGAGAAATTTAAGATTTTATTCTTTTTTTCCGAATACCACATGTGCTTTGATCATGATCAAAATTTTAAGATAATTGTATTTTTTCGAAGTGACAAAGCTAAATTTTGAACAACACGTATAAGCTTGCTTCAATGTTGACAGCAGCAAAGGTTGTCGTATGTTCACAGCAAACTTTTCAAAGCAAATATCTCACAGTATACGTACAGTATAACGTTAAATAGAATTTTAAATAGCATTTGTTATTTTCAACAACTGGCTGCTGAAATGCCGCATGAGATATGGGTGCCTTTGGTTTTGTGATATTTTGGTTTTGAAAGCGCTGCAGAGGTGTCTCCGTTTTCTTTACAAACCCATTGCAATCATCCTAAGCCCCGCTAAGCAGCACTTTCCCCCAGCAGAGTAGATGCAGGGACGCGTTCACAACTTACGCAAAAAAGCGCGTCTAAACCTTGTGACAGTGCACTTTGTGCGTGTAGGTTCTGTTCATCCTTCTTATTTAACAACATGTTAAAATGCTAACCAGATGCTTAAGCAATTTATTTATTTACATATTTATTCATATTAAACGTTATGAGATGTGAACGGTGAACTCGAACTCTACGGATACGTGACATGCATGATCCACAATACACATGGAAACTGCACTGCATTAAAGTTTCACAGATATGCATTTGTGTAGGTGCAGTACACAAGGGGAAAATGCAAAAGTGTGCATGAAATGAAGTTTCACTATACTCGCAACTATGATATGTTCACAGGCCAAGCCCACGTGCATCCAGCACAGCCATAAGTTTGATGGAGTTGCCAGTGATGGCGTGACTCGAGTCACGTTAAGAAACGATTTTGTGATGACTCGATTTTTTTACTAAATGGCTCGACTCGACTCACAATGAATGACTCGAGTCAGAGTCATTTTTACAAAATTTCCATACGTCTTATTGACAAACACAGTTTGCACACAAAGAAAAAAGCTTCTTTGCTTCAGTGACGCGTGATTAATATTGACACAAATTTTCTTTTGTGACTGCATCAAAATTTGCAGCTATCTGAATGTTTTCCCGCTTTTCAATATTGCCTGTTCATACTATTTAGCAACTACTCTGTAATGTGTTCTGACTAACCACTTTTGTGTTCTTGTGATATTTGATTAATCCCTGCATTGACGAGTCTAAATCAAACACTCAAATAAACAAAATTATCGGAAAATGTTTTCATTTTTAGCTCTTAGCTATTGTCCATAACTTTTTAGTTAGTATATTTCTCATTTTTTATTTATATGCGTCAAATGAAAACTATTTGGAACAATTTGGTGTGAACATTTTGGTATTTAGAAAGGATACAACACAGGGAAATGTTTCATTTCATTTGACTCGACACTGACTCAAGCTTGCAAACTAACGACATGAAATGACCACAGTTTTTGTGACTCGACCAAGTCATGACTCCACTCTGACTCCAAGTTTTAAATGACTCTGACGCGACTCAGACTTGAAGGGTTTGTAGCTCGACTCGATTCATGACTCGACAAATATGACTCGGCCACATCATTGGAAAATGCAACAAATTTTCGGGGCGCACAGGATGCCCTCGTTGGCTTTTTGTGGCCTGCCGCCGCGTATTTGAGACCCTGCTCTAGATAGAACAATGTTTCTTGAACATTTTTGGGTCACGGCTCCTAGTTCATTCTAATAAAAGTTACAGACCCTTCAAGAAAAGTTGGAATAAAGATTCGAAGTTAAGTTTTAATCATCGTAGTAGTAATCGATATGTGTGAAAGCTTATGAACCTTTTTTAAAGTCAGAGTAAAGCGTATGAAGGCTATAAATTACGTTCATGGACCGATTAAATCACATTGACGGGCCCCTTATTTATGTGTTCACGGAGTTGGATTCCAGGTTAAGAACACGTGCTCTAGTAACTCTTGCACTACTTGGGGCCTTGTACACTTGACTTAAATACTGCATGCAAGATGCAATTCGGACCAAAAGTAAACAAAAGAAATGGCATACCAAAGGTGACATAAAGTCATAAAAATGTTGTATTTCTTACTAAAGCCGTATTTCATTTCAGGGGAAACTTCCTGATTAAGTTTGGAGGAAAGGGCATCTTCTATGGCGATAGGCTTTAACTGTTTGATACGCAAGAAATCAAATTTCATGATAGACAAACGCATCCACAATAAGACCTGTCAAAACTGGTCACAACAGTCATTGGTGTAGGAGGGGGGGGGTTCAGGGGTGCAAGCGCATCCCCCAAACTTTTGAATTGGTGAAAATCCGGGAAAAATCACTTAAAATCCGGGCAAAATCCGTGGAAATTTGGGCAAGATGTGTGAAAACCTTCGCAAAATCGCTGTACGTGCTTTGATTTTTCCAAAAATGGCCTTGAAAAAATGCGACCGAAATGAAATCAAATGCAGTCGTTTCTTTGGAGTTTTTTTCCGGCAAGTTTGGGGAAATTTGGGCAAAAATCCTTCGCACCCCCAAAAAATTGCCTGCTCCTACATTTATGACAACAGTCCTGTTGCTGCTGCGAAGAGAAACGTCGTTTGCGCGAACGTAGGCTAATTGTGTGTACAGGATAATCGTAAAATCTATTTATACTGTTCGGATCTCTGTGACGTTTTGTTTTAAATGAAAAAATTCCGTTTTGGCTTAAGAGCCATCCACGGGGTTCATGTAGAGCTGTTAGAAATTTTATATGAGAGTTTAGATAGAGATTTTATGGAAATCCAACTATGATTATATTGAGAAAATTCCATACCAGCCTTGAGGCCCAAGTGTTCTAAAAGACTATTGACCCGCCTTGCAAAATTTGCTTCGGAGGCCCTGTGCTAGTGGCTAACAGCAATAAAAAGGAAAAAAAGTACGTGAGGCATTTTTGTGAAGACGCGCTTTCTGGGATCTTACATGCCAGTTGAAGCACTTCCCTCCACTTTGAACAGATTTGTCCAGATGAGCAGAAGGAAGCTGAGAAGACTTGCTGTAACAGTGTCATTGCTTAAGTATCCACTACATAGGCTAATAATATTTGCGCATGCCGTTGATTTCAAAGTATCTACAGACTACAGAATACAATTCTCTTTAAGGCGTTTTCTTTTATCTGCTGAAGTTACATTGTCATCAGGCTTAAGGCGCGAGAAGAAACTGCCTGCCCCCAAATCAACAGCGAGATTAAGTGAAAGCAAAGGTTTAATCTGGGTTGACTTTCTAAATAATTTTGGATATCAAAGAAGACAAAGCTAATGTGGCCACAAAAGCTGATGATGCAGTGTTGGGCAACTGGTATCGCTTTTTTTGTGTGTAATCGGTAGAATAAGTGGCATTATCATGTGTGGTGAACATTATTTCGCTTGGCAACATCACCATACCAACTCGTGCCAAACAAGGAAAAGGCAAAGAACTGATTTGTACACGGAAGGAGCTGAATTACCACGCAGCGTTGTTTTCCATCTCTGGCATTACGCCGACAATGTAAATAAACGAAGTCGTGATATGCGTTCCAGCAATAGCTCGGTTCAGTTGCCATGGCACGTGGGTTCGCACAAAAGACGTGAAGCTGGTTTCTGAAGCTTAGCAGTCGCGATACCCGAAACTTGCGCAGGCCTTAAGAGGTTGATATCTGTTAAACGGATGAGGCATTCTTCCCAGATTGGTGCCACGTACGCTGGTAAAGCTAGCTTGCTGCTTGCTATAGAAAACCGCGCTTCTCAAAAAGTGAGCATGACGATTGCAATGCTCGGTAGGATTTGGTAGCCTCTCAGCAAGACCTAGACTTTCGCAGTAGGGTGAATACCAACGAAAATTATAAAGTGGTAGGATGAATACTAACGAATGAATTGTATGTAGGTCACATCGAACTTATCCGACTTTGTGAGGGGAGTAGCATGTTACAAAATTTATTTTTACTAAGACGCTTTATTTTTGACAGAGACAGTTTCAGATTTTGTTTATGCAATTAACCTGGTAAGATCTGTTATTAAAATGACACACGTTTCTCCGCAATTACCCCCTAGAGATGCTCCTAATGAGAAAATGGTGATAGACCTCTACGAGCAAATTGACGTTCTACCTCCAGTTCGTCCTATGTCAGGATCAGTGAGAACAGTGATTCCCATTGAAATGGCTCAAAAGTTGGATTCCATTTTGATGACTGTCCAAAACATCGACAAAGGCGTGAAAATTTTGAGTCAGCCTCCTCGACCACCCAAGTCATTTCAAGCTCCGAAGCCAGAAGTTAGAAATTGTGAGTTCCTCGAAATTTCGCAGTTGCTTTTTCGTTTTCATCAAAATAATATTCGTGTTTTAATCTTGATTGTCTGCATTGCCAGACCGGCGTTAATAGCGTTTGCGGCATCCGCTGACGCTAGTCTTTCGACGCAACTCTTACCCACTCAAGATTACGCACGAATACTATTTGCTTAATATTCATAATAAAAAATCTTTCAGGTTAACCAGCCCTTTCAAAGAAAGTATTGCTTCAGTACATATGGGTGGCGGAACCTTTTTCAAAGTGGGGGGGCACAAATGCACGTCAAAAGATATTGAACATCTTTTTTATTTAGGTTGGCAACTGTGCCGTCACAAAAATTTAAATATGACATCATTATCTACATTCCATATGAAGGCCTAATTTACACTATTTTAGACAAAATCACACTACCATGAAAACGCATCGGTTAGACACCTGAAATTCAAATAGGCTGTTACAGGGGCGACTCAGACCAGCAGCGTCACTCGGGATCATCACGCATACTATACTGACTGAATAAAACCGTTCGACGCTTGCGTCACTGAAAATTTCCATTTGCTTTCATTGTGGATGGCATTATCGTTGCTCTGTGACGTTGATTACGTAACAATAAATAAGAAGTTCTTATGATAACTTCTCCATTGTTGAGTAAAAATGAGCAGTAATAACGCCAGTAAGGCCTCTGCTTACTAGGCTCATTCATTTTAGCCGAGTTATTGGACAATTTATCGTTCGTTTGAAATTTATTTTCGAAATGGGAACTGTCCACTAGATTGGACTTAAAATCCAATGTTCTATACAAATCCATTGCTTAAAAAAATTCAGTCCGATATGAATTATGTTTTCAAAAATGCTTAGTTGCATAGGGCAGCACGAGCTCTAATGGATGAGCCAGAGTAAAGCGCGAGGGAAGGAAGTCGAGACAACGCCTGCTACCAACGATATTGTTTTATCCAGGTCACCTATAACATGAAAGCGAAAGGCAGACGCGGATTTACCATTAGGCTAAAAAGGTTTAAGCCTAGGGCCTCCGATTTCGGGGCCACAAAATTTGGGAGTAAGGACAATTTCCAGCATTTCTGTAAACATTTATATTTGTATTCTTGTTTTGGTTCAATGCACGTTTTTTTTATTATGCTGCTAACAAAAGATCTCTATATAGAAGAATGAGCGCGAAAGATTGAAGTGAATGACGATGAGCATTCTCTTATTATGGCGTTGAGAATTGGTTATTGTTACGTATAATGTGTGGAGCAAAACGCCTGAATTCATTTTTCAGATTACACAAGGCCAGTGAGGTACTCAACAAATATGTACTGGGAGTGTGGTCAGATAACTTCACCGCTGCATTTTTCGTTAGTTTCATTGTGACTGTTTTTGTTCCTGATATCGAGGCAATTCAGAATAAAGTACTATAATATGTTTATGAATTGGAACAACTTGTTCAGTGAATGTAACGAGCACGTACAGTGCTAATTTGTATGACATCAGACGTCGCAAACCTTCAAGAAGGGCCCCCAATTTAAAATAGCCTAAGGCCCCGAAAATGAAAATTCGCCTCTGACAAAAGGCAAGACATGGAACGAAAATATATGAACAGTGTGAAGGCCAATAGAAAAGAGCCCGAGTTAACAACGTAGTGAAGTGGGACCGTGGGTGGTGGCACAAATATACGAAACAAGCAAGCTCGCGTTCTCCAATATAAATCGTAATCGAAGAATCGGGCTAAGCCCGAGGAACCCGTGTGCCGGAATCGCCACCGGGCTATTAAAAACAAGAACATAGCTTGAAAAACAGGCAGAAATGACACAGCATTGATACCTGTCTTTAACACATTCAAAATCATAACTTTTCCACATCTTGAACACAGAAGTAACATCACTGAATACTCATTCTGCAACTGCATTAGATACCGGAATGCAAAGACAAGACAAAGCATATGTAGCAGCTAGCAAGTAGCCTGTAAGGATGCCAATTGTGTTGCCAAAGCAGAAATAAAATATAGATATTTAGTGTTGCCAATGCAAAAAACAAAAACACAATTGAAACTGACCTGTCAAATATTTGATTTTTTGTATGAGATTCAGCAAAATTTCACTATTTAGAATGGTGCTAAAGCGTTTGAAATTACACCAATTTTAATGGTGTGGCACGAACGTTTTCCTACACACAGGCATGGGTGACGGAAGGGGGGCAGGAATTCGAAAATTTCAGCAAAAATGGCTGTTTGCTTAGTGCGAGTGGCTAAACACAAATTCCACCACTTTGCCCCCTCTTGAAAAACTTTTGGAAAAATCCACTTGTGCCCCCCTGGAAAAAATCTTGTCGACGCCCATGCACACAAGCATGCTAAATTACATTTTTGGAAAAAATTGTGCTGTCTTATACCACCTGGCAACACTGTTCAACAACACCATTGCCGTAAGCAAGCCATAGCACGGTGACAGAC
>Ga0210059_1012650_pt1 | contig 12714 bp, 9 predicted proteins | sample Ectturendosymbi2_FD_188042 | JGI IMG/M metagenome (GOLD analysis project Ga0210059, IMG submission 188042) | Ecteinascidia turbinata endosymbiont from Florida, USA - Sample 2 (SPAdes) (version 2) | ecosystem: Host-associated > Tunicates > Ascidians > Unclassified | place: Key West, Florida...
CTGAGAATATCTGAAATATTCTTTCGGTCATTACCAAGATTCATGACCCTAGGTAACGATCGGAACAAAGACCGATTTAAAAACTGACAGCTTTGCAGTGTTTAAAAGCTCCCGTTTTGTTGCCACAGAGCGATAAAGCTCACGCAGAAATGCGTTAGCTTTGCCAATCCGAGTATCAATCTCCTCACTCCGCCTTCGGCCACTCGTAAATACCACCTCTAGGTACTTTAACTTCTCCACCTGCTGCAGTGTATTGCCACTCACTTGCCGCATACACTGCCTTGGGTTTGTAGAGAGACATAGTGCCTCGGTGTTTTTAGTGCTGATTTTCACTCCAGCTCGTTCGAACGCAGCAGAAAATCGATTTAGTGCATGCTGAAGACTGTAGAGAAGATGCTAGCAGTACCAAATCGTGTGCAAAAAATAAACGGTTGATCCTGCAGCTCCTGGCTATTAAATCCTCGCCGACTCGGCTGCGACTGTCTATCGAATTCATGTATACCAGTGGTTCTCAACCCATGGTTCTGAGGGCCGCATTCGGCTCCCAGGCACCCTTTGTGGGGCCCTCAACAGTTTTTCAATAAAATGTTTAATATTTTGTGTAACAGACTTCGTTCTGCTGTGAAACAAAACGTGTAAATTGAATTGTGTTAAAAAATTTTTTTGAGGCTCTCCAACAAAGCTGTAAGTCTGGATTTGGCTCCCTTCAGCGGAAAGGTTGAGAACCACTGATGTGGACTATGAAAATGAGCGGTGACAGCACACATCCTTGTCGGAGTCAACACAAGCAGCGGTGAAAGTCGTGATTTAACTCTCCCAAAACGGACACAAATTTCTGAGCAGGAATATAGTGACTTGATGGCCAGTAACAGGCGGCCGTTAACACCGTACTCACGCAACACTCCCCAAAGCTTTTCACAAGGAACCAGGTCGTATGCTTTCTCGAGGTCGACAAAGCTGTGAAGACGTCTTTAGCATACTCCCAAGATTTCTCAAAATTTTGCTGGAGAGCGAAATGCGGTCTGTAGTGCTACGACCGGGATGAAAACCGCACTGGGCATCATTCAGCTTTGATTCAATTATTTCGCGGCATGTTTTTTCAACGCACTTGGCAACGCAAATGATTCTTTGAAGATTCCCAAAAAGCATCACGGGCCGCAGAAAATGCCCTCGCGGACCACATGCGGCCGGCGTGTTTGAGACCCCTGCCTTAATTACAATCAAGCCCAACTCAGTGGAACCAGAAAGGGCTTTTTCAGCCACGGGGCTATTTGTCACAAAATTCAGGAACAGACTGAATCATGAAGGTGTGCTTTGATTGTCATACGTCAGTACTACAAACATCATCGAAAAACTGTGCCTAACTTAATTAATAATTCGCTAACAAATTGTGCAGTGACCAACTGTAGTAATTTCACAATGATATTGAGTTTTATCGCTCAAAATCGTATTCATTTCAAAACCCGAAAAAAACTGGGTTTTCCCGGGTTTCTTTTCTCAGCTACCCGGAACCCGGGTTTTAAAATTTTGCCCCGAATTGGAAACACTAGTATGCCTACATACGATGTTTTTCTCACCTTTCCAGCTGCTTTGTAGTTTCTTTCACCATGAATACAAGAGAACGTCACTGCATAGAACTTATGCAGAGGATTAATACTTTGTCTAGTAGTGGTTTTCAACCTGGAGTTGTGGTCCTCTGAGGGTCGTGAACCATTTTTAGGAGGGGTTGAGAGTAGATATATTATGTACACAACTGCATTACATTTGCTTTACTGGAGTTTTAGATGCGGTTCGTTGGATTGTAGCGGATTGCTATGATGGGTCGCGGTACAAAAAAGGTTGAAAACCACTAATCGAGTACATCCGCCACCTACTTTTCTGTTCAAATAAACTTCTCGTTTTCAAAAGACTCTTGTAACATGTAAAAGTAGTGCAAATTTAGCGATTGCAATAGTCAAGCCTATGCTTTCTCCCTACTCTCTGTAAAAGCAATGTGTACATCTTACCTCACATATACCCCAACACACTTGCATAACTTACATAGGAGCATACATTTTAGCATGCCTTGCACACCTAACCTAGCAATGGCCGTCATGCACTTTGGCTTTCTGCTCAGCGCTGCACAAAGATGCTCCTTCACCTCGCTCACTCTCACTGCTCAACGACGCGCTTCAACGCAAAGATGCTCTTCACCACTCTTCACGTTGTTAACCGCGTCACACCGCTGCGCACCACCGCTTTCACCAATCACAGGGCGAGCTGATCAGAGTGCCGTGCGGCTAGCCTTAGAAGCTAGCCATACGGTGCCGTACGGCTAGACACTGCCTTCTTAGAAAGTGGAATAACTATGCTATCATGCATTTTATGATACTGACTGCAAAACTGAGAGCAATAACCAAGTATATTCTAAGCCCATCCACACTTACCTCTTAGCCAATTCCAAACAGTTTTGAGACTTTCTCTTCATTTATTCTGATCAGAGCCAATTGTAAAACTTTTGGCTGGTATTGCTTGGTGAAGTGGTCATTTATGCAGTTCATTAAAATGTGCTTCCTTTTAGATTTGTGCTACTCAGATACCTGAAACAAACGAAAGAAGAAAATTCACAAAACAAACGAACAAAAGAAGAAATGTTGGAGTTACCACAAAACAAACAAACGAAATAAGATTCACATACCAAGTAAAAGAATATTCAACATACAAACGAAACAAAACACAAGCTTTTGCAATGTCCTCAAGTACAATTGCAGTAAGGTGATTATAGGTATTCTTGTATCTAATGTCTGAACGGCTTTACTATACAAGTTGGTTAAACTTGTTCAGACCGAGGCTGCAAGAGTGTCAGGCGTTGAGAGGTTGTTGAATGCTTAGGTGATTCCCCTTTCTTAGAGGTTGTGACCTGGATGGTTTCTCATTTCTCAGCAATTTTTCCCAACTCATCAAAAAAATAGCACAAAGGATTCGAACTAGGACTTCTCAACTCATAATAGGCCATATTGGTGGCTGGTTGATGTGTCCCCAACCTACATAGTAAAAATAGCAACATCCTCCTAGACTCTTCCTGTGCTAAAGGGATGTTCAGATGGGATTTAAATGTTTTGATCCAAGAACTTTCCTGTCCTGGGCGTAAATTAGGCAATGAAAGAATTGTTCTCATAACTGCTACTTCCTGTTTAAATGGAATGTTTTTTTGCACCAACTTCCTTTGCCAATCTGCCGCCTCAAATGTACGTTCAGCTCTTTTTAGTATCTTTTTAGCTGCACCTATGCTGACGTCCAACTGTTTGCTGCAATCGACTAAGATCAAACAACTCATAGCTTCCACTTCATGCAAGAATTGAACATCCTTAAGCTCCTTCTGAGCTGTAGCTAACACACTCTTCGCATGTTTTTCTTTTTCCTCCAAGTGTAGTAGTTTGTTTTTGTGAATATCCAGCATTAAGGATATCTGATCCAGCTCCACAAGCTTATGCAACAGATCATCTCTCTCATGTTGTCTTTCATCGTCCAATTGCAACAGACTTTTTCCAAATGCCTCCATCATTGTCTATAAAGTAATCTTACTTTTACCAGATAATGTTAGCTTGAAGCAGAGTTTTCGCAGAGTCAAAAAACACCACAAATGAACAGATCTAAAAATTAGCAAAAATGCTTTACTCAAGCAATAAGTTTATTTACTTCACTATAAAGATTGCTCACAACAGCTTGTTTCCCTAAAGTACTTTTTCAACTAGACTATTTTAGCACAGTACCAACATTTCACTTAATGTGCTCAACCTTTTAACTAAACGGTTGGTATTTCCATATAGTAAGGGGGTATTACCATGCCATATGACAAGAGCAATTTTACGTGCAAAACTGAATATTAATGGTAAAAATCACAACATATATTGTTTTTAACAAACATGAAGTATAAGACATCTTGTAATCATGCTTTCAGCATCAACTCTTTTTGAGACTTGTTGGCTATTAAGGCTTTCCTGCTGGAAACACAACTAAAATGTGTCGTTGTGATGGTTTGCAATCTCTCCCTAAATGCATTTCTTTTCTCTCTTAAGGCTTTGTGTCCTCTATCTTGCCTTATCAGTTTCTAACCGCCATGAGGTGTTGCGAGACTTGTGCAGAAGGTTTAAGCACACTCTACTGTTTCATATGGGTGGCGTGATATTGCCTTGCCCGCGAATCAGTCACGTGATTACTTTTTTCTGAAGATCTTCTAGAAGTTGCTGTAGCCACAGCATGGGAGTTGATTAAAAAACGACATCGAACGTTTTATGGTTGCTGTTTCTGAACAAAGGCTGCTGACGTCATGGAACTTTGCTGGCACTTTCCTGAACCCTGCATCATCACGAAAAGCTGTTAAGATTGTGAACTCAACTGCATATGACAACATAACTTGCAGTTTTAAAATTGTGTACCATTGTGCTGGTTTTAAATGTGACCAGTCCTGAACATATTTACTGATCATTATATAGTATTCCGTAATGAAACCAACATAAGGTGAATGATAGACAAGCAAATGTAACATGGGTTTAGCACTTTCAGCATCGCTACAAATTTCTGTAGGCTGAAAGCATCACATAGTCAATCATAACCAATATCTCGATCAATTGTGCATGTATGAGCTTCTGTTATCAAACAAAGTCACTTCTCATATAAATGGGGTTTACATAGCACTTTTCAAAAAACAAAACACCAAAGATTCATGCACCTACTAAGCAACACTCAGATTTTACTTTGTTTTCGCTAATTACATGCACATATATATCCATATTTTTCAAGGTCTTTTTATGCTTTTATGCAAACAGTGGAAATGTTTTACAGCAGCTTGAAAGTAGTTGCTGTGAATTAACCCTCTAGTTAAATGGCACTCCAAGTTTCTCACCAAATTTTTTCAGAGCTTCTACTTTCAAAAACTACAATCTTTGGTCTTTACTTTCACTGCCAACATCATGGGTATCTATAGAAGCAAACTAAACTTGAGGTTGAGACCAATTAACTGTTTCACTCAAAATGTAATTTACTCATAAAAATCTGCAAGTCTGTTTAGGAAAACGGTGACAAGTTTCAGTTACTGGCATGCTGTCTACTATGGTTAATGCATACACCACAAGTGTAGCACTTATAATAGTTACCTTCTGTGATATTACTGCTAGTAAATTCCAAGCTGAAAAATTTTTCTAACAAAATTCTTAAAATGCAAAGTATAGTGGATTCTTTTCACAAACTAGAACCATTAAAACTAACTCAAAAGTAACTGAAAACAAATCAACACATTTGGTTTAGCTCTGTGTTGGTAGAAGTATGCATCATTTGCTTACAAGCAACTTAATCCTACGACGTAAAAAAAATTATCATCACCATGAAACATGTAAAACATATAAGGCATTAATTGTTTTCTTAAAAATTATACTCTGAGGTGCAAGTACCAAAAAACTCAACAATAACATGAACTAGTTTTTTATATTTAACTTTATTTATTTATTTTTTATTGAAATTATTTTTGCTATGACCACAAGACAGTGTATCATGATAAAACTATGGCTAGGGCACGTTGAGGTGGTTTCAAAGCTTGTGACATTTTAGAGTGCGTTTACAAGAAACCATGATATAGTTCTTCCCTCATTCATGTTGGCATGCCCAATAACTTTAATCAGAGGTTTGCATGCAATGCGAAACATACCTGACAGTGCTTTATTCTTAAGTGGTTAAGTATAAATATTTATTATAATTGCTTCTATTTTGAGGGCTACATGCTAAAGGTTATCATAAAGCAATTTTTAGATATACCATTTGCAACTACTAGCCATGGGCATCATCAAAATGAAAAAAGCTTTAGGTGAATGGCTAAAATGCATATCACAAGAAGTAGAAAAGTTTAAACATCACGAAAAAACAGTGCTGGTGTTTACATTGTAACGGACTTTTGTCAGTTCCAACAAATGCACAAAGTATTATCCATGGGACTATTATTGCTGACATCAAGCCAACCGCATTAAAAAGCATCATGAACGATGTTAACAAGGCCTCGTCTGAATGAAACGGCAGCACATTGAGTTGCTTGACAGATCATTTTAACAGAATTCACTCCCTCTATAGGAAGCAAATAGGATGTCGATGACTTAATTAAACTCCTGCCACCATGTGGGGAGGCAAGATCGACAAATTTTGTTTGGAACTGTGATCACCTATAGGAAACATACTGTCACGCCAGGGATCTAGCTGCTGTCTGCCATGCTATAAGAAAGCAAACTTAACTGTTTGGGTTTCAATGCAAACATGTCCTATGTCCAACAGTATCCTTAAAAAATATTTTATGCTTACCTCATTGATTTCTTTTCGTTTAATCAGAATTGTGTTAAGCCAAGATCTGCTCTTGAATCAACATTTTGCCAATTTGCGGATGTGCACATTTGTTTCTTGATTGCAACCAACACGATTGCTAAAAACCATTGCCTATAAACTACATTAAACATTCAAGTTTCTACCGAATAATAAAACAAAAGAATGGAATCAGCAGTTTACTTGCAACTTGACACTGGATGTCTTACTGATACACATTTTTAAAATCATAGTTGTGCAACTACAAGTTTTGATTGACCATCAAATTTGATCTAGGTTCACATAAAATCACAGAACATTAAGTTTAGACCCTTTTTCGTTAAGTAGCACAAATGAACAGAACACTGACACCACCTTTTAAATTCAGTAAGTTTGAATGTGCCTTGACTGCTTTCCCCATTGGAAAGCAATTACAATTAATTTTATATGCATGTGTATACATGAGTAAACACATGTTTGGATCGGTCACTCCAAATCCATGCCTTTTCAAATTGGACACACCAAATTCGACTTGCTTTGATTAGACAAACCAAATCCAAACCAAGATAACAAACAAAATTATCTTCTAGTTTGCTCATACAAACCATTTCATCACCTGATTTGCTACACAGTGGGTCTGCTTTTATTCATATTTACATCTTTTGTATTTGAGAAAACTATGTTTAACTTGACATGCTAAAATCTTATGAACTGCCATGCAAAATTTGCCAATGCAATATATGGAGGTAACATGCAAATCTAAGTCTGCCAACACACTCTCCTCAAGCAAATTGCCTCACAAGTCTATATCTCATGATTTCTGTTTTCTGTATACTTTCTTCCTCACTGAATGGAAAAACTTATGGACATTGAAGTATTGTAAGCCATGAGCAATATGGCATAGTATTTGAACAACAAAGATCAGAGAAAACCAATGATTGATAAATGTTTGGAAAATCTAACTTTTGGAAGGTCTATGGATTTCATCGTATTTAGTACATATCTTCTATTTTTTCTTTGTAGACCATCTTCACATATATACTCTGATATTGATGTAGTCATCATCCCTATCACTTCAAAACGTTTCACTACAATTGTCTTCACCTACTTCCAGTTGAGGCTTCATTTGGATCTCTTCTCTATTCTTTTCTTCTTCCTGTTGCAACAATATACCAAGGTGCACCATGTTGCAGATTCTTCTTATTCTATTCACTATTACTTCTTCATAAGTTACGTAACTTTACTCATTTACCTTTACTTATTGCCTTAGTACAGAAGCCTAAAAGAATCATACTTCCTATAGTATGATTTCCTCCTCATCCTATAAGATCAGTTCCTCAGTAATACTCAAAAGAAATTATCCACAAGAACCACCAAGTGTGATAAAATCCAACAATTCTGGTCAGGAATTGAAGTGAAATATTACATGAGGAAAAAGAAGTTCTCAATTAACCGGAACTATGTCCTCCTGAGAAACGTTCAACAAATTCTCATTTAACCGGCACTAAGGCCTCCAGAGAATTTACTCCCAAATAACCGGATCTATGTCCTCCTGGGAAGAAGAAAAATTCCCACTTAACCGGAACGATATCCTCCTGGGAATTTTTCACACCAGAGAGATTCCCATTTAACCGGTATTGAAACCTCCTGGGAACTGCCATGATACCAAAAACAAGAGAAATACCCATTTAACCAGTATCTAAATGTCCTGGTATTCTCAATAAAAAACACACTAACACTGAGAATTCAAAATTCTCAAAGCACATCGTGAAAGCACAAAACAATCCACATACATACTATATAAGTCGATGTACTTGGTAAAAGAACTGGATATGAAGATATGAAAGCTATCGGATGACTACATCGATTTGGAATCTCATTAAATGAGTTCCGCCTCCGACTGGAACTAATAGCTATGATACTGTCTTCTATTTACAGGCTACATTGAATCAGTGAAGGATCTCTTTACATATTGTTTAAATTTCTTTGTTTTGGAATAAAACATAAAACTATGGAGGGAAATTGGAACACTGTCTATGGATAGATATCCTTTCGCAGGAAGAATCAGACAGTAACATCTTACAGAGTATGTATTTTGCCTGCCCTTCCATATACAGTTACTAAAATTCAGTTGCTTTTCTTTACTCTTACTAAAAACCATTTGAAGCATCATTACTTACAACCAATTGAAATATGAAATCTGTCAAGAACTGTCAACTTTGCCTTGTCTAGTTTCCAGTTTTCTGACCTATTTAGCTTCAAACAACTATTGTAAACAACTCCAAAAAGCATTAGTCCAAAAAGATGAGTTTGTCATTTACATCAAATGCTCATCTCGAAAAAGGCAACAACATTTGTCAGTTATTTGAAAACTTCACTACAAGATTTATTGCGTAGTTCTAACTTAACCTTCCACGAAGTGTTGGCTGGCAGTTTGTGACAAGCTTATGAGGAAATTGATATTTTTGTAAAAAACTTCACCACTTGCCACTGCAAAAAACTTGTCATCCCATTGAATGTCGGACTTATCGGGCGCCATTACGTACGAGGCGGGGGGGGCGGCAGCCCCGCGGCTTGAAAAATTCAGGGCAAACTCTGTTTTCAGGGCAAGCGCAAGTTGCTCAAAAATCCTGAAAGATAAAAAATATTTCAATACAGTGAAAATTTTCAGGGCAAACTCTGTTTTTCAGGGCAAGCGCAAGTTGTTCAAAATTCTGAAAGACAAAAAATACATATTCACTACTGTAAATTCAGGGTACACTCTGTTTTTCAGGGCAAGCAAAAGTTGCTCAAACATCCTGAATGTAAAACGTATATTAAATACAGTGAAAAATTTCATGACAAACTCTGTTTTCAGGGTCTCTCCATCACGCGTCATTTCATCATGCGACAATTAATCACTGACATTTAATCACTAGATAGTTAAGCACGCAGACAATCAACCACTTACCTGGTTTGATGACATTTAATCACGTGACAGTTAATCACTGTCATTTTAATCACTGAATAGTTTGTTAAAATGGCGTTAGTTGCATGTCTGCATATCTTTTTCAAGTCGTTTCATAGAAGTCCATAATGTAGGGTGATGACATTGAAAAAGTGCATGTTGTCAGCTGGTATCAAAAACACTTAAGCGACGCGGATGAAGGAACCGTAGCTAAAGCAGGTAAGCAGCGAAGAGCCAATCTTAAACTGTCATTCTTTTCGTAGTCTTCTTTCATACCAATTTCGTTAATTTTTCGCATAACACTTCGTGTCAAATGAAAATAGCAACTCGTAGCTGTTGCACTTGGAAATGCTGATCTAAAAGCGTTTATAGATGCACTCTCAAAATCTAGCAGTATTCTCTGAGGAAAAGCCAAAATAATCATTCTTTTTACCTCATTCAACGTGTGATCATACACAATTTGAATCTTGTTCTGTACAAGTCAGTAAATGGCGGCAGAATTTATGCCACGAGAGAGTTCGAAATGTATTGTGTACAATTGAAAAAATATGTACGGTGTACAAATTTGCGTGTTGATCTGTCTAGTGATAAAGTGTCTAAGGGGTTAAATGTCTTGGTGATTAATTGTCTGCGTGCTTAACTATCTAGTGATTACATGTCAGTGATTAATTGTCGCGTGATGAAATGACGCGTGATGAAATGTCTGTACACCGTTTTCAGGGCAAGCGCAAATTCCTCAAAAATCCTGAAAGATAAAAGATATTTCAACGCAGTGAAAAGTTTCAGGGCAAACTCTGTTTTTCAGGGCAAGCGCAAGCTGTTCAAAATTCTGAATGATTAAAATTAAAAATATATATTCAATACAGTGAATTCAGGACACGCTCTGTTTTTCAGGGCAAGCACAAGTTGCTCAAAAGTGCTGAAAGATAAAAAATATTTCAACACAGTGAAAAGTTTCAGGGCAACTCTGTTTTTCAGGGCAAGAAAGTTTTTCAAAAATCTGAATGATAAAAAATCAGTGACGGGCCGTCAGGGGAGGAAAGGAAGGGAGTTCCACCCCTACCATAATCATGAAACGTGCAAAACGAAATAGGGATCCAAAACAACAAATTGAATAAAAATTTGTCCTTTCATGTTGAAAAGGTGCAATTAATGTAGCCTGATCCTAATCATTTTCATAGTCAATACATCTGAATTTGTGTATATCTTCTTCAAGTCAGGGGAAAGTCACGAAGGGAGGCACCGACTGCTTGTGCTCCTCTCACCGGGTGGCTTTCGCATTGAGCAGTTTGTCACAAACTGTGGTGGTCAGCGCTTGCCGTGCAATTACCTCTATGTCAGCTCTGTAACCTTCATGTCAGTAACAGTGTAATGTTTGTATACACTTTTAATATATGTACTCCTTCTACTATATGCTCTCGCATTCCATAGACTGGCACTTACTTGACGTTGTGTACAATATACTGAATATTCAGCGTTATGCCACATCAGTAGCTGGTCAGACATGCAGCTACCAGTGTTGTCACTGGGCCCAGTCTCGTTAACATCAGATTGTTGCCTTTTTCAAAATCAGATAACATCCGATTTTTACGTTCCTGTTTCATATAAGCAAAATGCTTCTTTCACGAACCTCTTTACAACAGTGATGCCAGGTTATTTTGCAAAAACAAGCAAGTAAATTGGAAAAACAGGCCAAAAATAGGTAATTTAACCGAAAAACAAGTCCAAATCGTGTTGGCAGGAAAATTCAATAAAACGAAAAATCAGCAAGAAAATCAAATAAAAGATAAGGGTGGCAAATCCAAAAAACAAGCCAAAAATGAGAAAATTTTCACAAAAACACGCCCAATATGCCTTTAGCAGTGTGTTGAAACAGCAAAAGTGCCATAAAATTTGAATCAAAGCAATCCGCAAAACAGAAATTAGCAAAAAACAAGCCGAAAAAACAAGAAAATTTCAATTAAAACAAGCCCAAAAACAAGCAGCCCGCAAGTCTTAAAAAAAAACGCAATTCCACAAAAAAGCCCAAATTCGCGGGAAACCGTAAGGTTGGCAACACTGCTTTACAACGAAGTGTCGTATGCATGACCGATTTCTCCGAAATTGGGTTCTCCGAAATGGTGAAATGGAGAAGTTGGTCATGCATAACGAACACTGTTCATCCAAACGTTGCGAAGAGAATTTCTTCAGAGTTTGGAAATGTGGTTCTCAAACTTTTCTGCACGTTGATCCCTAAGTAAAATATACACTTTTCTGCAGACCTCGTGGCCTAGCCCAACAGCTGTTAATACAAGGAAAGTATGTGTCAAAATAAATCTGAGTACTTTTTACTTGAAATGCATGATAAAATAATACATAATTCGGAAATATGCTTAGAACTTAGGGGGCATTCAGTGACCCCCTTCGACACCGTGACTATTTATCGACCCCTTGGACGGTCAAATTGACCCCTGGAGGTCGATATCGACCACTTTGAGAACCACTGATTTAGAACGATAACCAAACACACATTGGGATGAGAGATTGTTGAAAGGAACTTAAAATTCGTGAATATAGCTTCTTTTCAACCTAAAAGGAGAAGTGTGGAAAACAGAATTAAGCTATTATAATAACTGTCAACATCAGATTTCTCGCCAAAACATCAAGTATCAGAAATTTCTATCAAAACATCAGATCTGATGTTAAAACATCAGAAGTGGCAACACTGGCAGCTACAGTGGTAAGGCGGCGAAGGGAGGCAGCCAATTTCTGTGCCTCAATGAAAACGTTTCATTGTTACAACATACTTAGGCAATTCTATCCTAGTGATATGGCATCACTGGCGTGACCGACAAGTCGCGTTGGGAAAACCTGCTGTGAAAATGTGTGGACTACAACAGGATTTTGTGTCATGAAAAATCTACCAAGAAGCCTCAGCACTCAACAGACATGCCAGGTCAAAAAATCACATTCAAAACCAAAATTGCTTTAAAAACTTTTGGAAGCGCAATGATATACTTTGACTTTGAACGAACAGCGGAAACTAAATATCAGCGTTCACAATGCTAAGGTAAGGGAAAACCGAGATATTTTGAAATACCTCATTAATGCAAATTTTTTCTCAGCTAAACAACAATCAGCATTTTGTAGTAACGATGATAGTTCGCTTTCCTCTAATCGTGGCAGCTATGTAAACTTTTACATACTCTTGCTGCGAAAGATGAAAGATTAGCTAGACATTTAGACCCAACTACTGTGTTTTCTGGCTTCTCAAACATAATTCAGAACAATTTAATTCCAGCAATAGGTGATGTGGTTAGATATGATATAAAGGAGATTTAGTGCAGCCCCATTTGTTGCTGCAGAAGTAGACGAGTCAACGGATGTCACAAACAAAGCTCAGATCTCTGTCATTATGTGGCTAAAAGCGAGGTGGCTTGTGAAGTGAAGGAAGCGTTCTTGGGATT
>Ga0210059_1012651_pt1 | contig 12713 bp, 7 predicted proteins | sample Ectturendosymbi2_FD_188042 | JGI IMG/M metagenome (GOLD analysis project Ga0210059, IMG submission 188042) | Ecteinascidia turbinata endosymbiont from Florida, USA - Sample 2 (SPAdes) (version 2) | ecosystem: Host-associated > Tunicates > Ascidians > Unclassified | place: Key West, Florida...
CTGGGCGCCAACCGTTCGGTGGTAGTATTTCGCTGAAGTTTTTACTGGAAACTAGGCTACAATCTGAGTCTTTTGATACTTTGGATGACCTGCTGGGGTTTCGGATTCAAAAGTTGTAATGTAAGTTAGTAAAAATATTTGACTAATTAGCTAATTAGATAATTAATTCATTTGTTTATTTTAAATCATAAGTTTTGAACCAGAAATGCTAGAAAGTCGATCAAAGGCTCAAAAGACTCGAGCCTAGTTTCTAATGAAAACTTCAGCGAAACACTTTGACCTAGCGGTTGGGCGCTAGGTCAGGCAACACGAGCCAAAATGACCCTAAAACTACTTCACCTATGACGTCAGTCAAAAAAAAATCTGCACCCCGAACCATTTTTTTTCGAGTGCAATCTACTAGACTGGCCGATCCGTTTGAGCCCTTAAACAGCTCTCTAGCGCAATCAGCGGAGGAGTTAGGGTGTTGGTGAGGCATCCAAAAACTGCTGGTTTTTAGGCCGAATATCGTAGACCGGCTCTCAAAGTGTTGAAAACATAAATCATACTTTGAACTGAAAACGTGGAAACAAAAAACCACACTATCGCTTGTCCACGCACATAAGTAGAAATTTCAATTATATGGACGATGGTATTATACATGTGGAAAAGTGATAGGTCTTTCATTACTGCATTTTCAATTTACAGTGTACCGGCAGTCTTCCATCAGTCAAACATCAACCAAATACACACTCACGAAAACTGCATTTTGATGTCAAATATTTTCATGAGGCTGCGAGATTTAATTTTTTGTTTAATGATCCCATCTCGTTGTTCAAATTTTGCAACCTGTGCGGACGTTTCTGTAACCAATTTTACATGTCGTTCAACAGTTTGGTTGTGGCAAGGATGATACAGAAGCAAAGGCTTCATCCATCAATCTTCAATGCTGTCATTGGTAAAATGCGCAATTGCTGGGGGCTATTGAGAACAAGTTTCTATGTCAGCTAACTGGTAGTATACATCTGCTGTCATATTAATGGTTGGAAGATGGAACAAACGAATGGAACTGCTTCGATGTTCACTTGAAGAACTCTCTTCAGCTGCAGAACTCAAAACCAATTCCTTGCAAAGGGCAATCACCTTGACCACAGCCATGTTTCTTATTTGTTCGTCACCAACTCTTAACATTGCAATTAATAAGCTTTCTGGGTGGGCAAAATATCCATTTCTTTGCACTGCATCTAGAGCAACTTTTCGAATCTCTTCATTGAGACTGTTGTCATTTCTTTGAATCAAATTATACAGATGTTTGGATCCATGTGTTATTTGATGGTGTAATTTAATCTCAAACCAGTTGGAAAATACACCGTTAACCAAAAGTGTACAAAACGTTTTAGGGTCAGAAATGGTTCGTCCAAGGACATGTATTGGCGCAAAATTCTGCATCCCAAGGTTAGCCATCTCGAATGTACAATTGGTCCAGCCTCCAAATACACCAGATCATCTTCAATTGCTCCATTAATGATTGCCCAGCATATCCTATAAGCATAATGCTCATCGGTGCTAAAGTCATCAACAACATGTGTTGGAAGTTTTGGAAAGGAAGAAGTTGGCATTGCTATTTGCTCGAATTGACCAACGGACCAAGTTGATGCAGGTCCATGTAGGCATCTTCCTATAGGACCTGTAAATGTATTGGGGCCACTTGTGGAACCATCAAGGGTCGCAAAAACATGTCTTAAAGGAAGCTCATTAGCATGGAGCAAACACACAATCCACTGAAGTGGTCTGTGTAGTAATTCCTCTAAATGTCAAATACACCATTGTATTTCCCAGTCATGCAAGCAGTCCCATCTGTACCAACTATTGCAAGCCTGTCCTCCAATTCTGTACCACGTGTAGAATCAAATAATTTTTGTGCTATAGTTCTGCTTTTGCCATCTTCAGGAGAAAAATGGGTGAGATAGTAACTTCCTGGTTCACCAACAACAGTGTAATGCTCCTCAAGTTCAACAGACCTGTAATGCTTATCATTTGGACATTGCACTACTATTTGAGTTGCATCTTTATGACCGTCAAAGTATATGGCATTTACACACCTGAAGTTTTGTTGCTCTTCTTTTTTGATTTTCTGCTAGCATCTTTCCCTTTCTCTTCGCAGTTTGCTACGATCAATCACACAAGTTTTGTCATCGTCAGTTACCATGCCAACATCCACCAAGACACTGTTTGCAACTGCAGCTGCTGCTCTATCCGATATTTGATATCGTTCACACATTCTGACAAGATTTGACCACTTTCTGCGATTCTGAGAAGATGCCAGTATGTTTGATGATTCTGCTACAAACTCATCAGCAGTACATAACTACGAAGAGTATGTGCAGACTCAGATGCATAATCTGTAGCTGATTCAGTTTCCATCTCACTGTGACAAGCAGGAGAACTTGAGAGATTTCATTTTATTTCTGAACGCCATACCAACTGCTTGTCAGATGATGTCAACGGCAGAAGAACATCCAAACATTTTGCTACACGTGGCCCCTTTTGATCATGATAAAAGCTATAATCCTCTTCAGTCATTCGCAACTTATGCTCTCTCTCTAAATGTCTTCATTGTGCAGTGTTGCCGCAAAAAACATCAAACGACTTATCAACATCTAATCAGAATTCTGCTTCTTCTTCGATAAAAGGACTGCCACGTTTTTTTTGGCCACCGGTCAAGTTTACTGGAAGCTGCTACCAATGACTGCAATTTTTTTGATATGGTAAGGCGATGAAAAGGATAAACGTCACACCACAGCCATCACTCATAAATTTCACTGGCTATATCATTTGCAGCATCTGCAGTACGAAAGTTTCAAAAATGTAAAAGTCTCTCCAAAACTGGGCGTTTTGTGGGCAGTGCACCATGTGGAAACTTTTCACAGCCGGTAAAGGTGGTGCCACTGTGCAAAATTTTGACGATTTCTTCACTGTCTGGTCTTCATTTTTGTTCAGCAGCCACGCAAGTTTGTTTCAATAAACAAGATGTAACTTTCAAAATGAAAAAAATCTAAATTCTAAAACACAAGATATCTGAAAAAACAGAAGTTTTCACCAATTTTTCCTGTGAATAAGTGGAAAACATCGACTTATCGATTGTAACTTTTTTTGTGATAGAGATAGAGAAAAAGTTCTAAGCACTTATAGAAACATGGCAATTCTGCAAATTTTCAGCCAAAAACTAAGTCTCTATGATGAGTGGTTTGCAGGTTAAGACATTTTGAGGCAATTTTACCCTCACGGAAGAGATTTAGGGACCCCCAAAGGGTGCAACCCACCAAAACCAATTATTTGGGAAGTTTTAGGGTATTTGGCAGGATTTTGGAACTACACTTTTTTCAATTTCGAAAAAAAATTTCAGAAGTTTTGTTGATGTCGATCATAGTGGTTATTTTCATTCAACAAAAGTCTTATGCCACTCCTTATCTGAAATCAGAAAGCATTTTCATGTGAATGGTATAAAATGAAAACTGATCTACACAACCACTAAGAACATTTGCTTGGCAACATATTGATATACCAAGACTACCACCAGTTTTTAGTCTAAGATGAAAAATCACTAGAAGCTGCAAATAATAGAGGATGCTTCACAATCTTACTTTTCAAAATGCATTGATGTTGAGGATTGTTCAAACTTACGTTGAACAAGTGCTTAAAACTGAGTTCGGAATTAAGTAGATCTTTTTCAGTAAGTGTTGCTTGATTGATGGTAACCACTATTAAAATAAATGTTGGTAATCTTCACTGTATACGATGATGGTGGAAGCTGAAACTAGTAGCCATGTATTGCAATCATGCATTATGCTACTTTTGAAAGTGCATACTGATGGTTAAGTTTAAATAAGAATTGGTCAACAAAGGTAAGAAATTGTCACCTGTGGTTTTGATTTTTGGAAAAGATAAACACTATGCTGTTGCAGGTCCAAAATATTCTTAACACTTTTGCTACCAGTCTACATATCTTCATTGAGCAGAAATTCCAGATCAGATACCAGTCTGCATACAGATAAAGATCCTACTTCCATTGGATACTGGCTGTAATCTTTTTTTTCTTGACATTTTGTACTTTTACATATGAAGACTATGAAGAGTTTAACAAATGAAATACTTGTTTGGGCTGTAAGTACAATGTGTTTTTGGAAACTAGCACACATGTGGTAAACTCTCAAAACCTACCCAGTACCCAATGCAATGTCTTGTTAACAAAATTCTTAAACAAGTGATCCTTGACATTTTTGTTATAAAACAGAACTACATCGGGCAGAGTGGGCATGATTAATATGTGTAGCACTTTGCTACTGCCTATGTTTTTTATGAGTACTGCTGTCTGAAAAAATCACGAATGAAGTATTTTACCATGAAAAAAACAATAGCCTTTGCAAAAAACTTCAAAACATTTGTATTCATAATTCTTGCAAAAAGAGATGTTACACAGTATTTATGTGATGAATGCTCTTAAATACTGCTGTTGGAGTGGTATTTTAAAAACTAGAAAAAAACATCTAAACCACCTATGTCCAACCCAAATGGCTTACCGAGCCTAAAACTATGTCACCATCTTGACCAGGGCCGCATATTGAATGACATATTATTGAGGGTTGCACATTGCATGGATTACTTTGGTCTTAGCAAACTAAATTTAGCTTAAGCAAATATATTGAAAGTTTTGGAATCCTATATGCAACAGTGACAGACGTGATAAAGTGGCACTGAAGACCACTTGCCTCAAAAATGTCATATTCAAGATTATCAAAACATGAACAGGATGTCAGTATGTAGGATACTTTTACTACAGCAAAAACTAAACTGGGCTACACAAAACCCTCGACTGGGCTGCATGCGGGCCGCGGGTTGGACATAGCTGGCCTAAACAAAAGGAAAATATTTTCAAGTCTAAAACAAATGTTGTAGGAGAAACCATTACAAACAATATTTTTAATCGTGGTATCTGGTATTACAAAGATCGTATATCACTGTCATTGACATCAGACAGTTCACACAAAGAATTTAAGGCAGTTTCAACACCCAGCTGAAAATTCATTTTCTGGATGACAAAACCAACAAGGAAAATATGTTTATTTTTCTCACTGTACTCGGCAAAAATGAATGATGTTGTTACCAACAAGCTGTCAAATTTTGCACCTGAAACTACCTTCCTGCAATTCAAAACATTTCCCTTCATAGTTCTGCTAACTTGTGCAGTAGTGCATACAGCCTTATTGTCTGATCTGGAAGCTGAAGATCTTTCAGGTAGTGCCTTCAAACAATGTGCAGCCATCATCATGGCCTGTCCTTGCCAAGAGCATGAAGTGCATTCATACACACCACAATATCAATAATTCCCAATATAGCACATTGTCTGAGACATGCAGCATGTGAAAGGTCATGTGCAGTGATAAACGTGGGTTTTTACACCAGGAAGTATAAGTGTCATTTAAGCACATTTTTTGTTCATACATATAGCTTGTTGTGTGCTGAAGCCTGAGCAGTGTTTCTTGTGAAGTTGTTCAACTGAACGCTTTGTTATAGCGATCAACATAGTGCAGTAAGATTTTGCAATTGCAAATATGCTTGCAAGTTGTCTGCTATTTTCATCATCTGTGCATTTCTTTCAGCTGTGCTTATTATTGTTGACAAAAAACGAGTGATTTCCAAATTTTAGGAAGTATTCGTTGTCAATGGCAAATGCACAAGAAACAAAACTTGTTATAAATCAACATTACGACGAAAGCGTGGAAGTAAACGACTCTGAGGAAATCGCAAGCTTGTACAGCCCTACGCCCAGAAAAACCCCGACTGGTCCTTTGGAAAGACCTACAATTCAGCAGAAATTGGAACTCGGTGACGGAATGGCTGATCAGCAAGAGGAATCGGATGATGTTAGTTTGAACGAGTTTGATGTTCAGCAAGCTGGTATTAAAGGCAGATCAGGTGATGGCAAATCTCAACATGCTGCTGGCCAAAGTAATTTTAGCGAAGGCGATTCTGACGACAGTGAGTCAACGTCAGAGGATGATGACGACGATGACAACACGGGTGTCGTTGAAGGCGCATATGATCCCGCAGATTACGAGCACTTAACTGTTAGCCAGGAGATCAAAGAACTTTTTCAATACATCACGCGTTATACCCCGCAATCTATTTCTTTGGAGCACAAACTTAAGCCCTTCAATCCAGACTACATTCCTGCTGTTGGAGACATTGACGCCTTTCTGAAAGTCCCACGACCGGATGGAAAGCCTGTGAGCTTGGGCTTGACAGTTCTGGACGAGCCGTGTGCGAAGCAGTCTGATCCCACTGTATTAGATCTGCAGCTTAGAAGTATATCAAAGACAACCGGAATTCGTCCGATGCAGGTAAGAAGTGTGAAGGATGCTGACAAAAATCCAAAAGCCATTGACTCTTGGGTTGAAAGCATTGATGAACTTCGCCGATCGAAGCCTCCGCCGACAGTCCACTACTCCAAAAGCATGCCGGACATTGATAATTTGATGCAGGAGTGGCCCCCGGAAGTCGAAGCGATCATATCGAATTTGCAGCTACCAACCGCAAGCTTGGACGTCAATTTGCAAACGTACGTCGACCTGATCTGTTCCATCTTAGATATTCCCGTGCACAAAAGTCGCGTCCAATCGCTTCACGTTTTGTTCAGCCTGTACTCTGCGTTCAAGGAAATGCAACAATTCCAGACAGATCCAGTGAGCAATAGCCAAGAACTTGGTCGCGGCGGCGAAGCTGATGTTTTGAAGTTTGACTAAGATTTTTTACTTGAACGCACCAGAAAATGTTAATATATTGCCGCTGCGAATTTCAGATCAAGCGTACCATGAAAGAAGATCATTTTGAATGCCCCTGTGTGAATACACTGCTTCGATATTAAATTCTGTTGTCCCATAGGGCCAAAAAATGTTTAAATCGTTGAATTGGCAGCTAAACAATATTCAGCTTTACAAAATGTCACGATTTCGCGTTGGTTACCATTTTATTTTGATGATCATCAATTGCGGCCAGTGACATTGTCATTTTATGTAAAAACGCGTCTCAAAATCTCGTGTGAACTGGGCACAAAGCACCTGATATGTACATCGCGTGTACTGTTATTACTTGTATTTTTTAGATGACTTCATAATTTTCTTCGTGGCGCACTAAACGAAGTTGATCACTTCGTAGCTTTGTTGTTCGTTAAAACAGCTTAAATAAATTGCTTATTTTTATAGTCAACTTCGTCTGGTCAGAAGATACTGTAGTTAGTTTTCAGCCGGGCTGTTTTAGTTTGAGGTGCACAATCAGTGGCATGTACAAGACCAGACGCAAGCGCAGCTAATTGCTCTTCCTAATCTATGCTGCGTTGAACATTGCGTAATGAAGATGTGCCATTTGCTATTTTTTTCCTATCCACTTATAGCAAAGTCCCGCCAGGGGTATGTGGGAGTAGACGGACCTAAAACAAATTTTTTTCCTTTTCTTTAGGCATTGATTTCTGCTGTCGTTGCAGAATAGAAAATTTAGTGGCTTAGTTTTAAGTCAATAGATTTTTGCTGTATTTGAACTTATACTGTTTACCATGTTGCAACCTCTGTCGGCGTTGCGTTGAATGTGCGATTCACCACGAACGGGATGTGCGCCAAGAACAACATCCAAATATTCGTGACGCACAAGCAATAATAGAGTGATCATGACATGTGATCTCTACTATTGCTTGTTGCGATCGGAAATCCCGAGCGGCATGTGCGCAAAGCTTCGCACCGTGGCAGCAAGCAATAATAGAGTGATCTCTATTGTTGCTTGTTCGCGTCACATGCATATATTTTTGTTCTTCGCGCACATCCCGTTCGTGGATAATCACACAATCAACGCAACACCACCGGAGAGGTTGCAACAACACAGTGTGAAAGCCATGCCAAATGCAACCTTCACAAAAAGAACATGCGATTGGTGCGGTTCGTTGTAATAAGAAGGGGATGTTGTTGCAACTTCTCTGTGGTCGTTGCGTTGAATGTGCGATTTGCCACGAACGGGATGTGCGCGAAGAATAACACTCATATATATGTGGCGCGAACAAGCAATAGTAGAGTGATCATGGCATGTGATCTCTACTATTGCTTGCTGCCACAGTGTGAAGCTTTGCGCACTTGTCGCCCGGGATTTCCGATCGCATTCGCAACAACCACATTATTTACTTTCAAAGTCCGATAGTTAACGCTACCAGCGCCGGATTTAGGGGAGGGGGGCAAGGGGCCCCCACCATGTTCATGTGTTTAGCCATATGTACGATATGTGCGTGCCACTTAGTCATTTTTATTAGCGAGGAAAGTTTGTTTGTAGACAGACGCTATTAAGTTATCGGCCGTCCAGACGGCAGTATTTCACTTGTATATCATTTAATATTGTGACGAAGCAACTATTACACTTACAGTTTTCCTGAAAGTCGGTCAGGTATCTGAATCTAATGAATGCAAGGCCAAGCCACGCAGAACGCATTAATTTCGTCTCTACTCGTTACTGGTAGATTTTGCGTCTGAGATTTGCACAGGTCGCGTATGAGTAGCATTGTTTAAGTAGGGCTAACATACGTCCTCTTCTTGGAGTACATGTCCACTTTTTTCATGAGAAAAGAAATAATATCCGAGGACAATCAAAAATGTCAAAATATCCTCCTTTTTACATTACTTAATTTACATAGCTCTAACCAGCGGCGTAACTAAGGGTTTGAGCCAGGGTGGTAAACTTAGATTAAAGGGGCGCACTGGCCATTGTACGGGGTCCACTAGCCAACACTCACGAAAAAACGTGAGAAATGATGGCGAATCCGTATGTGGATAGCTACACTAAAACTAAATCACCGGAGAATGATCCGAAAAAACACAAAAACAGCAACCTACTAAAAACCAAAGGAATGTTAAAACCGAAATATAGACCGTTTTTTACATTTAGCTTTCCAGGGGGGGGGGGGAATTCGCCTCTCTGTCCCCAGCCAGTTACGCCACTGGCTATGATATATCGTAATTATATACAGTAAGCTGTCCGTACTCCACTGCAACAAGATACGAGCTGGAGGCATAGCTTCGTTTATGGAAGGGCCACTTTAACCAGATTCCTCCGTTTGCAAACAACTGAATGGGAAAATGTTGAACCATGTGAGTAGCATCTGCTTGAGAGAAACGTTTCTGCTGATGAAGCTGAACTGCTTAACCAATACAAAAACTTGTTTGAGTTCGTGCAAAAAGAACATCAACCAAATGCAATTTATTGTAAAATGATGGAAAATGACAGATGGCAAAGTATTTTACAACTTGTAATACCATTGAATGCCTTAGCGAACTGATAAAGATTGCACAGTTTTACTTCAGCGTTATGGCTCATTACACTAATATGGAACGATTTTTTCCTTGATGCAGCTACAAACCTAAAAGAAAAAGAAATCTTTCTAATTGAACCAGTTTTTAATTTACCCTATCAAAGCTGGTGTGCGATTCAAAACATCTTTCGAGCAATTAGCTTCATAATAATTTTAAAGGCGATTTTACATTTTAAAGAAATTAAGGAAACTGCAAAATATTCATGAGATAAATAGGACAAATAAATAAGGATTTTGTTTTGCGTGTTTAGACTAAAACATCGTCCCCACTGGACGTCTTGCTTCAATGCTTAAAAACTTACCAATAGGCCTAATTGTTATTTGGCTTGTTAAGTATAGATAATACACTCAAGTAAGTGACAGTCGTAAGTTGTCCTTCCGTTTTGCGATGAAAATGTGGCAGCCCTATTGAGCTTATTAATAAACAAACTTGGACAGAGGGGGGTCGTCATTTAACAAGTGCAGAGCTTATCGAAGTGGTTCTAAAAGACGTAAAAAGCAAAAGAGGCAAAATGAGAGAGGAAGAAGTTGCAGCCAAGTCAAGAAACATCCAAGTGACTATTTTACAGTGGCAGTGAAGTCCAGGGGAGACATTTCTGCGGAACCTGTAAGAGGACAGAAAATCGACAAACATGTTGTGACAGACTAGGCTCTATGTAACGATGAAAATAGACCTAGTTCAACCAGCAGTGCAGTAGCAGAAGAACGTCAAGATGTATAATCGAAAAACACGATAGATGGGATGGCTGACGCTATCACTGGAGGCAACGATGTTGGTCTCTGGGCCCTCTGGCCAGCCAATATACCGGAAAAATGCGGGAATATTGGTTAGAATGTGAAACAGGTTCTTTTTGACATTGTAATGAAAAGGCATTTATGAAAGATAATGTTCCACAACACAGAAAAGACAGAAACGTGTCACAGAAATGTACTGCATATGTCTTATTCGTCGCCAGAACCCTTAATGGCGAAGTAGTTGACAGAAGCTGGCTTTGTTTTTGTCCTTCACAAACATGCGTTAAATGTTTCACTTATAGACTTATGCGAGCGGATACGACTAAATGTGCTTCCTTGTTAGAAATAGAATCTTCGACTGGAAGCACGTGCTTGAGCGCCTGAGGAGCCACGAGCATTCAATGGAATATATAGATGCCTCGATTACATTTAGCCGCAGATGTAATTAAATACTATGAAGAATTGATACAGAACTAGCCAGTCAGGTCAATGCGAACAATATCGTAAATCGCCTCTGCCTGCAACGTTTGGTTTCTGCCATAAAATTTATTGCTGGGCGAGGACTGGCGTTTAGAGATGATGAAAACGTTGGATCGCCCAGAAAGTTTTTCGAAAAGATTTTCATGACTTTTTTCAAGCAAATATCAAAAAAAGAAGATTCGATGCTTCTAGCGACTGGTTTGGCAACAGTTTCACAAATCGCTAATCATTGTCAAACACCATGTTGCATCATAAAGTTTTGCTACAGTTGAGTTAAGAAATGTGACGTCACAAGATTACGTCATAAGTATTAAAGATATGTGGAAATACTAGTGGCTTCATCGACCATCCCCTACCAATAAATTATGTGGGGCCTCCCACCACACCTTGGCCCCAGGCCCCCACCATCTAAATCCGGCGCTGAACGCTACATCACTGTAGGAAACTGATTTCGTTATACCTATTAAAAGCGCACAGCGGTGAAACTGCCATTCAGTGGCGTAATTACTCATAACAACGGTAGATGTGAACTCTACACGCTGCCAGAGGAAACCTAGTAGGCTAATACAGTATACAATTTTCGGGTCCAAAAAGTTTCGCTATTCTTTTGCATCGATTTGCGCAGTAAAGAACTCGTACAGGGGCGGCCAAACTTCTCGACCCGAGGGCCGAATTCGCACTTGCCTGGCCACTGGAGGAACGGGTGCAGTTTGATTTACATGATCCATGCAAAAATAGGTTGTTAAAATGTATTGTACTACAATATTAACAATAAAATCACACCATATTGTTTACACTTTTATGGCGCTGCTTACAGCTAAGTGTTGCTGCGGCAGACAAACCAACAAGAGACAGGCAGCAGCCAGTGCTGTTGCACTGCTGTCCACATTCGAAAACGTGGTGCTTTAAAAAATGTGCAAAGTACTGTATTTGGCGGGCCGGATGCGGCCCGCGGGCCGTAGGTTCTCCACCCCTGACTTAGTACCTTCTTTGTGCGAATACGCTACACTTCGCTGTTCTATCTAACAATAATTTTTAGCTCTACATGTAACACTACAACTCTGCCTTTCGAAATAACGTGTATATCTCATGAAAAAACGATCAACAGAGCCATGGGCGTCCGCAGAAATTTTTCCAGTGGGGGCAAAGTCGAAAGTTTGCTTAGGCCTATCCTTTTTTCTTTGTTGACGATGCAACGAAAATGGACACATACAAAGAGCTTCACCCTTTTTACACCACAAAGAAAACGCCTAAAATTACGGCAACAGATGCAAACAGGGTTTTCCCTCTAAGAAAATATTACACTGAGCAAATGTTTGTTTTAGTGTGCATGAATATGTTAAGGCTGAGTTAGCAGAGTTCTGAATGAATTACAAGCTTTGTGCATTATTAGAATAAGCATACAAAATATTGTCAAAATACGAACAACGTACACATTTAATTCAAATAGCTTCTTGTTTTCGTGTTTTTTGGAATGTCGCAAGTGCGCGAGATGAGATTTCACTGCGCCAACGGTCTGCGCAGTTTCGCACTTTAGAGGGAGCATTGGTTGCAAAAAATGTGCGTTGTTGGCAGCAGTGCTTCTTTTTCACTCATGCTTTTTTACACATAGTATATACCAGGCCTCAAACATCCGGCTCGCGGGCAGCATGTGGCCCGCGAAGGTGTTTCGTGCGGCCCACTAGGCTTTTTGGGGATTTTCAAATAATTTACATTTAAGTTATTTGGTTTATTCGCCGGTGTTTAAAAGTTCTCTGCCAGCGAGTGAACAAGTTCCTTTTAAAGTTTAAACGAACGTAGAGGTGGCTAGAAAAGATCTGCCTGTAACTCACGATATCTTTCGCAGGTTTAAATGTTTCTAGTAATGCTCAGGTACAGCCAATATTGCGTCAACGTCGTATCTGCTGCCATCGGGTAACTTTATAAGTACTCATTTGGCCCTCGGAGCAATTTGAGTTTGAGACCCCTGGTATAAAGTTTAATAAACCCACGCGGCTTACTACAGGGTGACTCAAAAAGATGCGTATCCATATTTTGTTCGATAAAAAACCCATTTTTTAACGAATGTCTTTTCTGTTGCAGGACGTGATAGGTGAATCTATGGATGATCGTTTGC
>Ga0210059_1012652_pt1 | contig 12713 bp, 13 predicted proteins | sample Ectturendosymbi2_FD_188042 | JGI IMG/M metagenome (GOLD analysis project Ga0210059, IMG submission 188042) | Ecteinascidia turbinata endosymbiont from Florida, USA - Sample 2 (SPAdes) (version 2) | ecosystem: Host-associated > Tunicates > Ascidians > Unclassified | place: Key West, Florida...
CAGAAAGAAGCATTTCCAGATGCTTTACGTGTGTTACCTAATCATCTTGGTTTCGACGCTCCAATCAATCTGCTGGCAGATGACATGCTCAAGAATTTTCCGCGTTTGCGCGAGTTGCAAGCATTAAATCCCTACCTGGTAGATAATGTGCCTCGTGTGGGAGGTCGTTTGCAAAATGCCCCACTGCCCAACGCATCGAAGCATCCTATTTTATTACCTAGCAAGCATCCAGTAACTGATCTGTTGATCTTGATGTATCACACAAGAGATGGGCACAATGGGAAGTTCACATGTGCTGACTGCCATAAAAAGCAGATCTACTGTGAGGAAAGCACTGCGGTCCTGCCGCAAATGCCGGTGCTGGAGAGCACAGGTTGGAAAACAACAGATGGCCAATCTCCCTGCTCATCGTGTCACTCCAAGCCAAGCGTTTACGGCGCGTGGCACTGACATAATGGTCCATTGTACGTGCAAATCAGAAGTAATGTCGAACGTTACGTCTGCATTTTCAATTGCTTGCCGACACGAGCTGTGCACATTGAGATTGTTCAGTCCCTTGAAGCAAGTGCCTCATCCAAGCTTTTCGCAGATTTTGCAATCGGCGAGTTGCTCGTGTTCGACACATCTACAGTGACAATGCTGGTAATTTTGCATCAGCAAATCGTGAGTTGAATGAAGGTATCAGAATCTAAAAAACCAAAGCGTTTCAGGGTGCCATGTTACGAGATCAAATCACTTGGCACTTTGGTCCGCCGTTGGTATCACATCAAAATGGTTTCACAGAAGCATTTTTTCGCCTTGTGCGTAAGATATTTCGTTCAGTTGTTGGTGAAGCTACACTGGATGAATTCGATCTAATGACCTTGGTAACGGAAATCGAAAGAATATTGGATGATCGCCCGAATGCTCACCTTCTGTTTACCCCTGATGATTTAGATGCATTGACTCCAAGTATGATTCTGACTGCTTCTCTTGGCGACGCGTCGTTCCTGGCGTCTTCATGAAAGGAGATGCCTACCGTCGCTCATGGAGAAAAACGCAATACCTTGCTGATTTGTTTTGGGATCGATGGCTGAAGGAGTATCTGCTTCAACCTCGCCAAAAGTGGTTCGGAGCTCATCGCAACTTGCAGCCAGGCGACCTTGTTCTTGTCATGGACAAATCTGCCAAACGTCGCCAGTGGCCCAAGGGCATTGTGTAGGCTGTAATGCCGGACAGTAACAATTTAGCGCGGCTAGTCAAAGTCCGCACTGCTCAGTCCACGTTGGTTCGAGATTCAGAAAGTTGTGTTTCCTGGAATCCCTTGTGGTTGAAGATGGACATTGATGGACTGTTGAAAAACAATTATGGACTGTTTGAACACAGCGAACTGTCGTGTTGCATAGATCAATCATGCAGTGGCGCCCCAACTCGTTGCACCTCTCAACTGCATGCATGTGTTTATATATATTTATTTTTTTGTGAGTTGCCTTTATCGTTGATTTGAGTTATCTGAAATCCGTGCATGTAGCACATTCAATCTGTTTATACCGCTTCTGCTAATCGAAGTGAGCACATTTGGCTTTAAACCTCCTGTAATTCATCCCTTGCCAAATTGTTGGGTGGTTACGTAATTTGCGATTCCACTGTTTATGAGCCAAATGTCTCGCTGCTAGTAGTGTGACCGTGATTTTTCGCTTATTGCATGGATCTTTAGTGATAACCCTGGACACCATAACCTCTATCTGTGAACGTTAGTGCATTGTGCTATACGCTTTCAGCTGACGAAACTCTAGCATTTTCCGTTCTGCCGGTGCGTTAGGCCCTCTCGTTATGTGCTCAATCTGATCGATTGTGCTACATACTGCTGTGTCAAAAGTGTGGAAGGAATTTGTTCCTTAATTCTGTGAGAAACGTTCGTGGTCACTCGCGTTTTTGGGGGAGTATGTTGCGGACAAATTGTGCAGTATCTTGTTGTTCGTGCCCGGATGTAAGTTGTACTATGACGTAATAGTGGTTTGTGTCCTCTGCATTTTGAGTAGAAATATCAGATTGAGAAGATCTGTAGCGTAGGAACAAAAACATTCGTAAATTGTGGCTCTGTAGTCTGTCACTCTGCTTTGTGACTCTGTAGTCTGTGGCTCTGTACTGTAGTTTGTGGCTTTTGGCTGTGGCTTTGGCTGTGTGCTACGTTGTAGGTGAGCTCGCTGACCCCTAGTTACTTGGCAGCGAATTTAGTGCTTGTTGGCTGTATTCTCCGCTTAGTTCCTGCACTCTCTGTGTATTTGTTTGTTTGAGTACAGTAAACTGCTATTGTTCCACGAGGTGTGGACAGCGGTTCAGGTTTAATTAGACAGAGTTGCGGTTGGGTATTGAGTTTGAGGAGTTCTGCCGCTATTTCGCTAGCTAAGTCTAGCTAGGTTTTTCCTACTGTAGCTAACCAGGCACCAGTCCAGTATACTGTAGTCTCGCGCAGGGCCACGATATGCTAACCCGCTAACACGCACCCGCAGCAAGTTCAACTCGCGCCCGCCCCACACGCAAAGCAATGCGATTTCCCGCACCCGCCCAGCAAATGCGGGTACCCGCAACCTGCGCGGGTTAACCCGCCCCGCGCAGGACTCTACATCTGCGACTTTGCTTGCTCCTGTCTTGGTGTGGAGCCAGCAGAATCATTTGAGATTGCTGAAAAATGTGAGGTATTTCGAGTCATCCTAGGGCTGCGGCTCCCGCAACCCTCCCTAGAATCAATCAATGTGGTATGAAAATGATGAAGATGAAATTTACTGCACATTTCATACCCATCGTTAGTAAAACCACTACCACTAGCTTTTCCTACACCAACAAACAGACAATAAGCAGCTCTAAGTATTATGGCTGAGTTCACAGTAAGAATTTAATTCCACAATTAGAACTTATGCCAGATAAAACATTTGGTCCAGCACATTGCTAATTTAAAATGTTGCCTATTTCAGTGAAACACTTCAGCTATTTTTTAGTTTTGTTGTAATTTCTTTGACTCAAAATTGACGTTTCGACAGTGAGTGTCACTGCTCTCGCTATTATTCTCTTCGTTAGCTAATTGAGTTCAATGACTAAGTTTGGAGGTTTGATATTCGAAGGGTACGATGGGTAGTTGCAGCATTTGTTGCAGCAACTACTTCATGTTCTGCAAACTTCAATTTACTTTAGTTTGAAAAGTTGTTCATTGTCAAAATATTTGAAGTTGATAGCTGATGAGATTTAATAGTTGTGGATGCACTTGAAACCTACTTTGCCTGACACTGAAATTGGTGCGTTTTATAAAGTCAGTATGTCACTAAACTATTTTCCCTCACCTCTACTAGTAGGCTACTAGTTATGAAAACAAAGCTTCTGACTCAACCTGTAAATTTGTATCAACAAAAAGCTTAAAAAACGAATTCAACAGTGTCGCAATTCTTCCCAGGAGTAGACAGGTAGTGGCGCATCCGTTTCAGGGTTTTCGCATCTATGAAGAGTGTTGTTTTGTTTTCAGCTTTAAGACCGAAAGTCGGGGTTTTGGAAACCAGCGTTTGAAAGGGTGACAGTTGACTTTATTAGGGATTTTGGCGTTGTATAAGCTGCACAACTGGCACGTTTTGCAGCGCCAGACTGTATTTGCATGATTGACATGGGCAATTGCAGAAAATATAGAAACAAGCAACGGTAGAGTACAACGAAACGGATAACAATACACGTAATAGATTGACCCCGTAACTTTTCTGTACAACGTGCGCCAGGCAAGAGCGTTACAGTGTCAATTTTCCAGTCTTGGCGATACCTGCCTTGAGCTGAACTCCAGACGTACCAGCACGGACTTCTGACGCGCTAACCAGGCCACGAGCTCGTCTAAATCAGGGATGCTCAATACGTCGATTGCGATCTACCAGTCGATCTTGAAGGTACTCTGGTAGATCGCATGATATCAACACCTTCGGCGCCAGTGGACAGACATCTCCGTCCCTACGCGCCATCGATATATTTATTAACATATACATGCTTTGAATTATTGTAGTAGGTACATCATTTTGGCTTGTCCAGTTTATAAGCAGCTCACATGCTGAAAAAGTGTGAGCACCCCTGGTCTAAACAGTGCCGTACGCGTAAAAACTATGCGGGTTCCAGACTCGGACAGCTCGTAAAAGTAGAGCTGGCGCCGTAACATATTTTACCTGCTCCTTCGATTAAACAGTAAGCACGACCTCTTCGAAACCTGGATAAATGTTGACATCTTTAATCTTATCGCAATATATTCCAGGGCATTTATTTTTCAAATTCTACTCAATCCAACCACCCACGTCGCGCAAGCCTCATTATCAATTTTTCTAATAGTTAGTCTCAAAATATGTTAGACCAAAGCTATACAGAAAATGCGAACATCACGTCATAGGTTTCTTACCAGGCAAGCGATGATTCGATGCGTGACAGTGCGACACAATCAAACTAAAAGACTTCTTCCGTTACAAGCGTACAACCTAACTTGGACATTAGTAGTCGCAACCGCTGGCACCAATGACATGGTTTTACAGTTTTCACCCGTACGCAATGTATCTTCAGAGGCACAAAAACGTTTGCCACTAATTCCACATGAAAGCCTGGCAGTAGGCAGAACAAATATTTTTGTTAAAAACTTAAAATTGACCAGTAGATCTGTGGACTTTTTACCATTTTATTATTTCATTATGCTTTATCGTGGCTGTTTGCGAATCAGAGGTCAGGTGCGCACCAGCATTTTGTGACAAGCGGTAACTGATCAGTTGTGATTGCGGCTGCGTTTCTGATTCAATTGTAAACAGTTATAAGCTCCAGACTTGCTGCAAGCTTCTGTGGAATCAAACTACTGGGCGCTGCTTTCTTCACTTTGCGATGCCGAGTACCGTAACTGGTCTCCACAAAATTACGAAGTTGAGTCAATCGGCAAATTTATTTAAAGACATTTTTGAAATAATTTCTTTAATAGAAAATCGACTTATTTAAATTGAATAGGTTTTCACAACTGTGGATCCCGATAGTTATGTGTAATCTATTTTTAAAAATAATTGCTGATTAAGGCAATCGTCGCCTCTGTGGTCACTAGTTACTTGGTTACAGTTAAGACTTTAGAATGTTTTTTAATTTAATTTCTCTTCTCCCTGTCTCGAAACCAGATTCCACAATTTGATTGTTGCGTCAGAGTTGTAATTCTGGCCGGGTACGGACTTGTGGTTTTGGGCTCAGGCCGGGTTAGGGGTTCGAAATGAGGCCAGTTTACAACTCTGTGCTACGTGGCTGATGATGATTTTTGACTGAATCATCAAACGCGCCTTTGCGTCGCCCGTTTTTTTGTGTCTTTATAGGAATTCTGCAGAAAATAACAAGATATAGATCTGACGAAACGTGTGGGGATGCACCGATGCGCACGCATCCCAATCCATACTGTGTGAATTTTAACATACCACAAATTTCAGACAAGCACCTACAGCACCTTACGTCAGCACGAAGTGTCTAGCGTAATATTGACGATGGTCTCCACCGGACAAACATTGACCACGACATGAACTCGGTTTGGTTTATTGTGTGTAACGTCTTCACTCCCACACGCAACGCGCAAGGTATAAGCATACATCGCAATGATAAGGAACTCACAAATACATATATGGACTCGAATATATGTACGCGAAAGTAGTAAAAAAGTATACGCTTGATGGCGCTAATACATTCACTTTGATGAAACACAAGCATAAAGGGCATATACATGATTGACGCCATCACTATTTTTATAATGTAGTGCTGCGATGACTTTCCAAATGCACCGATGTATAGAATGCATGGGGGCTGATGGGAGGCTGCGAAGAACCAGGGCGCATTTAGGCTGCACACCTCCCTAATCAAAATTAGATTATGCGGATAATGTTGTAAAATAGTAACATTACCTCTGGAATCGTATTTACTGATTGAAACGATTGTTCTTTCAAACTCCCATTTCACTACGTCACTATGTCAAACCAAGAACAACAGTTGAAGCACAATAACTAAATGTGACAAAGCTTTTTTTGTCAGCTATAAAAATAAAAAAAAAAAAAAACAATGCAATATTGATCGGTACATAATTTAGCGGATCAATTGTCATCGAGGATAAAATGCACTAGTTCTTTAATCTGAACTTGCATTGTTGCAAATTTGTGTTTGCAACCATACGAATTTCGTTCAAAACTAGTTTTTCTGCACGCACCAACTTATAAATTTAACCTGATTCAACGTGAAAATAAGCTCTGAAGCACCAATAAAATACGTCAAAGCAAACAAGAGATTTCACGTGAATGTCCGTAGAAGTCAATTAACCTTGACATTAGTGAGTGCTGAAAAAAGCAAAAAGCACACTTGCGCAAACGAACATCAGGACATTAAAATGATGCATGCGTTTTCCTCTACACCCAGCTACAACCACAGTATCCGTTGTTGTTGTTGTTGGCGTTGTCGTGGTTGTTGTTGTCGTTGTTGTAGTTGTTGTCGTTGTTGTAGTAGTTGAAGATACCATTTGCATTGTTGTCGCTGAGATCGGTAACGAAAAATTGTTACCGTTTTTCTGTGTTTTTCATGAGACACCAAAGCTCAAATGGCAAGGCATTAATACAAGTGAGCATCTAAAGTGACTCTTTCCATTTATGTGAAAGTCAACAAATTGCTTTGATTTGCAATGCTTGCTTTCATCGAAAAGACTTCAAAGTTTTCTGGCGTGCTTGGAAATCACCATTTTTGACCAATCAAATCTGTTTTTCTGGATTGCTTTACATAGAAAACAGATGACTGCTAATTTTGTTGCCGAGGCCCGGATTTAAGCAATGTGAGCATAACGCTTTTGATTTCCTTTTTTTGTGAAATGGTAGCGTTTATTATTAACAGCCTGCTGATTTGCTTGCTAAATGGTTTAAAGTTATTACTGCAGTCGAATTTTGTCTGGTAGAAAAATTTTATAGGCTTGTATTCAAAATTTCTAAACATTTCCTAATAAAAGAAAAATGGATATATTGCTTTTGCAGCGAATATCAATCCTGTCCTAAAAATCAGATTGAACGTTTTTGTGGTATGCAGGGAATGGTATTTGTTGGTGCTGGATCTGTTGTGGTTTCACAACCTAATCTTGCGGCAAACAAGCAAGGAGTCTGTAGTGGATTCAATAGCATTACTCAAGGAAATGAGTTATTTCTCCAGCCACAACATGGCAAGAATTTCCAAACATTGTTTTCAAACACTGCCAGATATTCTAACTGCCTTTAATTGCATTTTGTGCAATTCGGTAGATTTCCACAGTTTTATACAATGTTACATCAGCCCTCAAACAATAACCAGGACTTTTTCACCAGGAATCGGTGGCTTGACATGGTATTTCGTAAAAACATGTAACTGGTTGAAAGCATATATTCCGTTCAAAACCGCTCATCAATTATGCTACTCTGTAGTTTGGCAAGAGAGAGAGAGAGAACAAGAGAAAGCGAACACGTGTGCTTCACACGAAGGTGATAGAATTTGACACAAGCAGTTCTGCAGCCCTTCACGCGTTGTTCGACTGCACCGTCAGCAGTGGCTTAACTAGAGGTTTGAACCAGGGCGTGAAAGTTAGCTGAAGGGGGGTTCGCTAGCCAACACTCAGAAAAAAGTTGAGAAATTGTAGTGAATGCGGATACGGATGTCTGTACTGAAATTCAACATCGCCGCAAAACACTCCAAAAAACGCAAATTAACAGCAACCTACTGAAAACCAAAAGAACGCTAAATACCGAAGTATAAGTTATGTGGGGTCCCAGTTTAGCTTGCCAGGTGGAGCGGAGTGGTTCGCACCCCTTTTCACCCCATCAGTTACGCCACTACCCATCATTAAAAAACATATTTATGATGCAGTTCATGCATACAAACCAAATCGGTAAATTCACCTGCTTGACTTGAAGAAGTTCCACTTTCTTGCGATTGTGTTGTTGCCCCAGAGTTGGAAACGGTGCTGGCTGCGGACGATGCAACGTCAGCACTCCCGGTCGTGGCTGCACTTTGCGTGGCTGGTGCGGTGGTTGCAGCTTCGGTCATCGCAGTGGTCGCCGTCGCTAAAAATCGCGAAACCGATGAGTTGGTACGTCGCCAAACTATTACTTCGCTTCGTTGTTGAAACTGCTGTGGTCATGAAAAACGCTGCGAGAATTCACACTCAAAATTGACTTAAACGATGTATTTGATTGTTTTGCGCATGCTTGTGCTGCAGGTGCCTGCATCACCTCGAACTATTGAAGCAAGCACAAGGGAAAGAAGGTTATTTCGGGGGGATTAAATTAACGGAAAAGCAACCAGCAACAATAGAGCTCCCTCGAAGAGTTCACTCTACTGATACTAGGTTGCACTATCATTATATAGGGATAAATGAATTACGATAATTCGTTTGTTGTGACTATTACAGTGACTTGTTATTTGTGGGCACCATCTAGCGGTGACCATTTATTTGCATGTGGCGCCATCTCCAGGCCGCCACACTCAGTTGAGCACACTCCAATCTTGCCGATTTGTATCGCAATCTTGATGAAAAACGTTGTTTCTGTGGCAAGATTTTTCGATTTATTTTTCGAACCAAAGACTTTATGTCAGTGTCTCCGCAATATGGTTCACAGAAGTGGCATGTCAGTTTGTCTGAAACTCATTAATCATTTATTTAAAATTACTGCGTCATATTGTCGTGAAATTTTAAGTCATCTCATAACAGCGTCAAAAGCGCCATGATCGGCATTTCAATCACGTTAGTGCAAATAAGAGTAACTGGTGATTTAGAGGTCACAACATTACACGAAAATAGCGATATGTCACAAATGTATCGTTGGAATAACACCTATGTGCAGCACACAAATTCCAAACTTCATTTTGGTTTCCATAAAAAAGAGCTTTAGTCAGGTTGAGTTACTCTGAAGTCATCAGATTTTCTGGCAATATGTAAAAAATTTGTAAACGATCAAGAGTTCGCATTTAATCCACTAAATCACAGCCTCTCGTGTCGATGGCGGCGATGGACTAGGCCTTTCTCCATAGGCGATGAGCTCATACGTTGGTTTTGTTTTGAAAGCATCTACTCAGGATATCGCGACTTGTCTCTCGTCTACACATTGTACTGTATTTTGGGTCGCCGGCCTGGCCTGCGTGGCGCATGGCTTACTAAACGCACGCAAATGTCGAATGAACGAGAGCCGTTGTTGTGTCTGTAGTGGCGTTTGCAGGTTTGCAATCACAGATCGACTTACTAGCAGCTGCTGCTGTTGCTGGTGCAGGAGTAGCGGCTGCAGTCAAGGAAGTTGTTGCTAAAAAAAAAAAAAACTTAAAACTTTCTTTTTGTTTTTATTAAAAAAGTTTGGCAACTGCTTCGCTTGGACGAAGTGTTGTATTACAAACACGGCATGCATTTAAGAAAAACGAAACGTGGGAAACAATAATGATAGTTTATTAGCATTTTGCTGCTTTTACGTTAATGTTGCATTATTCTGGCCTTGCTGCCTTAAAAACAACTAACCGTAGGGTCTAATTTTGGTTACTCGGAAGTGGCTCGCCATGCATCAGTAGCCTAAACGAAAGCTCAAATCCAGCACACATTTGAAAAGTACTCTTCAATCTCAGAACGACTTGTGGGAGGAATGGTTTCAAGATTTTTCAAAATCCGCTCTTATTTCTTTGTGGACTGCTGCATGCAAGCTTCGCGCACGATGTCGCATTTCGATTATGCTCGAGATGTTTTGTTTAGAAAAACTTCTTCATTGTTTAAAAGTCTTGATCGAATTCTCATTAGAACACCGCAACAAGCAACAAACTCCAAACAGTCAACATCTCACTGACTTTTGATCCAATCTTCATAATAGGAAACGCGTTGAAAAATTCCTGGGTTTTTAGTTATACCACAGTTGGAATTGGCTTGACGATTTGACGCGATGCCGACTAGAAACCACGATTGCTCGTTAACAAGTTGAACAAGCGGACCTCCTGCATCTCTCTGTTTAAAAGTAGAGGAACGTTTATGGCTCTCAATCAAAATTGTAATTTTGTTTGTCTTGCGTAGGTATTGTACTGTATTTCGGGTCTTGCGTAGTTCTTCAGTATGACCGGGGGCGTAAGGAAGGGGGGCACAATCCCCCAGGCGCGGAATCGCTATAGGGGCGCCGGAAGTCCCAACAATGTCACCAGTACTTTCTTCAATACAGTACATTTGCTTCCAAGAGACCTTGGGTTCGAACATCGGGGCGCCAAACGTTTTCTTTTCCCGAGCGCGATCTAACTTCGGTACGTCCCTGAATATGACGTGCACTGTAATCATATATGCTGGATACAACAGAGCAATTCAAAAACTATGCAATCGTAAAAACAGTTTATTTACTTACACAGTAATGCGGGGAAACTTGTAGTTTTGGGAATAAAAACTCACTTGTATTCACTGGACTCATTTCTGTGACAATCTACAACTTCCTTGAATAAGCACCAAATTGCTTTCAGCACTAAGTTACTTCGTAAACAACCCTTGTTGTTCTGTACAATATAATCACATACATTTTGCACTCCCACAGTGCCAATGTCAACAGACTGACGGCATAGTAGAACGCCTGGGTGATTTAAGTTGACTGGTCGCATCTCTCATTGAAGTGAATTTACACAACGCAAATATCGCGTGTTTGCAGTGCAACATTTATATTGAATTTTTATATTTCAATTTCGAGGCAAATTAATTTATTACATAAATATTTTAAAAAAGACGTAAGGTCGCCAACAGCTTTGTTCATCAGACCATAAGAAGTTTTAGAACAGAACGCTTAGATTATTATTTGTTTATTGTATGCACTGTCATATTTCACGTTAGCAACAAAGTTGATCTGAGCAACGTGATTACTCTTGGCTGAAGCAAAACAAGTAAACTCGATTAAATAAATTAGAGGATCTAGGTTTGATGCTATCTTCAAAGAATCTATGCATGGTGCACTGTTTTCATAACTTAGCGATGATTCGGAAAATTTACTGTTGGATTCAACTGCGTTCCCTTAATGGAGATTTATTATTGAAATCCAAATCATTGAAAAGTGATGACAGCAAAGTACGGCATGCAGACGTCTCGTAAGCTCACAGCAAACATAGAGCTTTCAATTCGTTTCGACGACATGGAGAGGAATGTCCTCCCAACGCAGCTCTCCAGAATTGATTAAAATATCCTGAAGCAAGCAAAACCTTCAACTGGTTGAGCAAAAAAAACGTTTAAAAATCAAAACTGGCTATGTAATTGACAGCCCAGTACCGGTGGCCAACGGTTCTTAGCTGAGCAGGTCAAAGACAGGAAAAAAATGTTTGCTTGACTTATCGCCGTGTTCCATGAAGTTAGCTGTTCCCTAATTGGAGTGATTTTCGGTTTTGGTGAGACTAGTCGTATTACCACAGCTTGTGTTTGAAACTACAGTTTGAGTACTTTCTCTAAATCAGTGGTTTTCAACCTTATTTGCAATGCGACCCGTCGCAGCGAAGCAAGGCGCTATTTCGAAACAACTCCCATCTAAAACTCGAATAAAGCAAATGCAGTGCAGCTGTGTACATGAAATATGCACTCGCATGGGCGCAATTTTTTTGTAAAATGTGGGGGACAGGTTGGTGTGAAACCAATATTATCATCCGGACGATGCAGAAGTGAAGTTTTATAAATACAGATTCCCAATCTTGTTTTTAGAGGTGTTTTGAAAGCAATACTTAATCACGGTTTGCTTTATCCTTTTAACATCAAAAGAATGTCCAGCTAAACCGGGTGACACGTACCTGTAAAGAAAATGTTTTGTACTGGATGAAAACATTGATGCATTGTGGGTTTGGTTAAACGCAAGCAAATCAAATGACTTGCATACCAATGCATTCGGCACAGGCACAAAATCGCAAAGTGAAAGAGTCACGGAATAAATATCTTTTGGATTCGTCGGTCACCATTGTCGTGGCATTACGAGAAATGAGGCTAAATGTATAGCCCAGCGTGGTCTAACTGCTTTTCACCTACGGGCCATTACACAAAAACGTGAACACTTGCAGGCCACATCGACAAAATGATACATGAAACAACAGGGTTCATAAGATTTAAAAATAAAAGAGAATATAAGTGAGTGCGTCATTGAAATTATTACACACGAGCAAACAGCAATTTATTACAAATCCTTATCATTGTGATGCCTGTGATCGAAGCTTCCCTGACACTCGTTCCTTTGTCAATACCAATGTTAGTGGTAACAAGTCGGAGACCATCGTGCAATGTTTCCGCTGCCATTCGATTTCTTTTTTTATATTTAACTTGCTTTATTGTAGAAAATGTATTCTCACACGTATGTATTTCCAAAACATATTTTTGTTAGGAAATCTTTCAGTTTGAGAAACCTATCTTTCCTGACTAATTTCCGGAGCCTCTCTACAGTCTAGTCTAACGCTTTTAATATTGTAGATCTTCATTAAAGGATATTGTGCTTACTCTAATTAAAATTACCTGTTGCAACACATACGCAAAACATTACCAATAAAGCTCGCAAGCCTTAAACATTCGTTCCACGGGGTACATGGGGCCCAGGGGCGTAACGAGGGGGGCAAGGGGGCACGATTCCCCGGGCGCCGATTAACTACGAGGGCGCCAAATCATTGCGGGGCGCTGAAAAGTCCCAACAATGTCCCAAGTACTGTCTTCCATACAGTACATTTGCTTCCGA
>Ga0210059_1012653_pt1 | contig 12710 bp, 11 predicted proteins | sample Ectturendosymbi2_FD_188042 | JGI IMG/M metagenome (GOLD analysis project Ga0210059, IMG submission 188042) | Ecteinascidia turbinata endosymbiont from Florida, USA - Sample 2 (SPAdes) (version 2) | ecosystem: Host-associated > Tunicates > Ascidians > Unclassified | place: Key West, Florida...
GATTTCAATTATGTTTTTTTTCCAGACCATCTTACATGTAAGTGCACCTTATATAAAAAAATGAGGCATTTTTGTGACATTGGGTTACACAATTGCAATTTCTTGTTGGATTATAATGATTTGACCCATCGTCGCATCACAGAAGAAAATGGCGGGAGTACTGTAGAAAATTAGTTTCATGCAGGTGTACGGCGTCATTACAGAAAGCTCGTCGAATTGCAGAAAGCCAAAGCGGTATCCCACGCTGCGTGGAGCTGTGCAAAGCATATGCATTCATATTTATCTGGAATTAGGCGAGCCGCTCCGCGATGCAACTGGCTACCTTGAAATTCTATGTGCACCGTGCTGATCTCAAATGCAAGAACGGCGCATATGTTATTGTCGAAGGGACTTGGCATGCCGACTCAACAGTCCCTCTAGATGCGCCCAAGAATGTTTGTATGCAGGCTCGATATTGGCTTGCAAAATTGCAGGAAACTTAACCTCGACTTCCATCTCTGCCGGAACTAAACCGAATAACATGTAGCAGCGTAAAATTGGCACTGGCGTTACGTTTGGAACGGATACATTACCGCTAAAAAGAGTTCCGTGTTATAGAGCAGGGGTTCCCAAACTGGGGTACATGCACCCCTAGGGGTACGTTTGCCTATCTGAAGAGGTACATTTAAGGTTAGTAATAGAAGGGAAAAGTATGTTTATACATTATTCATTTCAAGTTATTTAAACACATGAATTTGTCCGAGCCGTTTCATGTTACTAATGGGATTAGACAAGAGCGAGCAGCCTATTGAGTTCATACTTGTTTTCTGTATATTTGGATGATTTATCTTTTGAACCAAACAATATTAAAGCTGGGCGTTATATTGGTAAAGCCTCATCGAACCACTTGATGTTTGCTGATCATATTTGTGTTTTGTCCAAGCGTACGTGGGTTGCAAAGTATACTTGATGTGTGTCAAGCTAATGCAGAATCGCATGGAATTATTTTCAACTGCAGCAAGACTGTTTATATGACATTTAGGCTAAGACCACAAAAAGCACTGTTGTCCCTTGTCCCGTTGCTGACACTAGGTATACACAGAGTGAAATCTGTTCCCCACTACAAATACTAGGGGATTGTATTAGATATTGAGTTTTCAGATGACAAAGACATTCAGAGACAACTGTGATGTCAATATTATGCAGTAAACAACTGCGAGCTTCTTTTTCTCGATGTTTGAACGCAGTGAAAAATGTACTTTTTCGTTCCTTCTTGACGTCCATGTGTACACCACAATTATGGTGTGATTTCAGGAAGGCTTACATCCACAGATGGGGTGTGGCTTATAACTTTGGTTGCAGAGTTCTGTAGAACCTGCCGTGGCGAGCGAGTGTTAGTAGTCATCAGGTTCAATGTAACATTCCTACCTTTGAGGCCTTATCACGAAAAAATGTGCACCTGTTTCTTGAAAAAAGTCCAAAAATGTATGGTTACGCGCTTTGATGCAGTCAGATTGTTTATAGCGATATTCGTCCTTATTCTTTGAACGCTACAACCGCATTTTACTTTGTGACTGAGTGCCCAGAGGTTACACTGTTAGTTTGAGGATGTGTGCATCCCACAACGCATTCGCACTTCACCAGGCCTTAGCCAGAGTTGGACTGTATTTCGTAACATGCGATTTTCATGTGCTACTTTGGACGTAGCATTGTACAAAGTGTTACGAGTTAGCGAACAACCATGTTAAGACAGTGTCTGTGATGTAGTGTTGTACGAAGTGTTGCAAGTTAGCGAACAAGTATCTGTAATCCTGTGGTCCTACCACCAACGCCGTTAAAAAACGATCTATGTCTGTTATTATCAACCTGTGTTGTGCAGATAGTGTGTTCTCTATGGACATCGTGTCTGGTTCAAACATTAAAGTACTAAAATAAATAGCCTATCAGTTATGATTATTTTCAAAAACCATTATATGCTTGTTGGTAAATATATTTTTATTATCTTCCTCAGCTTTTTTGTCAAAGCAAGTTTTAGGGGTATGGGCGTCAGAAGTGACATTTTCCTATCAATTTTTTTGCAAAAATTTTGTTTTCTTAGTTTCGAATGGTGAAAATGTAATATTACCACTTCTGGCTCCTCCTGAAAAACATTTTTGGTCCATCCCTGGAAAATCCACTATTGGCCATTTCCTGCAAAAATATTTTTGGCCCACCCCTGGAAAATCCACTATTGGCCTCTCCCTGCCGGCGCCCATGGTTAGGGGTACATGCTCATCAATCGAAATGCTGAAGGGATACATGGCCAGAGAAAGTTTGGGAACCCCTGTTCTAGAGCAAGGGTGTGCAACATTTTTTGTCGGTGGGCCATGTAACCAACTTCAGACATCTAGCTGGGCCACACGAAAAATTTAGTTTTTTAGCATAAACTGTCGGATTAGGATTTTCATGCATGATGGGGAAAAATCAGAGTGTTAGGAAGGGCCACAACTAAATGGTTTAGTGGACTGGGTTGTGGCTCCCGGGCCGCCTGTTGCACACCCCTGTTCTAGAGCATATAAGGGCTCGTGACCCCCTGGAAAATTATTGACACCCCCGGTTAAGAACCACTGAACTAAGTGATGCTAAATCCTATCATGATACAAACCTGGATTGAAGCATGACAACCCACAGCCTTCATCACATCTGCACTTCTTCAAAACTCCACGACAATCACTGTCAGCAACGCATGCTTTCACACATCTGCGGTTTCCCAACAAACTTTGGTCTAGTCGAGGACCACACTGAGCTGCAAAAATACATATTTTGTCAGCACACATTTATATGCAAAGTTTTTTAAGAAGTATATAGATTTCCATTTCAGGCAGAAAATTCAAATTGCATTTGAGATATTGTTTTGAGGTAATTCATGAACATCTGCACTGGTTGCAAGTTTGCAACCCTACATTTTACATCGACAGCTTCAGTGATGGTGCACCTTTTTCATAAAACTTGTATGATCTTTTGGTAAACAGGCTAAAACTTGTCCTCTCTAACTGCTCAGTTACATACTGCTTTCAACTTTTTTGTTTATCATTGTGGTCCAATCATTTGTCCACTTTTTATCTTGTTTTGCAAGCATACCATTCACAGTTTGAGCTTAATGAGTCGATTCGATCAGCACGAACATTAACAACTCACGATGAAGTCAAAACACTGACTACAAAAAAGTGTGTTGCACAGGATGTCCAGTCAAAAACCGATTGATGGTCCATTAGATTATTTTTGATGGTTTGTTTTTGAGGGATGAAATGTAATTTAAGTTGTGTTTGTGAGAAACATACTTGAAAAACAAACATCATTTGGGTTATGGAGCCTGCTGGGTGATCAACACGATAAGCATTAATGCTGGGTCACTAACAATTTGCCATAACAGTATTGCTCAAATCTGCAAGAAATTAAGCACCACCAAGAAACACAGACCTTGATGAAAAAAGTACATCTTCATTACCTCTGTTTTCAACTGATTACATGTTTTTTCTATCATTCCCATCAGGCCCATGTCCACTGACGATCTCTGCACCACTCTCTCAGCAGCAAATGCCAGCAGCTGCATTACTTCCATTCAAGTAGTTACATGCATCATCCACCCAATACTATTTTTCAACTTGATAGTAGGCCCACAGAAATTAGTAAGATGGGTCCTTTGACCTGAGGTGAGCAGTAGTTAGTTATTTTTCCAGTAGTGATGTCAGCTGCTCTGTTGTTTTTAAAATAAATAATGGACAAGGCACAATCATTCCATGTCAACTAGGCTGCCCAAGTGAATTTTCAAAATTGTGCAATGCAAACTTTGGGGTGGTCTAAAAAGTTGGCAACATGGCTGAAACCAACATTAAAATTGATATTAGGTGGTTGACCCCAAAAACCTGCTTGCTACCTCACCCCCTCGATCGTGTGGGGGTTAAATTTCATGAATTCATCATAACTCAACTTGTATGTGAGATGGAAAACTGATTTCGGGCTCAAAAGATACGGAAGACACAAGTTTCTACTAGTGGTTAGAGGAAAATTTTGCCTTACTTCATTCTCAAAACAGTTATTCCTGAAAAACTGTTTTTTACACCAGTTTCCCATAAATCACAAAGATAATGAATAAACTAGTTTATTTTAAAGTTACATTCAAATTGCAATTTCAAAATTTTGATTTTTTTCAAAGGAACATTGTTCTGATCAATAAAGTTTCAGCACTAGATATTTCATTGCATACAACCATGCTCTGTCAGGTTGAGAATAGTAGAGCAGCCGCCCTGTCTGTTGTAAAAGGCAACAAACAGGCCAGTTTCCTGATCTGTAATACAGGATGGCGTTAGGAAGGGCATCCGGCTATAAAAATTTCTGCCTCATAAAATCTTCACAAAAGTGGGGTACATTCGGCCACCCTCATTGACAGCATCGGATAAAAATTGGATTACTACTGTTACATCTTAGACACAGACATATTAAAAATACTTCTGACTGTTGGTTAGCAAATATCTAGCATGTTATTGTTAGAGTTACCATGTATTTTGATATTGTTTTTGTCTATTTTTAGATTTTATATGATATCTACTTGTTGACGTACCTTGCTTTATCAACATGTTGACCAGATGAAAAAGCACTAATACTAAAGTGTTGCATGATATCCATTTGTTTGATAATACAAAAGTATTTATCCACCCAAGAAGTCACCAACTACTGAGGAAGTGATTTGTCGCGTTCTATCTGAACCAAATTGGCGTACACGACAATCAGCTGATGCTGCAGCCACAGAACAGGTACAGCACTAGATATATTGCAATGTATATCCATTGCACTGTTCTACACTGCAGAACTCTGTACACATTTCCCTATTCTCATTCCTTTTTGGTCTTCATAAAATTGAAAGTCAATGTCCGACATGCGTAGTTGATGCTTCAATTCAAGTTCTCTTATGTGACTTTTATTGTGGCAAAATACGTCAAAGTTTGTTACTTGTTTCCATGAAATTACTGAGTTGCTTTTGGAAGGTAGGACAACGTTTCTTCTTCGGGTTTCGTTCACATAGATCAAATGTTTGCACCATTGAATGAATTTTTTCTGCAACTGTAGAACGGTGCAATGGATATATATTACAATATATCCAGTGTCGTACCAGTTCTGAGGCAACAGCATCAGCTGATTGTTGTGTACGCCAATTTGGTTCAGATAGAACACGACAAATCACTTCCTCAGTAGTTGGTGACTTCTTGGGTGGATAAATATTTTTGTATTATCAAACAAATGGGTATCGTGCAACACTTTAGTATTAGTGCTTTTTCATCTGGTCAACATGTTGATAAAGCAAGCTATGTCAACAAGTAGATATCATATAAAATCTAAAAATAGACAAAAGCAATATCGAAATACATGGTAACTCTAACAATAACATGCTAGATATTTACTAACTAACTGTCAGAAGTATTTTTAATATTTCTGTGTCTAAGATGTAACAGTAGTAATCCGATTTTTATCCGATTCTATCCTTGTCAATGAGGGTGGCCGAATGTACCCCACTTTTGTGAAGATTTTATGAGGCAGAAATTTTCATAGCCGGATGCCCTTCCTAACGCCATCCTGTATTACAGATCAGGAAACTGGACCCTTAGTTGCCTTTGACAACAGACAGTATGGCCGCTCTACTATTCTCAACCCGACAGAGCATGGTTGTATGCAATAAAATATCTAGTGCTGAAACTTTATTGATCAGAACAATGTTCCTTTGAAAAAATCACAATTTTGAAACCGCAATTTGAATGTAACTTTAAAATAAACTAGTTTATTCATTATCTTTGTGATTTATGGGAAAATGGTGAAAAAAACAGTTTTTTAGTAATAACTTCTTTTAGAATGAAATAAGGCAAAATTTTCCTCTTATCACTAGTAGAAACTTGTGTCTTCCATATCTTTTGAGCCCGAAATCAGTTTTCAATCTCACGTAGAAGTTGAGTTATGACGAATTCATGAAATTTAACCCCCACACAACCCGGAGGGTAGGTAGAAGGCAGGTTTTTGGGGTCAACCACCTACTATCAATTTTGTAGTTAGTTTCGGCCATATTTCCAGCTTTTTAGACCACCCCAAAGTTTGTATTGCACAATTTTGAAAATTCACTCCACCCTATTGTCAACTGATCCAAAAAAACTGGACTCAGTCACAAAATATCTCAGGTTTTGCTCAAATTTCATATTCACAAAGAACATTTCATGCTGATTTTATGAAAACAAACTTTTTGAAAATCAGTTGAGGTTCCATGAAGTTATGGACTGTCCAAAATGGGCACTTTTTGTGGTCAAGGATAGGGAACAAATACTGTGGAAGTCATCACCTAACTACCAAATCAAATTATTCTCACTATGTGTGTTCAATTGTTATGAAATTTCGAATATATATAGGTTCCCTCTATGGATACATACAATGGACGATAGAATCCTATGGATTCAAATCCTTCAGTATCTTAATCTAAATATCAGAGTTTTTTCTTGAAAAAAAATGTATTAAATAAACGTGAGAAATTTGAAGATCTCTCTCATACCGCTTTCGCCACCAGAGTTATGCTCGCACAAAGCCATGTGTGATCTGGTTGTTTTGGCGTGAAAATACTCAGACATTACCAGACGCCGAAGTGTTAAATTATTAATAATAATAATTTACCCTTTTTTCTAATGTTTCCACATTTGTCAACATGTTTTCAAAACTTTTTGTTGAGGGGTTTGAGCATACTTAACAACTGTACTGTTAAACATTCATTAAAAAATTTTTTATTAAAAAAAAATTTTTAAATGTAATATACTAGTGTATAAAGATCTTATTTTTTTTCTTGAAGTTAACAAACAAGCATGAGTCACAAAGATACAGTAGCATCTCCATAAAACCAACCATTAAATAAAAAATGAAGTCAGGACAAGTAGCACCATTTGAGTTATAGGTATTTCAAATATTGTCATGCTTGAATTCACACAAAAAACATGTTGCCTTATAGCAATGATTTTCCAGGCTTCAAAGGTCACCAGTGAAAAACGTTCTGTCTTGTTTTTGTTCAGCATGGAACTTTCACTTTTTGCAAAATATCAAATGAAAATATTCTGAGATGCAGGAATGACACAATCAGTTGAAGTTTCAACATTAAAATTCCAAAATTTTTTCGGTCCAATATTCTTGAAAAACATCAAAATTTCAAATGCTCATAATTTAAGAAATATAAGTTCGATTTAAAAAATTCCAACATTGTTGAGCTCAGAAGACTGAGATCTTTCTCCTTATGAAGTTTTGTGAATTTTGATGACGGTCAGATGAAAAATCCCAGTTTTGCTAGATCACTTGACATGGAATGACCCATGTATCAGATGAAAGCAAAATAGCGAAATACTAAATTACCCAACGTGGTGCTCTTCTTTGCAAAAGACAACCAATCGAGCACAACTCTAGAATCTAAACTACAGGGCAATACAAGATCTGGCTCATGTCATGTGAACCACCACATGTTTACTCACTTTATCACAGGTATCAAAGTTGCAATTATCCCGTTCTTAGCAAAACTTTTACACACAATTCCATTCATTAGACATTTCAGTTGTTATGCAACAATGTAAATTCGTTACATGTAAGTTTCATGAAACATTCATGATTTGTGGCATGCAAAGCAGAAGATAGCATTTTCTAGCAGTGACCACTTATATGTAACAGTATTAACTGGTTTTATTAAAGGGGTCCACAGCTTTCAGCAAAACCGTCAAAAGGGTCCATGACACTGAAGAGTTGGGAACCAGTGATCTAAATAGTTAGTTGTGCAAGGCTACTACCCAGTTTAAGTGGGTATTAAAATATCTATAGAAAATTGGGTTTTATTCTGAAAAGTATTATCAAAAGCTACCCTTCCATCACAGACCCCCTTTATCCTTCCATCACAGACAGCTACCCTTCCATCACAGACAGACCCCCTTTTGCTATGCTGGCTGGCTTGTTTCAACCTATTGTTGCATCAACAGAGTTTTGCCACATGTCTCCTTATGTACAGACCTCATTTCACCTGCCAGCCAGAAAATACAGCTAGGGATGGGCATATCAGAATAGTTTACTATTCCAGAATAGCTAAACCGATATCCAGAATACGGAATCCTATTCTGGTTTTTCCCTGCAATGCATTGCACCTGTGAATTGCTAAAAAAACATCGTTCACTAAAAAAACAAGTAGGCCTACACAGTGCACTTTCCTTTATCCGGAACTGGAAATCAACAATTTATCATTTTATCACACAAACAATATACATTTTTGCAACACTCAACGAATTTTTTAATTCTAATGCAGTGGTGCATTTTTGCTAGGTGAAAGTGGTTACGCCAGAAAAGGTCAGATTTTGACAATACTTTTTAGAACAAAACTAATTTTTCCAGTCTATAGACGTCCTTAGACCCAATCAAACTTGGCTGGTGGCCTAGCATAACTGCAAACGACTTCAGCTAATTTCATACCAATTAAACACATCAACTGATTTATCGAATAGGATTCCAGAATCCTAAGCCGAAACTACAAATATAAGAAAATAGTACGCTTCATTGCATAACAGTTATTAGCATAAACCAGATACTCGAATGGAAATGTTCTTTTCATTTGTAAACTTAAATCGCTTAATCACATAGTGAACTTGGAAGGAGTGCAAAGCGCACTGCTCAGATGGTGTGAAATCTGAGTGCCATTTATCCGCAGCAACTGTTTGTGGAAAAATGGTTCCCTTCGCCAACATGCCAAAATCAACACCGCGTGTTCAACTTTCAGGCTTCAGCACACTGTGTTCGGCGCCATTTACTCGTGTCTCGTCGCTACGGGTGCGAAGCTTTGTCACAAAAGTAGCACTTTTAAAGTTAATTTTATGACATTGGGTAACTATTGACCACATGGGACTATGTTCAACACCTTTGCATCAGATGTGTTAAATTCTCTACAGAACAAGAAAATGTGCACCTGTAATGTACACCAACTTCGAATTTTAGTTTATTTTTCGAAGCACTGAGCACAGTACACTTCTCAGTTTAACACTTTGAGAGCCGGGATACGATGTATTCATACATAGAAATCGGCCTAAAACCAGCAGTTGTCAGTTGTCTCACCAACACCCTAGCTCCTTCGCCGATTGCGCTAGAGAGCTGTTCAAGGGCTCAAACGGAACAGATCGGCCAGTCTTCTTGTCTGCACTCGAAAAAAAACTTTTTTGGTTGGGGGTTACAGATTTTTTTTGAGTGACATCGTAAGTGAAGTAGTTTTTAGGCCATTTTGGCTCATGTTACCTGGTCTAGGGCCCAACCGCTAGGCCAAAGTATTTCGCTGAAGTTTTCATTGGAAACTAGGCTTGAGTACAAGTCTTTTGAGCCTTTGATCAACTTCCTAGCGTTTCTGGTTCAAAAGTTATGATCTTAAACAAACAAATTAATTAATTATCTAATTAACTAATTAGTAACAAATTTTTATCAACTTAGACCATATATAACTTTTGAACCCAAAACCCCAGTAGGTCATCCAAAGTATCAAAAGACTTGGATTGTAGCCTAGTTTCCAATAAAAACTCTAGCGAAATACGACCATCCAACGGTTGGCGCCACGGGCCAGGTGAAGTTGGCCAAGGTGGTCAAAAAGTTCTCCACTTATGACATCACTCACAAAAAATACACATCCCACAACCAAAAAATTTTTTTTCGAGTGCAAACTACAAGACTTGCCGCATCTTTTGACACTTGGACCAGGTACGTAACCCGAACCGGAGATATTCCCACGCAAAGCCACGTGCGATCCAGCTGTTTTTTGCGAACCGCTTGAATTAATCCGGACATCAAAGTGTTAAAATGCGGATATATGCTGTATGTTCCACTGCGGACACCACATTGTTTCAACTTCGTTACTTGTTTGATTCACTTGTTTTGTTTTTGCACATCAATAAGATTCATTTGGTGAATGCCTCAACTGAATGGTACATAATGTTTCCTCTTTCCAGGCACTGTTCTAGCTGAGACGCTAACAAAACGATTACAACTGATTTTAAAATATGCAGGAAACAATGCACTCAATGACTTACAAATGCCTGAAGTCAGTTAAGTAACTGCAGAAATCACTGCGCATATTGGTGTCTCAAAAAAGCTTACGCAGTGAACTGCAAAATGTCAGTGTAAATGAGTGTATGCACAATAATGCTAAGTTTCCACTTGCCCACATGGTGCAAGAGAAAAACGCAGGGAGTGGACTGAAAAAATATATGTATGCATTCTTTGTGATGTTTTCACGCAGTGCAAAAGACAAAAGCACATGAATGGACTGAAAAAATGTCTGTTTGTGCACATTAACTTTAATGTGGTGGAATTAAGTACACCGATGATGTTGTGGAATATCCAAACCAAATCCATCTACCTGGTTTAAATTCACATTTTGGATTTGGATAGTTTAGGATCTAAATGCCCATTCCTACATGCAGCAAAACAATGACAAGCTTTGAAATGCTAATCTGCAATGCTAAAGCTTTACATCCACTATACAGTAGCTTACTACCATTGTTTCACATAGTGGGTACAAAACTTTAATATAAAAAATATGCACCTTTTTTTAGTTTTTCAGTTGTGGAAACAAATTTTTAATGTTTTTAGCACAGTAACCAATCTAAATTTCTCCAAGCTTTGCACATTAACTGGTGTTTCACTATGGTAAAGGGTAAGGCAACATGTATGTATAGACATGGATTCGACTTATGTCATATCAGCTATAACCTTTATTTTTAAAGTTCATACATATTATTTAAAACTATAAAAAATAGCAGATTGATGAATTGAAGCACTTGTTTGGAAATGTAAGATGTTTCATGAAAGTGTCATAAATGTGGCAAACTCTCAAAACCTGCCCAATAGTTAGCACCCATGGAAATTGCTTAGAAAACACCTCCAAGAATGAAAGTATCAATCTTTCAGCCAAATTTTTATGAAAATACTCAACCACATTTTCAAAAATTCAGGTTAGTAAAAATGTTAAGTTTATTTATCGCATTTTACCATATACACTAATTGTTTCACTGATGAGTCACAATCATTAGTTAAATTGCAAAGGCTTTGACCAAAATCAATCAAAAACTTTATTTGATTACAAAAAAGAACAGCAAGCATGCTTTCTAACCAGATACTAAACCTAATTAAAGAAGAGCAACTCAAAAATATAAATGAATTTCACAGTTATTATGCTCTGATCTTCATAGTCTAACTTTTTTTTATAATAGTTGATCAGAAAAAAACTAAGGATTACCTTAACATATGTGCAACTGAGCAAATTTCATGCAATCAGTTTTTAAAACCTTTTGAACTATTGTTACTTTTTACACTTACCTGTACTGAACCACTTTTACTGAATAAAGTATTACAATTACTTTTAACTATTTTAAATTATCAAACTATAAACATAGTAAACTCCTATAGCATCTGAACTTCAGTAGTCCAAACCCGCCAAGCTATTCTTAGTTCATTGCTAAGTCAGTCTTTGGTGTCATGTGATGCCAAGATTGCAAAAAATAAAAACAGACAAAACCGACATGCTTGGGAGATTATGCATGACATAGCTTTAGCTTATAATATTTCTTGGATGCAAAATGAAAATAATTCAGCCACTTTTATATTTGAGAAAGTATCTAGTTCATCTTTATAATCTTACGTAATCATGAATACAGGTTGGCTTAGATTGCCAAACCAAACCATACAAAAATAAATCTTTATAAGCCTAAGTATACAAAAAGCACTTACCAGAGCTAGCAACAAACCTAACCAGATTAAATGCAACAAGAAAACAAGCAATGATATGCAACACTTCGTGATCCCTGGACAAATTTTTTCCCATTTTGTTATATCCCAGCCATAGTCAGATAAAAGCAGGCACGATCCTTTGTTGCCTAAAAGATAGTGATCAGCATTCAGATGTTCAAAAGTTTATTAAAGATGTCATTTTTCCAATCCCAAGTTTTAAATAATTAAAAACCTGCAAAAAACACATTAAATATATTGCTTCTATTTGAATTTTTTATTGTTTCTATTTGAATAAGGCTTTCTAGTTGAATAAGATTATCTAAGTGCTGAAATGCATGGTGTGTAGCATTAATAAGCTATTTGTTCAAACTCCAGTGTCACCATTATGGATGCAACGACACCAATAGTGGACCCTACTGATCTTGTGATATTACAAAAGATCTGCTTCATGCTTCGCAATGCTTGGACAAAATACAAATGCAGCTCATGTGGTAAACCCAAAGAAACATTAGTAAGTCACTAAGTGAATGCAGTTCCTGTGAGCAATGGCTCCCATATTGTTGTGCCGGTGTGTCTTCCGGTGATGATGTCGTTGAGTTTAATTTATTTGTTTATAGCAGACACGAAGTCCATAGTATGAACACACACACTCTGCAGAACGCAGGTTGATAAAAACAGACAATACAGAACGTAGTACAAGACATTGAAGTCGGCGAAATCACAGGGTTACAGACACTTTTTGCAACTGCATTGAAGACAGAACCATAGGGTTACAGACACATTCTTAACACTATTGTTAGCTAACACGTAACACTTGTTACAGCACTACTGCGGAGTAGGGCGCTAATTACTAACTTGGTCTAGTCTAGGTAAAATGCGCAAGCGTTGTGGCTTGGCACGCCATCGATCAAACGGACACTGCAAAGTTCGAT
>Ga0210059_1012654_pt1 | contig 12710 bp, 12 predicted proteins | sample Ectturendosymbi2_FD_188042 | JGI IMG/M metagenome (GOLD analysis project Ga0210059, IMG submission 188042) | Ecteinascidia turbinata endosymbiont from Florida, USA - Sample 2 (SPAdes) (version 2) | ecosystem: Host-associated > Tunicates > Ascidians > Unclassified | place: Key West, Florida...
TTTCACAGTTTCTTGCAAAAATAAACAACAGAGACACAAAATCGGTAATTAAATTAACTGTCATGCTATGAATTAAATAAATATTTTAGCCTATTGTGAGTCAGCGCCTCATTCGTTGAAGGGTGCACGGGATTTCGTTTTTCCCTATAACGTCATACCGGTAAGCACAACGCATCCACAGTGCTAACGAAGAAGAATCCATAAAGAGATGCCTTTTAGCATCTTGTCAGCTTTTTTTCCGAACACTTGGCTGCTTGTACTGGTACCTTGCTGTCCAGTAACCAGTAGATTGTGCGCAGTATGGTAACTTCCTTATTGCAGCCGATTAATTAATTATTCTCTCGTTATCTGCTTTCCTTCCTTCGTCTTATAAACGAGTTTATACAGAGTATCGACAGTCTCCCAGGTGAAGATAGGACCTGTCTTACAAGCGAATAAATACGGCAAAGATATCCTATGGATAATAAATTTTAGTAATCTCTAACCCATATGTTATGGCAAGATCAGGGGCGAATCTACGGGGTCTGTTTGGCTGTCATGACAGACCCCTTTGCACCGCAGGTACTCAGCATTAATGCTGATAATATATCAAACACTGTCACTGCAGGCCTCTAATGCGAGTGTTGTGGAACAGGCAACAGCCTACATTTCCCCTCTAATGTTGCATAGTACTGTTATGAAACAGCAACATTATTGCCTTGTCTAAATAGCGCGTGCGCAGTGACATGAAACAATCCACAATTTTGAACACTCGAAATTGATATTTTGTCGAATGCACAAGTTTCTGAATTTCTCCTGCTGCAGTGCCGGCCCTAATGCTGTCAGAATCTTGTACACTGCCATGCACACGCAGGAGCTGTTTTGTTATATTTCGCTTCATGGCAAGAGGACAGTCTCCAATCACAATCGTTTCGTTTTGCAGTTTCAGACTAAATTTTATCTGCTGTTTACACCTACAAGGTGACAACGAAATTAAGCAAGTTTAGGCCTTCCTCAGCGTCACGGCAAGTAACGTGGGGTCGTTTCCACTGAAACTATATTTTTACAAGCAACTTCTGAAAGGCGTGACAGCTAGCCTCAAAAATTGTGGCCGCATTTTCTGAACAAAATATCAGTCAAGCGTCCTATTTCGAAAATAGCCTTTTTAGAATTTAGCAGTTGACGATGTTGTTTGCTGCGCAAGAAGTCCTACATGGATTTTGAGTAATTCACTTTTACATTACGATGCAAAGTAATCAGAGCAATTGAAATTCAATCGTTCTTCTCCGCAGTGATTTGCAAGTATATTTACAACACCGCCATCTTGATAGACAGCGCCCTCCACAGATGCAGTTGTGCAGCTGGTTGTCAGCATCGATTTTATAAGTGCATGTACGTTTGGATAAACAGTTCTCATTGCTTTGCCTGTACGACTGACATTTGCTGAATGTTCAACAAGCTAAGTATCTTTTCAGCACCATATTTGGAGGAACAAACAGCGGTTGTGATGTAATAAATGCGCTGTGCCTGAAAGCAATGATAACTTGGAAATATTTTCTTATGTGTTTTGACAATGAGACCAATACCACTATCTATTCCAAATATAGTCAGACCTGTTTGTCCGAACTCCGATCAACCCGAATCCCTGCTATCCGAAACAAATTCCTTGGAAGAGATTTCTCCCAACGCATTTCACACCTTTAATCCGGAAACCTCGCTGTCCGACACCGACTTGGAAATTCAGGAGCGGATATGTCATATCAATAGAAAAAAAAAAACGCTAAACTGGATTGCACCAACTGTTACTTAGTTGTTTATTAATTCACAATGGAAGGGTGAAAATCAATTTTCTACGCACGTTGAATGCAACAGTGGCAGACCCTGCAGGACGCAGTTATAAGTCTCCTGCACGTTTTTTTCGCCTTCAAATCTCATTCTGAATGCATACTTATGTATAGAGATCTGCTAATAAACAAAAACAACTATGAGAGTTTCATTTAGTCGTGTTTCACATGCAATCTGCATATTTGCTTAAGTTGACAGTTCGTCTGAGACTACTCTACAGTTTGTTTCTGTTTCCCCTTTGAGCATTCGATTAGGCCAGACCCGCAGCCTAGGTCTAAAGGTTTAAGGGGCACAAAACATTTTTAAGGGTCAAGACTTCTGCTTTTATTATATTTTTTAATAAAAAATTTTCTTCGCAAAACAAAATTTGGAGGAGCACAAAACATTTAGGGGGGATTGCCCCCAAATGCCTACAGGGCTGATTCTGATTTTCCGGATACCTTGCTGAACCGAAATTATTTGGCAAAACCAAGTCATTCAGATAAACAAGGTCTGACTGTTAGTTGCCCTGATTTGTTCACAGGCAATCATCTGCTTACCTCGCACGCAAAGACCTGTGAGCGAATGTTACGTCAAAGAGTGGCTTATGGGGACAATTCCGGAGTGGCATGAATATTGCACACTACTTCATTTAGTTGGAGGGTTGCGCATCCTAACGAAGAGTACAGAGAATTTGCGGTAATTGATCAGAGGCTAAGTAGCAACTTGGGTTTCCGAACTTTGGCATCATCGGTCGATTTCTAGGCTTAAGAGACAATGTGGTTTTATGCTGAAAATAGATATCAAAAGCTACCCTTCCGCGACAGACCCTTTTTTTCCAGGCTAGATGCGCCACTGGGCAAAATTGTACGTAACTCGCACAGAAGGGTTGAGCAATTCCTACTCTTGATTCGCATGATCACGGCGTGCCTGCGGGCCCTGCTCACTATAAGCCAGTGGTTCAGTGGTTCTCAACTCTTCACTGAAGGGAGCCAAATCCAGATCTTCGACTGTGTGAGAGAGTTGCACAAAAAAATTTTGAAGCAAGTCAATCCACACGTTTTTTTTGCAGATTGATGTGTGTTACACAAAATATTGGAGATTTTATTCATAGGCATAGCCAGTGGGGCCTACGGGGCCATCCTTCCCCCTAATTTTAATACTTTGGCATGCACGTGGCTTTGCGCAGGAATTTCTCCCGATCGGTAAGTGCTACGGACGTGGTCGAAGCGTCAAAAGACTCGACAAGTCTTCTCGTTTGCACTTGAAAAAAATTTTTTGGTTGGGGGTTCTCATTTTTTGTGAGTGATGTCATAAGTGGAGGACTTTTCGGCTACCTTGGCCCACTTTGTGTGGCCCTGTGTGCCAACCGTTAGGTGGTAGTATTTCGCTGAAGTTTTTACTGGAAACTAGGCTACAATCCGAGTCTTTTGATACTTTGGATGACCTGCTGGGGTTCCAGATTCAAAAGTTATGATCTAAGGAAGTAAAAATATTTGACTAATTACCTATTTAGATAAAATTTGTTCATTTTAGATGATAACTTTTGAACCAGATATGCTAGAAAGTCGATCAAAGACTCGAGCCTAGTTTCCAATGAAAACTTCAGCGAAACACTTTGGCTTAGCGGTTGGGCCCAAGGCCAGGTAACATGAACCAAAATGACCCCAAAACTACTTCACTTATGACGTCGCTCACAAAAAATCTGCAACCCCCAACCAAAAAATTTTTTTTCGTGTGCAATCTAGAAGACTGGCCGATCCGTTTGAGCCATTGAACAGCTCTCTAACGCAATCGGCGGAGGAGCTATGGCATTGGTAAAGCAAACAAAAACTGCTGTTTTTTAGGCCGAAATCGAAGTACGAACATATCGTGCTGGCTCTCAAAGTGTTAAGAACATGTTGTTTTGTGGTTTGAGAGGCGGTATCCCAAACAAATTACTGTTAGTAGTTTGGCCCCCAATTTTTTTGGTCCTCCCCAAAATTTTGGGCAGACTGCTGAGAGCCGCACAAAAGGTACTTTGGAGCTGCATGCGACTTTCAGAAAAGTAGTTTTAATTTGCTAGTTGTGTAGCATTTGAAGTGATTGCGGCGTCGTGTTTCAAACGTTGATAGTTGCGGCCAGTTCGATGGTGGCGAAAACGGTTTTTTAACCCATCCGACCTGTAGAACAATATTTAGACAGTGTTAAAAGTTTTTGTTGAGTGAGTGTTCTACGCATGCATTTTTGGGCGCGAGTGCGCAGTTACCAGAGTGAGCTTATGAGTGGACGCTGGTTTGAGTGCAAGTTGAGCATTGTTGAATGGCACTACATTCCAGAATGGCATTCGGAATGCAATAACATTTCGATTGGTAACCCAGTAAGGCAAACACTAACCAAAGCAGTCATACAGACAAGTGTTAACAACCTGAATGTATTCAAAAGCTTCCAGTTGATGCCAGTGCCACCATCCACTCTGCTATCTAACGCAGTGAAGTTCGCTCGCATAAATGCACGTAGTTTTAAGGACGTGTTGGCTTCAATGTCCTCTGACTACATGTGTCAACATAGCAGCAATATTAAAACTAACAATTTTCCGCCGACATTACGGGTCTGCGGCACGCGATCAGGTTCACCAAAAAGCCAGACCTTGTCTTAAAAAAAGCCTAAATAAACCAGATAGCAGTCCCAAAACATATAGGCTACCTATAAAACATGCATAAACAAACAAAAATAGATATTAAAACTCGTCAGCAACATCGATAAAATTCAATTCCAATTTTAGAAGCATTTTGTTTCCCCGTAAATACACTGTCTTACATTTGTTTATTGTTAAATACATTGAAAATTTTTAGGGTACAATAAAATCTTTGCAATATTCTTTGCACCCTGCATGGTCATAGACTCTTGTCAGAAGAGATTTGTAATGCAGCTCAGACAATGTTTTGCCAGATCCAAGCGTTTCAGACTGAAAAAAAAATAAAAAAGCCAGATTTTGGCTGGTATGTTTGATTTTCAAAAAAGGCCAAGTGCGTCAGAAAAGCCTGAATTTTGAAATTTGGGTTCAAAAATGCCAAATCAGCACACTGCGCATGACCAGCAACTGCATGAGACCACCATTATTAGGTAGGGGTAACTGTTGCGTCACAAGGCCAGGTATTTGACCACCGTGACCAAGCGAGGAAATTCGTGCAGTCTGTTTTGTGTTTTTTTTTTGCAATTCTTGGCATATTATTTGATTTTACTTGACTTGCAGCTGATTGATTTCTCGCGAGCATGTAAGATTTCCCGGTTAACTCCTTCCTGATTTCCACACTTTCTGCAGCCCTGGTTGCACCTGGCACAACCTTCACATCCTGGTCAGAGCACCATTTTGTTTCAATTGGAAAGCCCAAGTGGCAAGTGCACAAAGCTTCACACTGTGGCAGCAAGCAACAATAGCTCACATGCCATGATCACTCTGTTATTGCTTGTTCGTGCCACGTACATATGGGTATTGTTCTTCACGCACATCCCGTTCGTGGTGAATCACACATTTGATGCAACTCCAACGGAGAGTTTGCAACAACACCTTGAATGTTCTGTGCTGTTTAGCTCTGGAACGGATGCTGTTTATGATTTTCACAACAGGGGTCATCACATGCTCAAAGTCGATCACTTTTGCAAGGTCTGCTGGTGAATGATGCAGTGGCAGTGCAAAAAGTTTGGAAACTTTGTGTCACCTTTCAGTGAGCAATGAAACCTGTATGTGAGCTTATCACAGCAGGAGGAGACTTGTCTGTATTCACTGATACCTGCTTTTCCAGCATCACCTTTTTCTCCACCAAAAATTCCTTTACTGCATTATAGATGTCAACTACCCTCATAGTTGTCTTCAGGGGCAGTAGTGTCAAGAGTTGTCTGCTGTGAAGAAATCATCAAACACATCATGATAAAAACCATCAACTGTGCCATATTGCTGCTGTCTGCCGACTCGTCACACTGGATGCTGAAGCACCTGCACCTCACCAGATCACAGTCCAGCTGAGCAGCCAAGTTCCTGGACAAGTGACTGCTTTGGCTGTCTTTCGCCCAACCTGTGCTGTTTGTTTTAAGCTTTGTTGATTGAAATGTGTTCTATTGCTGTGTACTTACAGCGCAAACACGACTTGACTTGACATAGCTGACACTCTTCGTACCGCTTTGCTTGCCCCCAGCTGAAAATCAGAGAGAGTGGAGATTACATCAGGTTCCATATTTCTTGTCTTCAACTGCAGTTTTAGCAATTAGCATCATTGCTTCTTTGACAACCTCCTCATCTGAAAAGGCCGTCTTTCTCTTCATCAAGAACTGAATAGCTCTAAATGAGGCTTTGCTTGCTTTTGAGGAGTTCTTAAACACGTTCACTGCTGGTGTATTAATATATTGTGCTTGGAAATCGGGGAAAAACTTGGGATATTTCAGTTGACTTACCAATCGCATAGCTCCTCAGTCGATTGCACTAGAGCGCTGTTCAAACCCTCAAAAGACTTGGTAAGTCTTGAGTCTGCAATGAAAGAAATTTTTTGGTTTTGGGTTTCGGGTTTTTTGTGATTGACGTCATAAGTAAGGTAGGTTTTTGGCAATTTTTGGCTGCTGGTACCTGGCCTGGGCCCAACCACTAGACGGAAGTATTTCGCTCAAGTTTTCAATGGAAACTAGGTGAGAATCTGTCACTTTTGAGACCTTGATCAACTTTTTAGCATTTCTGGTTCAAAAGTTACGGCCTAAAATGAACAAAATAATTACTAATTTTGTTGTTTTTAGGTCATAACCTTTGAACCCGAAACCCCAGCAAGTCATCCAAAGTATCAAAAGACTCAAAATTTTAGCCTAGTTTCCAATGAAAACTTGAGCAAAATACTACCATGTAGCGGTTTGGGCCTAGGGCCAGATGAAGTGGACCAAAAATGTCTGAAACAATTCCACTTATGATGTCACTCACAAAAAACTGAAACCCACAACCAAAAATTTTTTTTCATTATTGATTCTAAGACTTGCCGAATCTTTTGAGGGTTTGAACAGCTTTCTAGCACAAATGTCGGCAGAGATACTCCTGCGCAAAAACACACGCAAACTGCTGGATTTTAGCCTTATCCTACCAGAATGGAAGGTGTTAACCAGTCTTGTGAAAAAAGATAGCTGTTTGCACAAAGCTGCCATTGACTTGTGGGCCTTTTCTGCTCGTAGTGCACTGCCCGGCTGGTAGTTAGCATGGTAGCTTGTGTGACACATTGTAAAATGTCTCTCCACATTGTGCCGCTTTGCTGTTGCCACAGTTGCTCCGCAAATGAGACCCACGGAGGCACCTTTCACAACTCTACCTCCCATTCACTGTGAAAATGATAGTTTTCTTTCTTTTCTGTGCCATTGTTTGGGGACAGTCATGTCCTCACTTTCACTGCGCCTGCTAGCTTGGTTTCACCTTGTTTGTATGATCTCACAGCTAGGTGTATGTATTACTCTGCAAGGCTTCTGTGCACAGAGCTGTATGTATTGCTCCACGAGGCTCCTGACTACATTGACGCACATTGAATCGAACCTGCGCACAGCTTTCAGTTTATTATTTTAAGTTTGGTGGATTACATATGAGGGAGTTTAATCTGTCACACATGCCTAATCCGCTAGACACGAATAGAATAAATAAATGCGCGTGTTTCATTCAGTGTTTGTGCGCCAATGTGCTAGCTGGTCATGAAACCACATGCACTGCTCATTGCAATTGCTTGTCTAAAATATGTTAAGTATGGTTTAATCAAGAATAGCAACCACAACAAATTAGATGCATCTCACTGGTAAGTGCCATTATTTGAACTATTTTTCAACAAGCCAGTGGTCGACTCATGTGATCCTTATGGGTGACCTAGCACCTGCGGGCCCTAGGTTCGTGACCCCTGATCTACTTGTTTCTGGTCAACATCTGGCACTATGCCAATGTACTATATTTTAACATGCACAGCTGCAACATAATTTCCTTTTGAAATTACGGATTTCGGTTGCTAATTACTTGAAGTTTGCACTACCAAAGAATAAGTGCTGACAAGGCCTATCCCTTTCATTCTAATTTGTTTTGCATGAATTGGATGAAAGTAGTGAAAGTTTTGTGTACCCTTGATATCATAGGATTGGTCAAATTGAAGCTGTATTGCCTCTAATTGCTTGGCAATAGTTTCACTTGAAAGCTGTTTTTTTTTCGCTGAAACATTTTGGCAATTATTTGTTAAGATATTTTGGTCACTGAAACATTTCAGTCATTTGTCTCACATTTGTATTAAAACTTGCCATGACATTGTTTTGTAGCCTATATTTTCAAACATTCTGACCTAAAAGACGTTTTTTCGGTCATTTAAAAAACGCTTTGGTCCATGACTGAAATATGACCAAAAAGAAACCCACCTTGAAAGGCTAACAAAATGAATACTTTGAAATTTTTCAGTGCAGTGTGCCAACGTATCTGTTGCTGTTAGAATTTGAATGGTGTGGGGACAGCGCATACTTTCTGATACAGTTGATCATTTCACATAACCACCAATGCTATCACATAGTGATGTGTATGACTTCTTGTAAAAAAAAACTAAGAAGATAAGATCTGCCTCATGTTGACAGAGATTGTAAAAGGTTTTTCAATATCAGGCTGCACATCTGTAAAATACTCGACTTTCTCCAGATTAGGGATTATTTTCTTCAAAATCTGCACAGTTTGTTTTTGAAAGCCATTAATACATCTTGTTGAAGATCACCAACTATGAAACCTAAACTTTGATAGCATGATAGTGTATTACCATTTCTAAAATAACAAACAACTGGTTGTATGGTACAATTCCTGTGTCCAGTGATGCCCTTAGGCAACACTTTGTACTTGAAAAGTATAGTTTTCAGGTTACTGTATATGATTGTTATAATTGTAGTAGCACTGTTTTATCATAGCTGCAACACTATTTTAACACCTTCCCTCCAGGACAGTTGGTATGAACCTTTGTTTCTAGCGTCCTTTAGCACCTCCATAATTCGCCAGGCGATTGAGCTAGAGAGCTGTTTAAACCCTCAAAAGATGCAGCAAGTCTTCTAGTTTGTAATGAAAAAAAATTTATTAGGTTTTGGATTTCGTTTTTTTTGAGGGCGTTGTCATAAGTGGGGTAAGTTTTAGGCCATTTTGTGTCAAGTTGCCTGGCCCTGGGCTCCAACCTCTGGATAGCATTTTTGACTCTCGTTTTCATTGGAAACTAGCCAAGAATCTGAGTCTTCTGAGCCTCTGGTTGGCTTTCTGACGTTTCTCATTCAAAAGTTATGGCCTAAAAGCAACAAAATTATTAATCCCCAAATCAGACAATTGATCAATTTGTTGTTTACCCAGTATCCATTGTGTTAAGTACAAAGATTTGAAGAGGTTTCAAAACTTCTGCCCATGTAAACTCCCAATCAATGAGGCCGGGTGTGAGCACAAGGCACCAAGCAAGAACGCAGTACTCTGCTATTGAATGGACCAGGGCTGAGGAGAGTGATCGCAGCATTGTTTCCCCAGAACCCCAGCCCAAGCCAGCAATCTGCCTCAAGAGTGTGACGTGTGATGTCAGCTTTTTGCTAAGTGACTCGAGGTGTTGTCGATGCATGATATTGATCATCCTGTCCAACAGTACTCTTAGGCAGTTTTTTTAAGGAAAATGTTAGGTACCCGGTACGGACCTGCAAGGACCCGATTTATCTATTTCTAGGGACCCGATTTTCTCTGATTCTAGGGACCCGAATCGGGTCCCTAAAACGCCTTAAAAAAAACCTGCTCTTAGGTATTGTTGTTATGGTTGACATTCAGCTCTCGTTTAGCTTCCTTGGTGTTGAGATGAAAGACTGAAAACACAGCTTTTGTAGTGCTAAGCTTCAACTTGCAGGCAGGTCTGGATAAAATGTGGAAATCGGGAAGAACCTTCCTAGGAAATCTTACATGCTCGCGGGAAATTAATCAGCTGCAAGTCAAGTGAAATCAAATAACACGCAAAGAATTGCAAGAAAACCACAAAATGGGATGTTTGAATTTCTTCGCTGAGTCGTGGTGTCCAATATCTGACCTTGTGAAGCAACAGTTAGGCGTACGCATCAATAGTGATCTTATACAGTCGCTGGTCGCGTGTTGTAATTATAATGGTGGCATAGCGTGATGTGCCGGTTACTGAGAGGGGGAAAGCTGTGGGTTTGAATAATTCTGCTATCACACATGTAGTCAGAGGGCAGCAAGGCCAACACGTTGTAGAACCATGTGAGTGCATCCGAGCGTTGCGTAGACACCAGTGCTCCCACTTTTTGGGATTTTGTCCTTAGATTGGAACTTTTGACACTTACGGTTTGAACATGTGTAAAATGAATCATTTCAGTTCATTTTGCAAATCATGTTTGGTTCTATTTTTAACACTTATCATGGTGCTCTGATTTTATGCTGCACCAGTACGCCATTACAGGTTTAGTTTTTTTTGGTACTGTTCTGACGATTTTTGGAGTTGCATTTGTGAGTAGAGATAGACCAGTGGTTCCCAACCTTTTTTATGACGTGGCCCGCTTGTCACTTTCAGCAGAACGTCGTGGCCCACCATCACACAAAAATAGAAATATCTCCTCTCAGTCTTTATTTAGGTACAAATATGAGCAAACAAAATATGTCTTTTATGGTAATGCATCGATTTTCGTTTAATTTTAGTGTCAGCAACAGCAAGCAGACTGCGAATAAACTTCAGTGTGATTTTTGGTCTTGCGTGACGTTTTCGACCAGATTGTGAATTCTTGGCTGCGTTGTGGAAAGAGCGCATCTAAGATCGTCTTCTAGGGCAAAGCCGAGTCGGTTTCGATTTTTTTCTTTCACATGCAGAAGGGTAGAAAATCCGGATTCACATAAATATGTGCTGGGGAAAAGATGTAACTTTTTGAGAGCTCCTTTTCTAACATCTGGATACTATCAGACACTTTCAGCCAAAAATCGCAAAGTGTATTAGTTTCGAACGATGCGTTCATCTTGCATGCAATCTGCGACATTCAACTGGAACAACAAAGAGTTTTCACCAAATCCAAGTTTGTGATGATTTTGGGAAAGTACAGCACAGATTCATCGCGAAGTTTCCAAGGTGTTGAACAACTTCCGATGCTATATCAACATTCACTTCTTCACCAGCCGCCGTGGCACAATCTTGAACATAGCAATTTCCTCGAGTTTTTCTCTTCCAATTGTCAAGTTTTTGGACGATTGTGCTGAGGGTGTCAATGAAATTGACAGTTGTCCTTCTCCTTTGTAGTTTCATATGAACTTTATTGAGTTGTTGAACTATGTCAACAAGATATGCCAAGTGGAAAATAAGATGTTTTTTTGCGATTGGACACTATTTTGTTTTTTCCTTGATCGCTGAGAATTGGTTTAAATTACTGCATGCTGCCCGATGCGTGCATCTGCGTTGCATGCTGCTAAGTTGCATACTGCTTGATCAGGAGCAGATCCAGCCAGTGAGGTTAGGGGGGGGGGGCGATTTCAGTAATATTTGGTAGACAAGTCAGATCACGGGTTCACTACTGTAAGAGAGATGAAGTATACTTCACAACGCTGCTGTGACAAAACAACGGACTGCAAGATGGCCTTATATCGCGAATGCTATTTTGTAAATTGTACAAAATCATGGTGAAAACGTTATTTTCGTAGGTTTTAGGGTGAGCAATCGCTCCCCCCCCAGGATCCGCGCTTGCGCTCGATGCGTGCATCTGAGCTCAGTAACATGCATTCTGGATCTGGCCTAATATGTTTGGCAATTGAAAACACACAGATAGATGGAAAGCTTGACAGAAAACCGGCTTAACGACATTGCGTCGGCAGCGATATTTCATCAGGAGAGACGCTTCACTCTACCGCTCCGTGAATTTGAACGCACCATTCATAATGCGAAATGGTGCCATGGCCCACCTAAAACCTGCGTATGGCCCACCAGTTGGGAACCACTGAGATAGACCGATATATCGGCCGATATTTGGGTTTTACCGACATATCGGTATCGGCCAAAACGGCCAATTCTATCGGCCTCAGTAGGTGCTGACAAACGCTGTTATACTCCTCACGCATCCAGACAACTTGCGCAAGAAAGCACAACGAACCAAGTCAAGACAGTTATCTTGCAGCAATGCTAGCAGGTGTGTTTTTATAAACAAGCAGACAAGATTAACCATGAAGCATGCGTCGGCCGTCACAGCCGAAACAAAAGCGTCATCATTAATCAGATTAATTAAAAATCATAACAAAATATTCAAATTGCTGCAACTGAAAAATTTTGGCTAATAAATCCTGATTTTTGACGTTTTTGAAAAAAAGTTAAGGCATAGAATACATTATATTTTTGATAATGAAGCAGAAAAGTAGATCTAAAAATTTGAGAAATATCGGCTATCGGTCCACGAATGGCCGATATATCGATGTCGGCCCCAGAAAAGCCATATTGGTCGATCTCTATTCGTGAGAGCCCTGGTAGACATGAAATCTCAACAACAAGGAAGCCAAACGTGAGCTGAAAGTCAACTTCAACAACGAAACCCTGCCCTTCTTCTCTGAGCCCAAATACCTCGGAGTAACGTTTAACAGGACGCTCACGTATCGCCGACACCTTGAGTCACTTCGCAAGAAGCTGACATCACGCGTCGCATTCCTGAGGCTGTTTGCTGGCTCCGGTTGGGGTGCTGGAGCAACAACGTTGCGAACAGCCACCCTAGCCCTGGTGCATTCGACCGCAGAGTACTGCGCTCCTGTTTTGTGCCGCAGCACTCATACTCGCCTTATTGACCCCGCCATCAACGCCATCTTGCGAATTGTGACTGGATGCCTGCGTCCTACACCAGCGGACAACCTTCCCATCCTCGCAGGCATCCAACCTGCTGAGCTTCATCGCAAAGGA